>Ga0302320_10004229_pt1 | contig 32696 bp, 25 predicted proteins | sample Bog_T0_3_FD_202130 | JGI IMG/M metagenome (GOLD analysis project Ga0302320, IMG submission 202130) | Peat permafrost microbial communities from Stordalen Mire near Abisko, Sweden - Bog_T0_3 | ecosystem: Environmental > Terrestrial > Soil > Wetlands > Peat | place: Sweden: Abisko, Stordalen Mire... | reverse complement strand
GATCCCATGCGGCAGCGCCCGATCTGATTGTGCCGGGGCATGACCCGCTGGTCATGCAGCGCTATCCGGCCCCGACGCCCGATCTGCAAGGGATTGCCGTCCGTCTCGACGTGCCACCCACAGAATAGGTAAGTGATATGAACGCCGAGGAACTGCGTACCGTTCAGGCGCCGCTCAAGCAACTCTATCGCGATCAGCCGGCGGCGGCGCTCATTGCCGCCCGAGCGGAAGGCAGCCTCGATCCAAATACGATCGCGATCGATGTCAACGCCTGGCATGGCAAGGTCACAGCCGGCCTGCACAAGGCCGGTGGCGGCTCCGGCGAACTTGCCTGCTCGGCCGACATGCTGCTGGAGGCGCTGGTTGGTTGCGCTGGCGTCACGCTGCGGGCGGTGGCGACCGCGATGGGGGTCGTCATCCGCGGCGGCAAGGTCATTGCAGAAGGCGTTTGGGATGCGCGCGGCACGTTAGGGGTGGATAGGGCAGCCCCGGTCGGCCTGACCGAAATCAACCTGCGCTTCGATATCGATTGCGACGCCGATCAGGCGCAGCTGAAACGCATTATCGCGACGACGGAACGTTACTGCGTTATACTGCAGACACTGCGGTCCCCGCCGAAGATCGTGACGGAGATTGGCTAACAGAATGGTTTCGTCGCATCGATTATTATTGTTTTTGTAACGGCCTGTCCAAGGTTGAGCGTAAAATCCGCGCCAGGGATTCGATACGGAAGGGCTTCGGCAGCAGTTGCAGGCGAGCGCGGTTCAACAGTTCGAGGTTGACCATGGCGGTGCGGGCATAGGCGCTGGTAAATACAACGCTCAGGTCTGGCTGACCAGATATAGCAGCCTTCGCGAGTTCGTATCCATTCATACCCGGCAGACCAACATCCGTGAACAGTAATTGAATATCAGAACGAGATGCCAGGATCGTCAGCGCGCTGTCGGCGTCGGACGCTTCGAGCGCGTTGTATCCCAGATGCCGAACGGCACTGACGGCGTAGCCGCGAACGTCCGGGTCATCGTCCACAATCAGGATTGTTTCGGTTCCGCGGAGAGAGGGCACGGTGGCGTCTTGTATCTTCGGCATCGGCGGCTCAGGCCGTGCGTCCGTGCGGGGGAAATACATCCTGACCGTGGTGCCGCGGCCGACCTGACTGTACAACTCGACATTTCCGCCTGACTGCTTGACGAAGCCATAGACTTGACTGAGCCCGAGACCCGAACCATGACCGGCGTCCTTTGTCGTGTAAAATGGTTCGAACGCATGGTCCAGCACGTCCTGAGGCATGCCTGTTCCGGTGTCGCTGACTACGAGAAAGACATACTCTCCTGCCCCGATTCCATTCCGATAACGTACATACTCGTCGTCAAGCCGGGCGTTACCGGTCTCGATCGTGAGCTTGCCCCCCTGGGGCATGGCATCTCGGGCGTTCACCGCGAGATTAAGCAACGCACTCTCCATCTGGTGGGGGTCAATGAGGGCCAGCCAAAGACCTCCGGCAAGAGCGGTTTCGATTGAGATCGATTCGCCCAGGGATCGACGCAGCAGTTCTGACATTTCGGCAACAAGCCGGTTGATGTCAACAACCGCAGGCGCCAAAGTCTGTTTGCGGGAAAACGCAAGCAGCCCGCGGGTTAGATTGGCCCCACGCTCTGCGGCGTGGCGGATAACGCCCAGCATTCGGCTCGCTGCCGGCTTCAGCACGTCCGCGCTGACTTCGAGCAGTTCCAGGCTGCCTAATATGGCCGTGAGTATGTTGTTGAAGTCATGGGCGATACCGCCGGTCAGTTGCCCGACTGCCTCCATTTTCTGCGACTGGGCCAACGCAGTGCGCGCGAAGTCCAGTTCGGCTTCTGCATGTTTGCGCTGCGTGATGTCGCGGGTAACCTTGACAAAACCGACCAAGGCGCCGCCCTGATCCATGATTGGATTGATCAGTACCTCCGCGAAAAACAGGGAACCGTCCTTGCGAACGCGCCAACCTTGGTCCTGGTAGCTGCCAATGCTCGCAGCGACGCGCAGTGCTTGCATCGGTTTTCCCGCGGCCTGATCCTCCGACGTGTAAAAGCAGGCAAAATGCTTTCCAAGGATTTCATCCGCCCGATAGTGCTTGATATGTTGCGCACCGGCATTCCAGGAATTCACATGTCCGGCGGTATCCAGCACAAAAAGGGCGCAATCACGCACACTTTCGACGAGGAGTTGGAAACGCTCCTCAGTATGGCGCAATTGCTCGACAGTGCGTTGATGCTTAGAAGTTTCGTCGCTCAGTTGATCCGAGATGCGTCGAAGCTGTTTCCGGGAGGGCATGGCCAGCAGTCCTGGCATCATCCTCCAGAATAAAATCGCTGTCAGGACTGAAAGAAGCGCGGTAAAGGCCTTGAGCAATCCTTGCAGGCCGTAGTCAGAGTTCCAGAGAACCCAGGCATCGATGAAATGCGTTGTCCCGCTGGCTAGTAGGAAAAGCGCAACAAACCACCAAATCCATGCGACCGCAAATTCGCGGCGCTTGATCGCGAACCACGCAAGGCCGATCGGAATAACGCAATACGCGCCTCCCGTCGCGATATCCGACGCGGCATGCAACCAGACCAGGCCTGGCTGCCATTGCAGACAGACAGCGTAAGGAATGAAGCCGTGGATCATCAGCGATTGCGGCATGACCAGCCCTCGAAGTCGACCGTCTCGATTGAAGCAAAATCGGCGGCCGCCGTCTTCACATTTCCAAGCTGTTGTTCCGGCATGAAGGTGTCTCCGCAGGAGACCGGCCGGTACCGGACCTCAGCAGGATGAGCACGTCCCAGACTGGCATGCGTCGAGGAAAGCTCACCCGTCCCATACGCTGGAGGGCATCGGCAAGCCGGCAAAGGCGGTATCATCCAGGATCGCGACCGGTGCGACTTGTGCCATCCCCAGCAACATCAGCCATTGGCGCACATGTTGCCCACAATGCCAGGCGGATCGCTCCATCACTTCATGCAAAGTCTGTGGACCGTAATAGGTTTGCACGATCTCGCGTCCGGTTTTGTCGGTCCTGGGTTTCCACCACGACTGGAGTTCAACGCGCACGCGCTGTCCATAAATCCCCAGCGCCGCGCTGGTGTTCATGCGCTCCGGGGGACCGGCGGTCAGCATGTCGGCGACCAGTGTCGCACCGCGCGCGACCTCGGTCATGGCCTGCGGGATCCGGAACAGATGATGCCCGAGCGCAAGGTATGTGCGCGGGCGGTTGGGGACTTCCCTCAGCAAGAGGGCATCCGGCATCTGCGGGACGATCTGGATGGCGGTCCGGACGAAAAGGTCAAGCCGGTCCACCAACTGAGACGGCGACAGGACCGGTGCCGTCGGCTCATTGAGGCCGAGAAACCTGACAACATGGCCGATGTTCTGGGCGAACACCCAATCGTCACCGCGCGACAGGACGGGAACGGAGCGAGCACCGAGCCGACGTAACTCAGCCAGGCCACCGGCATCTGTCAGAACGTTCACGGACTTGAACTCGATCGCACGGACCGAGAGAAACTCTTTCAGTTTCAGACAGCTTGTTCAGCCGGGCTGCCAGAAAACATTCAGTGTCGTATCGCCTTGCATCGCACCAATCTCCTGCTTGCCTGGTTAAGCTGAGGCTGTCCTTGCGTCAATCGCGAGGTCCAACCAGCCACGCGAATCAAACCGAGCGCAATCGCCGGGACGCACCAGGACGGTTGTGGTGTCGGATTCAATGATTGCCGGCCCAGGCACGGACTGGTCTGTCGCCAGCGTGACGAAGTCGAAAACCGGCACCTGACGCCACCCGCCAAGAAAAATTCGCCTCCAGGTCTTCAGTTGAGCGCTGTCTATAGGCGCGGACGCAGGCCCACCTTTTACCTGTGCCAACCGGCCGACGACAGACAGGCGGGCGTTCACCAGCACGACCTCCTGGTCGCGCAGCGCGTAGGTATATCGCTTTTCATGCAGGTCATGGAAACGGTCGGCGAGACGACGAACCAGGTCGGTCGCCTCCCACTCGATGCCCTCGAGCGGCACCGACAATTCAAACACTTGCTCGCCGTAACGCATGTCGGCGGAGCGATGCAGTGTCACCTCGCCGTCGAACCATGCCAGTTGCGACTGACCCTCGCGTTCCATCGCCTGGAAGGCTGCCTTCAGGCGTTCCGTGTCGATGCCGCCGGTTTGCCCTTGACCGCGGCTGAGTTCCACCCGCAGGTCTGTATTCAGCATTCCCCACGCGGAGAAGACCGAGGCGGCAACCGGCACCACCACCCGGCTGATGCCAAGTTCGGCAGCCACCGCGGCAACATGCAATCCGGCCGCGCCGCCGAAAGCCAGCAGTAGGTAGCCACGCGGATCAATTCCGCGCCGAACCGTTGCGATGCGTACACCATCGGCCATTCGGCTGTTGACTACGCGGTGGATGCCGGCGGCTGCCTGTTCGGGTTGGATGCCAAGATCCGACGCGAGCCTCGCCATGACGGCGTCGGCGGCGCCTCGGTCGAGGGTGCGCCGGCTACCCAGGAAGTTGTCCGGATCAAGATACCCCAGCACCAGGTTGGCGTCGGTAACCGTTGCTTCCGTCCCACCCTGCCCGTAACAGGCCGGGCCGGGAACGGCTCCTGCGCTTTCGGGACCGACCGCCAGCAATCCTGACTTGTCGAGTTTGCCGATGGAGCCACCGCCGGCCCCAAGCGTGACAATATCAAGGCTGGGGAGAGCAATACGAGCACCGGCGATGGATTTATTGGCGGCGAGGGTTGGGTGCCCGTCCTGGATAACGGAAATATCGGTTGAGGTGCCGCCCATGTCGAAGCCGATGATGTCAGGTGCCACGCCTGCGCGAGCAAACGCAACGGCGGCGGCGACCCCGCCAGCCGGTCCCGACAGGACCGTGCCAGCGGCCAGTCGAGTAGCCTCGCCGACCGACGCAACACCGCCATGCGACAGGATTACCAGAAGTTCGCCATCGAAACCTGCCTCGTGGAGACGGGTCCGTAGCTGCCCGAGATAAATCCGGATCAAAGGCCCCACCGCCGCGTTGGCGACAGTGGTGGAAAACCGTTCGAATTCCTTGATCTGCGGCAGTACCTCCGAGGATGTTGTCACGTAGAGTCGGGGATACTTGGTCCGCACCGCTTCCGCGGCCCGATGTTCGTGGCCGGCGTTGCTCCATGAATGCAGGAAGCAAACAGCGACCGCCTCAATATCATCGTCGCGGAGGCGCTCGATCGCGGCAGTCAGCGACCCGGTATCGAGCGCGATCTCAACCGACCCATCGGCTCGAACCCGTTCCTTCACCGGCAAGCGTAGCCGGCGCGGCACCAATGGGGCGGGCGGTGTCATGCGGAGATTATAGCGGTCTGGTTTCAGCCCCTCCCGCATTTCGATCACGTCGCGATGTCCCTCGGTCGTGAGCATGGCGACCCGTGCCGTTTTGCCTTCCAGGAGCGCGTTCGTGGCAACCGTCGTGCCGTGGACGATGCGCGACGTGCGGCCGAGCAAATCGGATGGGGACATACTCAGGCGTTCGGCGGCACGTGCGAGGCCGTGCAAAACCCCGCTGCACTGGTCCGACGGCGTGGTCGGAGCCTTCGCAATGATCGTTGTGCCGTCGGCCGTCGCTACGACGATGTCGGTGAACGTGCCTCCGACGTCGATGCCGATCACATAGGTCATGCGGTGCACCTGGCCGGACATAGGGTCATCCGTCGAGGCAGGATCATGCCAGACCCTCAGCCACGTCCGTCTCGCGTGCCGCCGCGTCGCGTAACGCCGGATCGCCCCACCCACCGCCGCCGCCAGACAGCACTTGAAGCACACTCCCGGGCGGAATCGGGACAGCGATCTCCTTGCTTTTGAACTTGCGCGGCGGTGCATCGGGTGCCAGCAGCGTGTAATCGTGCGGGGCGCCATCGCGGCCACCGCCGATGCCTTTTGCACCATGCAGGATGCCCTCACCAGCGGTATTGGCTGTCGAGATACCCTCGGCTTCCACCCGCAGGCGCATAGCGCCGCCATAACCGCCCCGATAGAGACCGTCCCCAGCCGATCCAGATCGGTATTCATGAGTCTCGAACAGCAAAGGGAACCGGGATTCCGCGACTTCAATGCTGCCGAACTTGATCCCGCCGGCCGAATGCCATTCGCCAATCGTCGAATATCCGTCGCCCGCCGCCGATCCGCCGCCCCCCGGCCGCGCCTGGAACATGTGCCAGATGAAGCGGCGGCCGGTGCGCGGGTCGGTGCCGTCAAGGGCGATCCGCAGCCGCCGCCCCCAGCCGCCCATCGCCCGGTCCGGGCAGGCTTGGGCCAAGGCCACGATAATCGACTCGATGATCTCATTTGCGCAATGGCTGGTGCACATCGTCACCGGTGCGCCCTCGCGGGCCCAGACAATGGTGCCTTCCCTCAGCTTTACCGTGAGGGGACGGAACGCCCCATCGTTCTTGGCGATGTCCGGATCGAGCATGAACGCGAAAGCCATCGCCACCGCTGACTGGGTGTTGGCGTGCGAGGAGTTGATGAACCCGGTGACCTGCGGATCGGACTCGGTCAGGTCGACGATGACGTCGCTGCCCAGCTTGGTAACTCGGGCGCGCACCACGATATTCGTCCGATCGAACCCATCGTCGTCCAGCACGGCTTCGCCGAGAAATTCTCCATCCGCCCAGCCCGACACGACCCGACGCGCATATCGTTCGGCGGCGTCGAGCATGGCTTCGATCGACACCGAAAGGGTCTCGGCGCCAAACTCACTGATGACCGAGGCCAGACGTTGTTCGCCCAGGCGTGCCGCACCGATCTGCGCCGCAACGTCGCCGCGGAAGTCACGCGGGTGGCGAACGTTCAATGCCAGCATTTCCAGCAAGTCTTCGCGCAGCACACCGTTCTCGGTCAGGCGCATCGGCGGCAGGCGCAGCCCCTCGTGCCAGATCTCGGTCGCCGCCGGGTTGTAGGCGCCATGCGTCGCACCGCCGATATCGGAGTGGTGCGCCCGCACCACCGACCAGAACATCAGCGACGGCCCGGCAAAAACCGGCACGAATATGGTCAGGTCGGGCAGATGCGAGCCACCACGATATGGATCGTTCAGCAGATAGATGTCGCCCGCGGCCGGATTGGGGAAGCGCGCCGCCAGCGCCTTCGCCGCCCATGGCATCGCCCCAACATGCACCGGGATATGGTCCGCCTGCGCCACCAGCCGGCAGCGTGCGTCGATCAGCGCGATGGAAAAATCGCGCGACGAGTTCAGAATCTGGGAGTAGGCTGTGCGGAGCATTGCCTCTCCCATTTCCTCGGCGATGGCATTCAGCCGGTTCTGCAGCACGGCGATGGTGATCGGATCGGTCATCGTGGAATGCTGGCGCATCGGCGGCGATCCGGGAAGACCGGCATGCTCTCGAATTCGTGTTCTGCGATCGGGCACGAAACGTGCCCATGATCCGCGATAGCTGTGATTTTGTTCGTCGCGCAATCAGGCAAGCACCGGGTGACGGATGCGCGGCCTCAGGAAAAAAGAACTGGGAGGAGTGGCCACATGATCAAGACACCGCCAGGCTGGGGTGCGGCTGTGCTTACCCGGGCATACGAATCGATGACTGCGGTCCGGCCCGGATGGACCGAGCGCGAATCAGCATTGCCCGCCGTGCAACGGCTTCATGTGTCTGACCTGCAATGGGCGCTGAAGCGAGGCATCGAGGACTTTGGGGCCTCCCGCACCGACGTGATTTTCCTCTGCGTGATCTACCCGCTGCTTGGCCTGCTGCTGGCGCGCGTCGCGTCCGGCTATCAGATGCTGCCGCTGGTGTTCCCGCTGGCGTCGGGCTTCGCGCTTATCGGGCCGCTCGCCGCTGTGGGTCTTAACGAAATGAGCCGCCGGCGTGAGCTGGGGCTGAGTGCAGGATTGGCCGATGCCTTCAGCGTGTTCCGCTCGCCCGCGATCTTCAGCATCATTCTGCTGGGTATCGGGCTGGTCGGGATGTTTCTGTTCTGGCTGGTTCTGTCGAATGCCGTCTACGATCTGACATTGGGCCCGCAGCCACCGACATCCCTGAGCCAGTTCGCGCATGATGTGATCAACACCCACGCAGGACGGACGATGGCTTTTCTTGGAATCGGCTCAGGCTTCCTGTTCGCGGTGGTGGCGATAACCATCAGCGTGGTGTCGTTTCCCTTGCTGTTGGACCGCAACGTGTCGCTCGAAACAGCGATTCGCACGTCTGCCCAGGTGGTCGCGCGCAATCCTGACACGATAGCGGTTTGGGGACTGATCATCGCGGGCGGTCTTATCGCCGGGTCGATCCCCCTGCTGCTCGGATTGGTTGTCGTCATGCCGGTGCTGGGGCATGCAACCTGGCATCTCTACCGGCGCGCCCTTCCGCGGTAGGTCAATGGCGTGCCTCGGAAGCCCGTCAACGAAGACCGACCTGACAGCGGTACATTAGGGATTGGCGGACCGGAGTGCGCACGGGTGAACTTGAAAACGGGCACTGCATTGGTGCTGGTCTGGGTGTTGACCGCCGCCGCGGCCCATGCGGGATGCGTGGTGAACGTTAAAGCCACCATTCCGCTGGCCGACACCGCTGGAACGATCACGCTCCCAGTGGCTGTCAACGGCACAATCGGGACGTTCATCCTGGATACCGGCGCCCAGCGCTCGCTCGTTACCGAAGAGGCGGTGCATCATCTCAATCTGGCTCGCGACGAGTGGGTGGGAACCACGATGCACGGGCTCGGCGGCATCGAAAGCCGTCCGAATGCTGACCCCCGCAGCCTCACACTGGGTGGCGTCCCGCTGGCGCGCCGAACCCTCAATCACGACACAAGTTTTACGGTTGGCCTCCTTCCGCGTACTCGGGTGGGCGATTTGGTGGTCGATGGCGTTCTCGGGCGGGACTTCCTGTCGGTGTTCGATCTGGATATCGACGTGCGGGGGGGGCGCCTTGCCCTCTGGGAGGTGCACGACTGCGGCGGCCGCTTCCTTCCATGGAGCGGCAACTACGCTGCTCTGCCAGTAACCATGGCGATGGAAAACGCGCTTATCGTGCCTGTTACGCTGGACGCGACCCCGTTACGAGCCATGTTGGATACCGGCGCCAGTGCGAGTCTTGTCGCGGCACCTGGGCTGTTCAGACTGGGGTTGCAGCCGGACAGCTTTGCCGATGATCCGGCCGATCAGATAAGCGGAATGGGACCACATTTGGTGACGACGCATCGGCACACGTTCCGGTCACTTCGTGTGGGTGGCCAGACGACCGACGCGCCGGTGATCTGGGCCGCACCGGTTCATCTCACCCCGATTGTCGATATGCTGCTGGGCGCGGACTGGTTGGCAGACCGCCGAATATGGATCTCGTTTGCCACCCGACAGATGTTCGTCGCTACGCCGTAACGGACGCCGGCTGCATCATGCGGCGAACGGATTGGCCAGGACTGGCGGCAATTGTCATCGATCTGTAATAGTAATTTTTCAGCTCCTATCGCATCCTGGGACAAATCATCGGGGAAGAGCCATGTCGGACACGACAATGGATGTTGGCGCGCGGCATCATGCCGGGCACCATCAAGATCAGCACAGCGGCAGGCCCAATATGGAAGGCGGCGGACATCTCGCCGGCATCCTGGTCTTCGTGGTCCTGCTGATCTTCGGCCTGTTCTGGACGGTCCGTGGACTGGTGAATGATATGGACGCCAGCGGCACGCCGACGCTGGCCATTGGCGCCTTTGCGCTTCTGGGCATTGCCCTGCTGATCGCTTTGGGTTTCGAGTTCGTCAACGGCTTCCATGATACCGCTAACGCGGTGGCCACCGTCATATACACCCACAGCCTGCGGCCGCAGGTCGCAGTCATTTACTCCGGGACGCTTAACTTCCTGGGCGTTCTCGCCTCCACGGGCACGGTTGCTTTCGCGATCGTAAGTCTTTTGCCGGTCGAACTGATCCTCCAGGTCGGCGGAGGCGCCGGATTTGCGATGATCTTCGCGCTGCTGATCGCCGCGATCGTCTGGAATGTCGGTACGTGGTTCCTCGGACTGCCGGCGAGTTCCTCGCACACATTGATCGGCTCGATCATCGGCGTTGGCGTCGCCAACCAGTTGATGGCCGAAGGGGCCACCGCAACCTCCGGCGTAGATTGGTCCCAGGCGATGGGCGTGTTTCGCGCGTTGCTGTTCAGCCCGCTGGTTGGTTTCATCGGATCGGCGCTGATGCTTCTGGCGATGAAGGCTCTAATCCGTGACAAGCGGCTCTACACGTCGCCGGCCAGTCGCGCTGCCCCACCGTTGTGGATCCGTGGCCTGCTTTGCCTGACCTGCGGGGCTGTCTCGTTCGCCCATGGCTCGAACGACGGGCAGAAGGGCATGGGCCTGATCATGCTGATCCTGATCGGGACGGTGCCGACTGCGTATGCACTCAATCGCGCGGTGCCGGACAGCCATCTGCCTGCCTTTTTGGTGGCCACGCAGCAAGTGCAAGGCGTGTTCGATAGCCGCGCGGGTAACCTGACGTTCCCGCCCGCAGCGGCGGAAATTCAGGTGACGGATGCCCTGAAACTGCGCAAGATCGATAATCAACCCTCCTACGCTGCCCTTGGCGCGTTGGCCGGCGATATCGGAAACCAGGTTCAGTCATACGGCTCACTGAACAAGGTCCCGGCCGCTGCAGTGCAGAACATCCGCAATGAGATGTTCATGGTGTCTGAGGCGATTCGCACCCTGGAAAAGCAAAACGTCCCGTTCACGCCGACTGAGGCCGCTGCCCTGAAGACCTACAAGGGCGCTCTCGATGACAGCACCAAGTTCATTCCCACATGGGTCAAGGTATCCGTCGCGGTGGCTCTCGGCCTTGGCACGATGGTCGGATGGAAGCGCATCGTCATCACGGTTGGTGAGAAGATCGGCAAGACCCACATGAACTACGGTCAGGGCGCTGCGGCCGAACTGGTCGCTGCGGCAACCATCGCGGCCGCGGACATGTACGGATTGCCGGTCTCCACGACGCATGTGCTGTCCAGCGGTGTCGCCGGTACCATGGCGGCCAGCGGCGCCGGGCTGCAATGGAGCACGGTGCGCAACATGATCATGGCCTGGGTGTTGACCCTGCCGGCCGCGATCCTGATGTCGGGTTGTCTCTATTATCTGTTGCGACAGCTGATGTAGTTCGGGGCTTGTGCGGCGATGGGACCAATGGTGTCCCGGCCGCCTAAGCCATGCTAACGCAGCATTGAAAGCACAACGGCGGCGGCATATTCGGATGGCGTGCCGGAAGGCGCCCGAAGCAAATCCAGCACCTCGGCGAATCCGCTGCGCTGTGCCGTAACCGCATCGGGATTGGTGAGAAGACCATGCAGTTCGGCGGCGAGCCGATCCGGTCGGCTCTCGTATTGCAGCAATTCGGGAACGAGGGGCCGATCCAGGAGAAGATTGAGGATCGAAGCGTAGCGAATCTTGATCATCCGCTTGGCAATCTGGTGCGAAATTGGGTTGACCCGGTATGTCACGACCATTGGAACGTTCGCCACCGCCAGTTCCAGTGTCGATGTGCCGGACTTCGTCAACGCAGCGTCCGAGGCGGCAAAGGCGTCATGTTTGTCCTCGGTGTCAGCGAGCAGAATTGGCCTGATCGGCCAGGATTGGGTGCGCTGTCGCACCATCGCCTCGACTGGCCCCGCCAGTGGGATCACCGGGACCACCGCTTCCGCAAGACGTCTGAGTGTTGCTTCGAATATGGGCAGCAGCCGTGAGACCTCGGTCTGGCGGCTGCCCGGCATGACGGTGAGTATCCGAACATCGGGCGTGATCGCGTGACGACTCCGGAAGCGCCCGGCGTTGCCGGTTTCCGCACCGCTCTCCAGGACAGGATGTCCGACAAAGCGGGCTGGAAGTCCGTGGCCAGCAAAAAACGCGGGTTCGAAAGGCAGCAGGCAAAGCAACTCATCCCAGAGGCCCGGGTAGCCTTTGACCCGGTTCTCCCGCCATGCCCAGACCTGTGGGGCGACATAATGCGCGCGCTTCAGCCGAGTCGGTCGAAGCGCGCGCAGCACTCTAAGGTTGAAGCCAGGGGAATCGATCGTCACGAGAACATCTGGCGCGCGACTTCGGATGTCGGCCACAGTCCTCTTCAGCAATGCACGCAGTTCGACGATTTTGGGCAAAACCTCCAGAAAGCCCATGAGCGACAGTGCCTGGATTGGAAACAGGCTCGAGAGTCCTTGAGATGCCATGGCGCTGCCACCAATGCCGGCGAAGCAGATGTCGGGGCGGCGCGCGCTGATTGCGCGCATCAGCCGTGCGCCCAGCACGTCACCGCTTTGCTCGCCCGCAATCAGATAGATCAGCGACATCGGGTGCGCAGCGGGCCGAACGGGCGCGACATCCTATCGAACCGCAGCCATCATGTAATTGACGTCCATCTGCCGCCCCGTTCGCCACTCGCCGGTGAGGGGATCCGGGATCAGGCCTGTCGTGTCACCGACCCGGAGCCCCGCCGCCCGCAGCATACCCGCCAGTTCAGACGGCGTGATGAATGCCTTCCAGTCATGAGTCCCGACCGGCAACATGCGCAGAACATATTCCGCGCCAAGTTTTCCGACGATCCAGGATCGCCGTGTCCGGTTCAACGTTGACAGCACCAGCAGTCCACCCGGTTCAAGCAAAGCCGCCAGCACACGAAGAAAGGCCGTCGGGTCGGGCACATGCTCGATCACTTCCAGCGACGTGATCACAGGAAAGCGTAACCCTTCGGCGACAATATCCTCGGCAAGGCACGATCTGTAAGCCAGGCGCAGGCCTTGACCCGAAGCGTGCAGCCGAGCCGACTCGATCGCCTCGCCCGCAGCGTCGATCCCCAGGACGTCGTGGCCGCGCCTGGCAAGCGCCTCCGCCGCCAAACCAGCGCCGCATCCGACATCCAGGATTCGGGTGGGACCTGACAACATCCCGTCGATCCAACCGATTCGAGCGGGATTCATGCGATGCAGCGGCTTCATGGGACCGTTCGGGTCCCACCAGCGCGATGCCAGCCTGTCGAACTTCCCAACCTCCGCTGCCGAGACTGTGCCGCTGCTCATGGTTGCTCCCTCAGCCTCTCACCAGTATGTGTGCGCCCGCAAACCTATATGGCACCCAAACACCGTTCATGGCCCGCATCGTGATGAAATTCGGCGGCACTTCTGTCGCCGACCTCGACCGTATCCGCAATGTCGCTCAGCGCGTAAAGCGTGAGGTCGAAAACGGCAACCAGGCCGCGGTCGTGGTTTCCGCCATGGCCGGCGTGACCAATCAATTGGTCAAGTGGTGCACCGAACTCTCGCCACTGCATGACGCCCGTGAGTATGATTCGGTCGTGGCGACGGGCGAGCAAGTCACGTCAGGTCTGCTGGCCATCTGCCTGCAAGAGGCCGGTGTTGATGCCCGATCCTGGCAGGGGTGGCAAATCCCGTTGCGGACAGATACCGCCCACGGCAAGGCTCGGATCCAGTCGATCGAGGGCGCCGAACTGGTGCGCCGGATGAACTCCGGCCAGGTTGCCGTCGTTGCCGGTTTTCAGGGCATCGCGCCAGACAATCGGATCACCACGCTCGGACGCGGTGGATCGGATACCTCGGCCGTGGCACTCGCTGCCGCGCTGAGAGCCGATCGTTGCGACATCTATACCGATGTGGACGGGGTCTATACGACTGATCCGCGGATTGTGCCGAAAGCGCGCAAGTTAGCGAAAATAGCGTATGAGGAGATGCTGGAACTTGCCTCGGTCGGCGCGAAAGTGCTGCAAACCCGAAGCGTTGAGCTGGCGATGAACGAACACGTGCGGGTGCGGGTGCTGTCGAGCTTCAAGCCCGAAGCGGGTGACAGCGAAGGCACGCTGGTGGTGGATGAGGACGAGATCGTGGAAAAGGAAAATGTGTCGGGGATCGCCTATTCCCGCGACGAGGCGAAAATCACGGTGCGCCGGGTGCCCGACCGGCCGGGCATCGCCGCCGCCATCTTTGGCAAGCTGTCCGAACAAAACGTCAATGTGGACATGATCGTGCAGAACATTTCTGCGGATGGAACCACCGACATGACGTTTACCGTGGGCAAGGCCGATCTGCCACGCGCCCAGGAGGCATTGGGCGAGATCAAAGGCCAGATCAACTACGCGGAACTCCTGGTGGACCCGAACGTCGCCAAGATCAGCGTTGTCGGGGTCGGCATGCGCAGCCACGCGGGGGTGGCCAACACGATGTTCAGTGCTCTGGCGGACAAGGCGATCAATATTCAGGTGATCTCGACCAGTGAGATTAAAGTCAGCGTGTTGATCGCTGCCGAATATACCGAACTCGCGGTTCGTGCGCTGCATACGGCGTATCGCCTCGATGCAGCCTGACCAGCAGGCGGCGCGCACGCGGCTCGACCGGCTGTGGGCGCGCGGCACCGAATTTCTGGGTTGCCGCTACGCCATCCTGGGCGGCGCCATGAGCTGGGTGAGCGAAATGCACCTGGTCAGTGCGATCTCGAACGCCGGCGGCTTCGGGGTGATCGCCTGCGGAGCGATGAATCCGGCGCAACTTTCGGAGCAAATCGCCGGCACGCAAGCCCTGACTGACAAGCCGTTCGGGGTCAATCTGATCACGATGCATCCCGAATTGGATGATCTGATCAGAGTTACTTTAGAGGCCAAAGTCGGTCATATCGTGTTGGCCGGTGGCATCCCGCCCGGCCCGGCAGTCCGCGCGGTGAAGGACGGCGGCGCCAGGCTGATCGCATTCTCGCCCGCGCTTTCTCTGGCGAAACGCCTGGTCCGTTCCGGTGCGGACGCGATCATTATCGAGGGGTCCGAGGCTGGTGGTCATATTGGCCCGGTCTCCCTCACCGTCCTGGCACAGGAAATTCTACCCCATTTGCATGACGTGCCGGTATTTGTCGCCGGCGGCCTGGGACGTGGCGAAGCTGTTCTGGCATATCTTGAGATGGGAGCCTCGGGGGCGCAGCTTGGCACGCGGTTTGCCGCCTCGGTCGAATCAATCGCGCATGAGAAGTTCAAGAAATTCTTTGTCCACGCGAACGCGCGCGATGCGATGCCGTCGGTGGAACTCGACCCCCGCCTGCCAGTGATACCCGTCCGCGGCCTGGTTAATGATGGGACGAAAAAGTTTATGCAGCATCAGGCGGAAACGCGGGACAAATTTCTTGCCGGCGCAGTCACCAAGGAGGAAGCTCAGCTTCTGGTAGAACGTTTTTGGGCAGGAGCGCTGCGTCGGGCGGTGATCGACGGCGATATCGAGACAGGATCGGTCATGGCTGGTCAGTCGGTCGGTATGGTGACGAGTATCCAGCCGGTGGCAGACATCATTCAGGAACTGGTCGGGCAAGCCGTTTCCGCGCTGGATGCTCGGATGTAATAACTGTGGTGGCCGTCGTCCAGGATCAGATCAAGCCGCTCAACGCACCTTCGCCTCGAACCGGTAGGGCGTAGCTCCCGCGGTGAGGGGATCCAGCGAAAGGCGATGCTCAAGCGGCGGAAATGCACGGCTGCCGCAGTCGGGACGGTCGCACAGGCGACACGACAGGCCGATGCCAATGCGGGCGCGGTCGAGATCGAGGCCGTCAGCATAGACGACGTCACCCGCATTGGTGAGCGCACAGCCCATTGCGACCACGTGGATCGGACGAGGCTCTCCCCAACGCGCCACAGGCTGTGCCACCGCCGATGCGAAGCACAAATAGGTCGCACCATCCGGCAGTTCGGCAACCTGCACCTGCACTGTCCCTGGCCGTGAGAACGCTGTGTGAACGACCCAGCGAGGGCAAGAACCGCCAAACCGAGCGAACGGGAACCCAGCGGCGGAGAACCGCTTCGACACATTGCCCGCCGGATCAACCCGCAGGAAAAAGAACGGCACCCCCCGCGCGCCAACGCGTTGCAGTGTGGATAGCCGATGGCACGCCTGCTCGAACGAGACGCCGAAACGCGCGGCAATCGCCTCCATGTCATGCCGCAACGCAGAAGCCGCGGTATGAAAGGCGCCGTAAGGCATCACCAGTGCACCAGCGACGTAGTTCAACAACCCGATTCGCATCAGCATGCCCGCTTCCGACGTCGAGGGCGCGGCTTCTTTCAGGACGGTCTCGACCGCCTCTCGCGCCTCCAACAGCGCGAGTTGGAAGGCCATGTGGAAGCCACGGCTTTCCCGCGGCAGCGATTCCGACAGGGCAAGGCTCCGCGTTGCCGGATCATAGCGGCGCAATGCCATATCCAGCGGTTGCACTGTGACCCGCACACCATGAACCGTGCGCAGTCGCTCTGCGATCGCGTGGTTCATTTCCGCCGGCGCACTAGGCGCGAGTTCTGCCGCCAGAGCCTCTGCGGCTTCTTCGAGCACCGGAAAATGGTTGGCATGGTCGTCGAAGAAGTCTCGCACTTCCTCGTTGGGGAGCAGAATGCGCCTGCCAGACGGCAAGGCAATGCCGTTGGCATCCTCCCGTGCGACGCGCCATGCCCGATACAGCGCCAGCACGGCTCTGGCCGCGTTTGGACTGCCGGCGGCAAGCGCTTCGACCTCGGCCTCGGCGACGTCGTCCGCGCCGAGCAGGGGATCGGCGAAGGCCTCGCGCAGACCGATCTCAAGCTGCCGCTCCTGCGTGCCTGACAGTTCGCCGAGGTCGACGCGCAGGGTTTCACCGAGCTTAATGAGAAGGGAGGCGGTGACGGCGCGCTGATCGTGCTCGATCAAGTTCAGGTAAGACGCGGAAATACCCAGACGGGTCGCCAGCGCCTGCTGCGAGAGCGCCCGCTCAGTCCGTAGCCGACGTACCGTCCGCCCAATTAGCGTGCGGCTCATTCTTTTACACCCTTTACAGATTCAGGCCCATGTTGGTGAAGATGACAACAGGATTGCCTTGCCGCATGCCAATTAGGGCTTCGCTTTTGCCGATGCAATGTCAATTCTTCACTCATCGATAAACGCGAGAACGGAGCCCAACAATGCGGTCCAACCCTGTATACGCCCCCGATGGTATGGCTGGTGCCGGCAGCACCTCGCAACACTTCAGGTTCGAGGCGATTGCGGCGCACGAACGCCATGACGATGGGCTGGTGCATAATCACAACTGGGCCGCGACAACGGATTTTCCGGCAATGACGATCTTGCGTGATGCGGCCCTCACCCGGGGATTAACTGGACTGACCCAGGAAGACAGGTTCTTCGATCGGACCGCAGTGCAGGCGCACGATCACTATGATGAGGGGCTCGTGCACAATCATGACTGGGCCGTAAGCGCGAAATAAGATCGTCAGTTTAGGGAGGACGACGTCAGGCGGCGGGGCAAGAGTTCCGCCGCCTTTAATCTTCTCAGGGCGAAGGCCTCGACGTGTCAGTTGTGGCACCACAGGCGTCACATGGTGCTATCGAGATCCGGTTTTGACGACGTTCACCAGGCAAAGGTGCCAGGCACCCTCCAGTGAGGCATCACAATAACATCTGCTCAGCGTTTAGCTCGATCTCGCCAACGGCGTGATTGCTATGTGCGCGAAGGTTCGTCGAGATGAAATCCTGGACCTTATCAGGAGGCATCGGCCGGCCCAGCAAATACCCTTGAATTTCCGTGCACCCACGATCACGCAGCAACGCCAGTTGCTCTGCCGTTTCCACACCCTCCCCGACGGTCGCCAGACCAAGGTTGCGACACATGTCCAGGATGGCCTCCAGGATGACTCGAACGCCGGGATCAACGGCCTGCCCCTGAACAAAGGCGCGGTCGATCTTGATCTTGTCGAAGTGGAACCGCCGCAGATAGCTGAGGCTGGAATATCCCGTCCCGAAATCATCCAGAGCGATCTGGATTCCCAAGGCTTTTATGGCCTGCAGGTTTCCCAGGACTGTCTGATCATCGTCCGCCAGAACGCTCTCGGTGACCTCGATTTCCAGGTGCTTCGGAGCCAGTCCGGTCCGCTCCAGCACCGCACCGATCGCGTCCTGAAGTCCCCCGTCATGAAGCTGCATAACCGACACGTTCACCGCGACGGGGAGCCGCGGCTCCCAAGTTGCTACGGCTTTGCAGGCCTGTTCGAGAATCCAGCGTCCGAGACGACTGATCAGCCCGCAGTCCTCCGCGATTCGAATGAAGACGTCCGGCGATACGTACCCGCGGGTCGGGTGTCGCCATCGCGCCAGCGCCTCGAAGCCGACGATCTTCAGGGTCACGGCACTGAATTTGGGCTGAAAGTAGACTTCAAGCGCGCCAGCGTCGATTGCTCGACGAAGATCGCTTTCCAACATGCGATGAGCGGTCATTGACTCGACTAACCGTTCGTCGAAACAGCGATATACCCCCCTCCCAGCGGTCTTGGCACTGTACAGCGCCATATCCGCGTGTTTGAACAGCGTATCAATGTCAAGCCCGTCCTGTGGATGGAACGCGATACCAAGACTTGCACCGACTCGTACGAGTTGGCCGTGCATCTGCATCGGTTCGGCCAGTCGCCGCAGAACGCGGTGGGCCAGCGGTGCCACATCTCCGCATTGCTGCAATCCGACGGCCACGATGACGAATTCGTCGCCACCGAGCCGAGCCACCACGTCGGTTCCGCGCACCATGGCTTTGAGTCGCCGGCTGACTTCGACAAGGAGTTCGTCGCCGGCATCGTGGCCCAGCGTGTCGTTCACTCCCTTGAAACCGTCGAGGTCGATCATGACCACGCCTGTCAGTTCCTCTTGTTCGGGATGCCGGTCGATGATTGCCGACAGGCGCTGTCGCACTTCAACCCGGTTGGCAAGACCGGTAAGGGCGTCGTGGTGAGCCAGATGCTGGACCTGAGCATGCGCCAGCCGCTGTTCCGACACATCCGTGTAGCTCTGTACGAATCCGCCGTCGGCCAGCGGATGGGTCCGCACTTCGACGATCGTGCCATCGTCCAGGATGGTCTCGAGCTTGCTGTCCTGAATCGCACCGTCTGCGGGACGGCCACCCGCCGGGACGGGGTTGGGACCCATGCTCCCACGCATCAATTCAGTCGCCCTGGAGACAACGTCTTTCAGGGCGTTTTCCGGCAGTTCGCCCCGCCCCTTAAGTAGCTCCAGTGCCCGAGGATTTATGACCGAGATGCCTCCCTGTCGGTTGACCATCAGGATGCCCTGGCTGATAGTGTCCAGAGTAACGGTGAGGGCCCGATGCGACAGCAGGCTGCGGCGCTTTTGCCTTATCCAGAAAAACCCAATTAAACCAACCGCAAATGTGATAGCAGCGCCGCTCGCCAAAGCGCTGCTTCGAAGCGAGCGATAAGGTCCGAAGACCGTATGAGCGTCGAATCCGACCATGACGATCAGTGGATAGTCGCGAAGATGGCGGTAGCTGGCGACCTGCGCAACCTGCTGCGGCGTGGCGCGAAGCCTGATGGACCCTTTGGGCTGGGTCAGCACGTCGCTGAATTCGGCCTTTCCTGAGACGCTGGTGCCGGTCAACCCTGGGATCCAGGGACCGCGCGCCAAGACGGTTCCCCCCGCCGACAGAATCGACACAAAACCGTTGCCAAGGCCAAGTGACTCGTAAAATCGTGCCAGTTCGACACTTCCGAGCGACAGCACAATGACGCCTGCAAACCTTCCGTCACTGTCGAGCAACTTTCGGCTGAACTGGATGGTTTCAAGTCCGCTCACGCGTCCAACAACCGGTTGGCTTATAAAAAGGTCGTCGTGTGCAGGGTCGATCTGCGCACGGAAATGTGCCCTGTCGGCGATGCTGATACCCGGCGGCAGTTCAATCGTGCTGCCGGAGACCAGCCCGGTTCGGTCCGCCATTGCGATCTGCGCGGTCATCTTGTCCGCGAACGTCTGGGTCCGTGCCCACTCGTGGAAGTCAAACCGGGTACCCTCCGCCGCCTGCAAAGCCCGCGCGCTCAAAAGGATGTAGTCGACCTGGCCTATTGTCCGCCGCGTGCCTTCTTCCAACGCCTGGGCGAGATTACCAGTTGACCGCTCCGCGGCCATTTCGGCACTTCGATATTCGTGGCGCAGCGCCACGGCGATGCCAAACCATGGAAGAACCAGGAAGCACGCGACCGCAATCAATTCCGGGACTATTGATTCTGCATTGAAGCGTCGGAGGAAGGAACCGATTGGCCGCAAGGCCCCCGCGATCGATCGGGTTATCGACGCCAAGACGTGCTGGACCTTCCCCTCGGCGTCTAACCTTCGATGAACGGTCTTCGGGACATAGACGAGTCTCGACACAGATCTCTGCATTTGAAGATCGAGCACCTGGCGTTGATGGCTGGGATGACGTTGTGTGGGTCTCAGCCCCTCCGCTCTAGCGCATCATCTCTAACACTTCGTTAATTGCCAGGCACAACCGCTTCCGCATCCGCCCACCCCGGCACCAACCGGATATTGACGAATGAACATGCCTGAATGTGACGCAGCACGGTTTCGGTAAGCGCCTCGATCAGACGGGACCTTGTCGACGGTCGGGATTGGACCCGGCTTGATCTGAAAGCCCTAACGCGGTCCTTCCTCATGGATCTCCACGGAGCGTGGCAGGTCGCTGTTTGGCTTCAAACCGGGACAGGCGGCACGATCGGACTGGTGAAGTAGGTGGCGGACGTTTCGCCCAGCGAGATATGACCGGTGATCGGGGAGCCGAGCAGCGGCGCGTTGGTGAGTTGGATGTTCAGCGCGTCCGTGGTGATGCGGTTGGGCAGTATGGGCGGCGTGGCAGACGCGACCGGCGAGGGCGGCAGGAAATCGGACAGAGTTTGCTGGTCCAAAGTTATTGTCACGGTCGGACTATGATACAGAACCGTATTGGGTGCCGCATCGCCGCTGAAGGTCAGCGTCCTTCCGCCAATCAGCGAACCACTGATCGAGAGAGACTGGAAGCTGGCATCACCGCTCACGAAACCCCTGTCCGGACCAAACACATAGGATGCACTTGAATCGGAATGGATGAAGGTGGCGGCCACCGACAGGCCCAGTATTTCCAGAGTCGAGGCCACGCCAGCGGTCAGAACGATCGAGGCGGAACCGATATCCGAGGTGGACTGCGTGCTGATGTTATCGATCCCCAACCCGTCCGAACTGACCATGTTGGTAAGATCTGTCGCATTGATCTGCAGTGTCGCGTCGATCAGACTCGTCGGATCGAGGCTGAATGTTTCATCGAAGGCGCCGATCTTTACGGTATGGTGGAAGGCAGGCGGCGCGATTCCCGAGACCTGACCAACGGGACCAAACGCCGTTGTATGTCCGCCGGTAACGAAACTACCGGACAGACTGTCTGCCTCACTTAGAACATCTTGTGAAGACATGATCCGTTCCTCCTGCTGATAATCGCCAGCACAATACAGCAGCCAACCGGCTCAAGGCAGGACAAATTTGTGACTGTTTCTTTCCAACGACGGATGTGCTGAGCTTTGATCGATTCGCTGCGTAACCGACCGAATCGGCGGTCCGCGCACAGAATCGTGTGCAACGCTGCACGCTTTGTCGTGTCCGGCTGGCCGTTTTCATGTCTGTTGCCGTGATGTCTCCGCCTCGTCGCCGCCCGGTGATGCGGGCCCCCGCCGGTGAACAGGCGCCGTCCAACCTGTAGCGTCGTGGCCACCGCGATCAGCGGGAGGGTCAGGGCAGGGCCAAGAAAACTGATCGTCGGGCCGACCGTCACCGCGACCTTTTCGCGGTGACTTGCGACGGCCAGGCACATGCGGCGACATCGGCCGATGCAAATTGCAAAGGCCCGGCGATACCGGAGTCGCCGTCGGGTGACGTGCTCGCCCAGTCGCAGTCACACGGCCCCGCAATCAGGGTCAGCCTCGATCACATCGATGTTGAACAGGCCAACCAGCGCCACACCTTGCTCGATATGTTGCCGGATGTGGTCCAAACTCCACGTTAGGTCCTGCGTGCCGATTCCATCCGTCCTGTCAGATGCCGAAGGTGTTCAGCTCTACAGACGCCGGTGCGCTTCACACCGCGGAGTTTTCGTCCATGGCATTCAAGGTTCAGGTGGGCCCACCGCAGATTGCGATCCACCAGGCGATGACGGTTCTGGTAACCGAACCGGACGGACAGATCGACTGGCCCAGCGACAAGGGACTCTATTTTTTCGACACACGGCTCATCAGCGCATGGTCGGTTTACGCGAACGGGACGCCATGGGACCTGTTGAACGGTGGAGCCGTCAATTTCGATGCCGCCCGCGTCTATCTGACGAACCGGGCATTTTTAACCGAGGACGGCCCGATCGCGGGAGACACTCTGGCGTTTGAACTGGCGCGTGTGCTCGATCAGGGCCTGCATGAGGACCTCGACATCACTAATTATGGTCAAAAGCCGATCCGCTTTAATCTGGAGATCGCCATCCGGTCCGATTTCGCCGATGTCTTCGACGTCAAAGCGAAACGCGACATTCGCCGTGGCCGAATTACCTCGGACTGGTCGGAGGAGAGGCAGACGCTATGCACGACATACCGCAATCGGGATTTTTCCCGGTCGGTGTCCGTTTCGGTTGGCCTGAGCGACTCGCCGGCGGTGTTTGCCAATGGGCGGTTAAGCTTCGAGGTGAAGCTGCCGCCGCATGGCCGATGGCATTGCTGTCTGCTGTATGATCTCGTCGACGGCGAGAAGCATTTTCATGCACCGAACGAATGCGCGGCCGAGGCCGGCTCCTCGGCGCAGGCCCAGGCGCATCGGGACTGGCGCGAGACGGTGCTGAAACTTCGCACCAGCAACGAGGAATTCTATCGATTCTTTCATCAGGCGATCGATGACATGGCGGCATTGCGCCTGCCGATCGAGGGCACCGATCACATGGTGTTTCTGCCGGCCGCCGGATTGCCCTGGTTCATGGCGCCGTTCGGCCGCGACAGCCTGATCGTTTCGTTACAAAACATCCTGGTGTATCCGGAGTTCGCGCGCGGCTCGCTGGAAGTGTTAGGCCGTTGGCAATGCACCGAGCGGGACGATTTCCGCGATGCCGAACCGGGCAAGATCATGCACGAGCTTCGGTATGGCGAGCTCGCGCATTTCAAGCTGATACCGCATACGCCGTATTACGGCACCGCCGACGCCACCCCGCTCTACCTTATCACGTTACATGCCGCCTGGCGGGCGACTGGCGATCATGCATTGCTGGAGACGTATTTGCCTAACGCCGAGGCGGCCCTCGACTGGATCGACAACTATGGTGACCGGGACGGGGACATGCTGCAAGAATACCAGACCCGGTCACCGGTCGGGTATGAGAATATGGCCTGGAAGGATGCCGGCGATTCCATGACCTATGCAGATGGGTCACCGGTGCGTGGGCCGAAAGCGTTGTGCGAGTTGCAAGGCTATGTCTACGACGCCTGGGTGCGTATGGCCGAGGTGTTCGATGCCCTCGGCAAGCATGACCGGGCCGGGACGATGCGTCGCAAGGCGGCGGCACTGTTTCAAAAATTTAATGAAATGTTTTGGGACGAAGAGAGCGGCTTCTATGCGTACATGCTGGACGGCGATAAGCGCAAGGTGCTGACCGTCGCGTCGAATCCCGGGCACCTGTTGTGGTCCGGCATCGTGCCCTTGGATAGGGCGGCTCGGGTCGTTGCGCGTCTGACCGCGCCCGACATGAATTCGGGCTGGGGCATCCGCACTCTGTCCAGTCAACATCCAGCGTTCAATCCGTATTCCTATCAGAATGGATCGGTCTGGCCGCACGATAACAGCATCATCGCACTCGGTTTCAAACGATATGGTTTTAGCGCGGAGGCCGGCCACATTGCGCGCGACATCAGCGAGGCGGCAAGCCATTTCCTGCTGAATCAGTTGCCCGAACTCTATGCAGGCGTACAGCGCAACGGCGCGAATTTTCCGGTGCAATACCTCGGTGCGAACGTGCCGCAGGCCTGGGCGGCCGGGTCGTGCTTCGCGCTGTTGCAGGCGATGCTGGGTATTCAGCCGGATGCGCCGAATGACAAGCTGTATGTCGATCCGGATCTGCCGCCCTGGCTTTCGGACGTTACGCTGATGGATTTGCGGCTGGGGCGGCGCAATCTGGATATTCGTTTCTGGCAGGACGGTGAAAAAACCCAATGGGAGGTGCTGCGCGGCGATGCAACAGTGGTGAGCTATCGCAGCGCAGTGGCAGTGCAAGAGGGATCACAGGCTGACGCGACTGATAATCTGGCCTAGGGTATCGGGAAGCGGAGGAAACGCCATGAAAATTACCAGCTTTGAAGCGACAACGCTGCGGATTCCGGAAGATGATCCGCTGGCCAATATGCCGGAAGAGGCCGGCCGCACCCGTCCCGTCGTCATCTTGCGCCTGCGCACTGACAGCGGAATCGAGGGCATCGGCCTGACCTTCTACGGCGGCAAAATGACCGGCAGCCTCCGCGTCGCCGTTGCGGAACTCGCCGCCCTGACGATCGGCGAAGACCCGCTCCGCATTGAACAAATCATTGCAAAACTGCGTGCCGGCACCGGCGATTCCTGCGGGCCGGGCGGCATCTTTACCCTAGCCCTGTCGGCGATCGATATCGCGTTGTGGGACATCAAAGGCAAATCCCTCGACCAGCCGCTGTGGAAACTGCTCGGCGGCCACCGGGACCGGGTCGCCACCTACGCCTCCGGGTCGCTGCGGCGCGGACTGACCCACGACCAGGCGCAGCGCGCCGCGCAAATCCTCGTGCAGAAGGGCTTCCGGGAAATGAAGACCCAGATGGCGCTGCCCGGCAATCCGCCGCCGGCCGAAGAGGTGCGCCGCGTCCGGGTGGTGCGCGAAGCGATCGGCCCCGACATCAAGCTGATGTGCGACATCAATCAGCGGTGGCGGCCGGAACAGGCGATCGACATCGGCGGCCGGGTTGAGGATGTCGGGCTGTTCTGGCTTGAGGATGTGACAGCCGCGGACGACTTTGCCGGCCTTGCGCGCGTTACAGCCGCGCTGAAGACGCCGGTCGCGGGCGGCGAATATGTCTGGGGCATCGTTCCGTTCCGTCACATGATCGAGGCCCGGTCGGTTGATATCATTATGATCGACATTTGCCGTGTCGGCGGGGTCACCCAATGGATGAAGGTGGCCGGCATGGCCGAAGCCTTCAATCTGCCCGTGGTCAGCCACGTCATGCCGGAAATCCTGCTGCACATGGTCGCCGCCTGCCCGAATGGACTGACGGTTGAATACATGCCCTGGATGCTGTGCCTGTATGAGGAGACGCCGGCCATTGAGAACGGCATGCTGGTGCTTCCCGATAAGCCCGGCCTGGGTCTGAAATTCGACGAAAAGGCCGTGGCTGCGTTCCAGGTGGATTGAAGCGGCGTTAGTTCAGGGTCAGGAGACTCCGCATGCGGCGCTCCTGATCGATCGCACTGAACAAATAGGTTGGCGTCGATGCGTAGCAGCCGCGGGGCACGTACCCGTATCCCAGCAAGAGTTCCGCCACGGCTTTGAATGCGTTCCGTTCACCGGCTTCAACCACGACGTCGGGCAACCATTCTCCGATCAGCGTCGCGGCCCCACGCAGGACCGCGACCTCAGCACCCTCCACATCGACTCTCAACAATCCGATCGGACCGCTGATCGAGAGGCTGTCAAGGCTTTTGACGTTTACCTGCCCGGTTCCGAAGGATGCCCGCGTCGTGCCCTGGCGGGCTGGCGGTCCCGAAGCGGCCAGTAAGGACGCCTCGGTATCGCCGATCGCACAGCAGGCAGAAACCACCCGGCCATCAAGGCCGTTGACCGCGATATTCCGTTCGAGCAGGTCACGGTTCGCCTCCCAGGGCTCAAACGCGTACACGGGCGCATTCAGAATCGCGCCGAAGAACACCGCGTGATTGCCGATATTGGCTCCCACATCGATGATGGCCGAACCGGGGAGATAGATTTCGCGGCACTTCATCAGCACGTCGATTTCATAGAACGAGCGATTGACCCGGATCGTCCGCCCCATGTGGTCCGGGTCGGGATGCGCCCAAAGCTCGATCCGCCGGCCCATGAACTCAAATATCTGCTTTTGCATGCGCCACAGAGTGCGCGCCGAAAGTTAATCGACGCTTAACGGCGCCAGCGTTTGGATCGCTGCCGGTCAGCTTGGGTCGGCGGTGAGCCCGGCGGCGGCCAAACCGGCGAGTGCTGCAGCCTCATCGTTGTCGGAGGTATCGCCGGTCACGCCGACCGCGCCGATGATACTCTTGTCGTCACCCCGGATCAGCACCCCACCCGCAACCGGGATCAGCGACCCGCCAATAGCATGCGTGACCGCGGCGATGAAATGCGGCCGCTCTTCCGCGCGCTTCCCGAGGGTTCGGGACCCGACGCCCATCGAGAGCGCACCATGCGCCTTGCCAATCGCGATATCGGCCCGCCGCAGTGCGGTGCCTTCTTCCGCTGCGAACGCCTTTAACACCCCCCGTGCATCCAATACCGCAACCGCCATGGGGGCGAACGACTTATCCCGCGCATGCGTCAGCGCGGACGAGATGATCGTCTGAGCCTTGGCCAGTGTCAGTTGGGTCATATGCCTTCCCTCAAAACGGAACAGTCAGAAAAATAAACCATCCGGATCGCCGTTGAACATCACCCGGCCGACGGCCTCGAAATGCGCTTCACGCGACTGGATCTGCTGCGACAGGGTGTGAATGTCACGGAACCGCCGCTCGAACGGCGTGCCCGCAAAGATCGCCGACGTGCCGGCGGCCTTGAATACATAATCGGCAACCTCGACGGCCGTGGCGATGGCGTGGGCGCAACCAAGGCGCACCCTGGCGCGGGCAGTCAGGCCGATCGGGGCGATGTCGTCGGCGTTGGCCCAGACGTCCTTCAGGATCTCAATAAGCCACGTGCGGGCGGCCCCGAACTGGGCCTCGCGCCGGGCAACGTCGGCCTGCACAACGGGACTGTCGGCCAGGCGCGGCAGGCCGCGCGGGACCTTTTCGCCGGCCAGGGCAATAAAGGCGTCCAACATGGCCCGCGCGATGCCGAACGCGACGGCAGCGACGCCGACCGCATACAGCCCTTGCATGGTGAAAGCATACAGCGGACCGGGATCGCGGCGCAGAGCCGGATCCTCGCGCGTGCCGCTGTAGGCTTCAGGAACGAACAGATCGGTCACGCGATAGCCTTCAGACGCGGTGCCGCGCATACCGATCGGATTCCAGTCATGGATCGGTTCGGCATGGTGCTTGCGAAACAGCAGCGTTCGGATGGTCGGCCGCCCGAAACGGTTCAGACGCAAACTCTGGTCCGGCTCGACGACCTGGCAGTGCGCCCCCATCCATGTGGCTTGGCGGCTGCCGCTGGCAAAGTGCCATGTGCCGCTGAGACGATAGCCTCCCGTCACGGCCTGTGCCTTGTGCTGGTTGGGTGGCCCCCAGGCAACCCAGGCGCGCGGATCGGCAAATATCTCCCGCGCGGCTTCCAGCGGAATGAACGGAGCAATCAGGGCTGCGCTGTTTGCGACGAACAGATTCCAGCCGACCGACCCGTCGTGGCGGCTGATCTCTTCAATAACGTGCAGGTAGGTCCATGGATCAAGCTGATCGCCCCCAACCGACCGCGGCAGCAGCATTCGGGGCAGCCTCGCGGCATGAATATGGGTGAGCAACGGTTCCGGAATAAACTGACTGTGCTCGATCTCATCCGCGACGTTGAGGATCTCCGCCCCCAGACCGCGTGCAGGGGCGATCGGTTCGAGGCCGCCGGGATCCATGTGGCGCGGGGCGAGACTGACATGGTTCATCGGACGATCCCTGCGGCTTGAATGGACAATTAGCGGGTCGCCAGGGCGGAAATGTCAACGTTCGGCTGGCCGACGGAATCCCGGGAAGTTCCCGGTTTGCCCATTTTGCAGGCTGAGCCATCAAGCCTGGGGAGCGCCAGCAGATCGTGCACGGGATGGTTCATTGAACGGAACGGCAGCTTCCGCTACCAATCCTCAGTATGCGCCCATTGCCGCTCCTATGTGCATTGTTGCTGACCGCGGCAACCCCTGCATTCGCTCAGGTCACGGTTGATCTGCATGCATTGCAGGCGCTGCCCGACCGCCCAGCGGCGAGCCATGCGTCACGCCCGACCCCCGCCGTTGGCATGCCGAACCGAACCACCATCGTGACACGCGAGGCCCCTGCATCCAGCCCCGCTGCGCCTTCACCGCAACCGGCGCCGCAACCAACCTTGCCAGAGAGCATTCCGAATACGGCAACCCTCGCGCCGATCGTGCCACCGGCTCCGTCGTCAGGCGGCCCACCTCCGCCTCCGCCGGTTTCTGAGAAAGCGGCGACTGCAGCTGAACCGATTACGACGGGTCTGCGCCTGGCGTTTGCGCCCGGCGAGTCGGACCTGAGCCCCGAAAGCAGCACGTCGATCAAACAACTCGCCGCTTCGACGCCGTTAGGCGATTCGACGACGTTCAACGTGCTTGCCTATGCGCCGGGCAAAGCAGACGACCCCTCCACTGCGCGACGGGTCTCGCTGTCAAGGGCGATGGCGGTACGAAGCGCTTTGGTCGCCGATGGCGTACCATCCGCCCGTATTTTCGTCCGCGCACTGGGCGAGCAGTATGGCGACGGGCCCCCCGATCGGGTGGACCTCAGCGTGACTGGCCCCGGCGCGCCATCCGCAACAGGGACCACGCGATGACCCGCCCGTCGGGTTACTTGATTCGAATGCTGATATTCCTGGCGGCTGTCGCGGTTGTCGCCACTTTTCTGTCCCCCGTGCTTATCACCGCATTCAACAATAATCCCGTGCTGAACAGCCTGATCCTGTTGATCCTGTTGCTGGGGATCGGCTGGAATCTCAACCAGGTGTTGCGGCTGCGGCCGGAAGTCACGTGGCTGGAAACCTACCAGACCTCGCGCAGCCAACTCGCCACATTACCCTCACCCAGGCTCCTGGCGCCAATGGCCAGCATGCTGGCGATGCGGGAGGGCCGTCATAACGAGACCCGACAGTTCACCTTGTCGGCAACCGGCATGCGCAGCTTGCTGGACGGCATCGCCTCGCGGCTCGACGAAAGCCGCGAATTGTCGCGCTACATGACCGGTCTGCTGATTTTCCTGGGTCTGCTGGGAACATTCTGGGGCCTGCTGAAGACGGTTACATCGGTATCCGACGTGATCGGCAGCATGACGCTGGGCAACGGCGACATGAATCTGATGTTCGACCAGTTGAAATCCGGTCTTGCTCGGCCACTCGCCGGCATGGGCACCGCGTTCTCCGCCAGCATGTACGGCCTTGCCGGCGCTCTCGTGCTGGGTTTCCTCGACTTGACGGCAGGCCAGGCGCAGAACCGCTTCTTCAACGAACTGGAGGAATGGCTTGCCGGCCTGACCCGGCTTTCGTCGGGTGTGCTCTCAGAGGGGGAGGGTTCAGTTCCGGTTTATGTCCAGGCGCTGCTGGAGCAGACCGCCGAGAACATGGAAAGCCTGCAACGTGTGCTGACGCGGGATGAGGAAAACCGCTCGCAGGTCAACTCGGCGGTGATGACCTTGAACGAGCGTCTGGGCGTGCTCGCCGACACGATGCGGGCGAACCAGCACCTGATGCTGCGGATCGCCGAGACGCAGACCTCTCTCGGGCCTGCTCTGCAGCGCCTCGCCGAACTGCAAGGCGGGGACGAGGTCAGCCGAAACCATCTCCGAGCGATCGAACTTTATATGCAACGGCTGCTGTCCGAGACGGAACAGGGCCGCTCCCGCGCCACGGCCGACCTGCGCAACGATCTGCGGCTGCTGACCCGCACGGTCGCCGCCCTCGCCGAACCGCAGCGGTAGCGGACCATGGCAGCCCGCATCCGCAGGCACGGCGGCAACGGCCTCGATGCATGGCCCGGCTACGTGGACGCGCTGTCCACGCTGTTGATGGTCATCATTTTCGTGCTGCTGGTGTTCGTGCTGGCGCAGGCGTTCCTGACCGTGACGTTGTCCGGCCGCAGCCATGAGTTGGACAAGGCGAATCAACAATTGGCGGCGCTGGCCGACGCATTGTCGCTGGAGCGCGGGAAGTCGGCTGAACTACAAATTTCGGTGTCGCAGCTCAGCAGGGAATTGACGACGCGCGCCAGCGAACGCGAGCGGCTGACAGCCCAGCTTTCGGACACGAAGCTGGCGATCCAGGCAGCCACCGTCGCAAACGCCAGGTTGCAGTCGCAACTGGCCGACGCCTCCGGCCAGGCGAACGCGGCGAAGGCGCAACTGACCGATACGCAAAGCCAGTTGGCCGAGATGAAGCAGCAGATCGCGGACCTCGATCGCACGGTGTCGCTAGACAAGGACACATTGCAGGCGAAGCTGACCGATCTGGCGACTCTGGCGAACCAGTCACGCGCGCTGATGGCCCTGCGCGACGAACTGGAGAAGCAGGCGCAGGACGCCGCCGGGCGGGCGATGACCGAGGCGGAGCGGCGGCAGGCGATCGAGGCACAGCTCAGCGATGAGAAAAAACTGGGCGACAGTGCGCGTGCACAAATCGCGTTGCTGAACCAGCAGATCGATCAGTTGAAGAGCCAGTTGTCAGCGATCGCTTCAAGCCTGGAACTGACGGAGCAGGCTAACAAGGACAAGGAAGCGCAGATTGCCAACCTGGGGGAAAAACTGAATGTCGCGCTTGCAGCGAAGGTCGAGGAACTTCAGCAATACCGCAGCGAGTTTTTCGGCAAGCTACGGACGCTGCTGGCCAACCGGTCCGGCATAACAATTGTTGGCGATCGCTTCGTCTTCCAGAGCGAGGTTTTGTTCCCGGTGGGCAGCGCCGAGCTCACCCCGGCCGGGACAGCGCAGATGACTGCTCTTGCGGCGACGATCAAGGACATCGCAGCCGAGATTCCGCCCGACCTGAACTGGGTTCTGCGGGTGGACGGGCATACCGACCCGCAGCCGGTGAAGGGAGGCCAGTTCGCCTCGAACTGGGAGCTGTCGGCAGCGCGCGCGATCACCGTAGTGAAGCTGCTGATCGCTAACGGGGTGCCAGCCAATCATTTGGCTGCGACTGCGTTCGGCGAACATCAGCCGTTCGTGCCGGGCGACGCACCGGATGCCTATGCCAAGGACCGTCGGATCGAATTGCGGCTGACCGATCGGTAAACATGCCAAAGGCCCCGGACATTATCCGAGGCCCTCGCATTGTTGTGACTGTCCGTTGCCGGACCGGAGAAAATCAGGCCGACGTGTTGGCGCCGGCGATCCAGGTCATGGCGAGGAATGCCACCAAACAATGAGACACAGGATCACCTCCTTTCAGTTGTTTCTACGACCCTTGCAGTCTGCTCCCGATTCGCGCGGAGTGGCAAGCGAATCAATCGGGAGCAAAATCCATGATGCACGGCATTCACCAGTATCCGCCCATGGACCGGGTGATTTACGGCGTTCCTCTGGCCGAGGCGTTGGCCGAAGAGGTCAGCCGGATCGATGCCCGTGCCGTGTATGTCATGGCCAGCGGTACGCTGAACAGGGAAACTGATGTCATCGAGACCGTTCGCCGCGTGCTGGGCAATCGCCTTGCCGGCGTCTGTGCGAAGATCGGCTCTCACACGCCCCGCATTGACGTGGTCGCGGCCACCAACGAGGCGCGCGCCACGAAAGCTGATCTGATCCTGACGGTTGGCGGCGGATCGGTGACGGATGCGGCGAAAATGGTTGGTTTGTGCCTGGGCAACGACATAACCGTTCCAGAGCAGCTTGACCGCCTCAAAGCCGTGGTGACGTCTGACGGAAAAACCGAACGGCCAGCGGTAAACGCGCCCTCCATCAGGTCCATCGACGTGCCGACAACTCTGTCGGCCGGCGAGTTCACCGCGATGGCCGGCTGCACGGATACTTTGCGAAACCGCAAGGAAGGGTACGCCCATCCGCTGATGATGCCCCAGGCGGTGATCCTCGATCCTGCGGTGACCATCCACACGCCGGAATGGCTGTTCCTGTCGACCGGCGTCCGAGCGGTGGACCATGCCGTCGAGACGATTTGTTCGATCCAGCCGGCGCCGTTTTCCGACGGAATGGCTCTGCAGGCCCTTCGCTTGCTGTCCGCCGGCCTGCCGGCCGTGAAAGCGAATCCCGGCGATCTGGAGGCCAGGCTGAACTGCCAACTTGGGGCGTGGATGTCGATCATGGGGGCGTTGAACAACGTCCCAATGGGCGCGAGTCACGGCATCGGCCACGTTTTGGGCGGCACCGCCCATGTGCCGCACGGCTACACGTCCTGCGTCATGCTGCCGCACGTGCTCCGCTTCAATGAGTTGGTAAATGCGGTGCGGCAAAGCTGGGTGAGCGAGGCGATGGGGCGGCCGAACCAGGCGGCGGGCGACGCGGTGGCAGCCTTGATCGCCAGCCTGGGACTTCCGGCTACGTTGCGCGATGTGGGGGTCACACGAGAGCAGCTCGATGAGGTGGCGGCCGGGTCGATGCACGATCGCTGGGTGCATACCAACCCCCGCAAAATCGATGGACCGCCGTCGGTGAGAGCGCTGCTGGACGCCGCCTGGTAGTTCTTCCTAGCATTGAGGTTCACCCGATCCGGAGCTACCCAGGATGACCTACCTCACGCCCAACTCGGTGCAGGCGCGGGATGTCGCCAGCATCGTCCATCCGCAAACCAACCTGGTCCGTCATCTTGAGCAGGGGCCGATGGTGATCGGATCGGGGCACGGTTGTTACGTGTACGACGACAACGGAACGCAGTATCTGGACACGGCGGCTGGCCTGTGGTGCGCATCGCTGGGCTATGCCTCGGAACGGCTGGCGAAAGTCGCCT
>Ga0302320_10004227_pt1 | contig 32707 bp, 27 predicted proteins | sample Bog_T0_3_FD_202130 | JGI IMG/M metagenome (GOLD analysis project Ga0302320, IMG submission 202130) | Peat permafrost microbial communities from Stordalen Mire near Abisko, Sweden - Bog_T0_3 | ecosystem: Environmental > Terrestrial > Soil > Wetlands > Peat | place: Sweden: Abisko, Stordalen Mire... | reverse complement strand
CGTCACCCCCTGCTCGGCCGCCTCCTGGAGCTTGGCGAGTTGCTCGAGCTCGGGCCGGTGCGCCCGGGCCGAGGCGAGGGCCTGGTCCAGGTCGAAGGTCACCGGGGTGATCTCGAGCGTGCCCGCGACGGGCGGAAAGGCCGCCGGACCGTTCGGGCCGGAGGGCACGCCCAGCGACTGGCGCAGCTGCTCGATCGCGATCCGGGCGTCGTTGCGCGCGGTGATCAGGTCGGGCCGGGCGTTTGCCAGCGCCACCCGGGCGCGCAGGAGATCGAAGTTCGAGACGGTCCCGGCGTGGAATTGATTGTTGGTGTCGCCGAGCTGGCGGCCGAAGAGTTCGACGTTCTGCTCCTGCACCCGCACCTTCTCGCCCGTCAGCAGCACCGTGTAGAAGCGGGTGCGCACGTCCAGGAGCGCCGCGTTGATCGCGGTCTGGAGCGCCGCCAGGGCGGACTCGCGCACCAGCTTGGCGTTCTTGACCGCCGAGACGACCCCGCCGCCGGCGAAGAGCACCTGCGTGGCCTTGACCTGGATCTCCCAGTTGGAGTTGGAGGGCGGGTAGAACTGCGAGATCGCGGTGCTGTTGCGCTCGTACTGCCCGTTGGCGTTCACGTTGGGGATCGCCTGGGCCTGCACCTGCAGGACCACGCCGTCCTGCTGGCGGATCTGTTCGCGCGCCTGCCGGATGGTGAAATTATGGTCGACCGCGTACAGCAGGGCCGCTTTGAGATCGAGCGGCGAAGGCAGTGGGACGGGGCCGGAGTCGGCCGGGCCGTCCGCCCGGACGGACCCGGCGGCGAGGAGCAGGAGGGCGAGGGCGCGTGATTTCATGCTTGGGCGGGCTTGAGGTTGGGGGCTTCCAGCCGATCGATCGCCGCTTCGCGGGCCCGGTCCTTCGCGTGGTCGCGGGCGATCAGGATGTAGACGCAGGGAACCACGAAAAGGGTGAAGACCGAACCGATCGTCATACCTCCGACCAGCACCCGGCCGATGGAGTTTCGGGCGGCCGCGCCCGGGCCCGTCACCCAGGTGAGCGGCAGGTGTCCGGCGATGGTGGCCATGCTGGTCATCAGCACCGGCCGCAGGCGGGTCATCGCCGCCTCGTGCACCGCCTCGTATTTGGACTTGCCCTGCGCCTGGAGTTTGTTGGCGAATTCCACGATCAGGATGCCGTTCTTGGAGATCAGGCCCACGAGCGTCACCAGGCCGACCTGCGAATAGATGTTGAAGGTGGTGGTGAAATTGTCGGTCCACCAGGGCAGGTTCGGATTGGGCATCCGCAGGAACATGAAGATGGAAGCGCCGAAGATCGCCAGCGGCACCGACCCGAAGATGATGATGAACGGGTCGCGGAAGCTGTTGAACTGCGCCGCCAGGACCAGGAAGATCAGGATGCCGGCCAGGCCCATCGTGGTCGCAAACTTGGTCGAGCCCCCCTCGCGCCGGAGCTGCCGGGACTCGCCCATGTAATCAATCACGTACCCCTTGGGCAGGATCTTCGCCGCGTCGGCCTCGAGGAACTTGAGGGCGGCATCCAGACCCTGCGCCGGAATGCTCTGCAGGACGACGGCGTTGAGCTGCTGGAAGCGGTTGAGGGAGCGGGCGATCGTCGTGTTGTGGATCGTCGCCACCGTGCTCAAGGGAATCAATTGGCCGCCCGGGCCGGTCACATAGATGTGGTTCAATTGGTCCGGATTGAGCCGGTCCACCCGCTTGATCTGCGGGATCACCTTGTAGCTGCGCCCCGAGATGTCGAAGAAGTTGACGTAGTTGCCGCCGACCGCCGCCGCCAGATCGGTCCCGATCTCCTGGAGATTGAGGTTCATCGCCGCCACCTTGTCGCGGTCGATCTCGACCTCGGACTGCGGCTGGTCGACCTTCACGTCGAGGATGGGGGGAAAGTAGAAGAGCCCGCTCGTGGCGGCGTCATCCGAAATCTTCTGGGCCAAGGGCAGGATCTCGTCAAAATCCGCCGTGGAAGAGATGACGAATTCGACCGGAAAATTATCTCCGCCCGGCAGCGCCGATGGGAGGACGCCGAACATCTGCAGGCCCGTGATGCCATGCAGCTTGGCCGAAACCTCCTGAAAGATGGTGCCGATCTTGCGCGTGCGCTCTCCCCAGGGTTTGAGCACCATGCCCCCGAAGCCGCCGGAGGGCTGGTTGAGCTGGAAGGTGAAAGCGGTCTCCGGCTCGCTGCGGTAGATCTTGTACACCGCGTTCGCGAAAGGGCGCACCTGGTCAAGCGTGGCGTTGGCCGACGCCGTCGCCGCCCCGATGATGACGCCTTGATCCTCGGTGGGGGCGAGTTCGCCGCTTTTGCCGACCTGAATGATCATCAGGACCCCGACCACGCTGAGGGTGATCCATCCGGCATACACGTAGCCGCGATTCTCCAACATGACCGTAAGCGCGCGCCCATACCCTCGGCGCAGCCAGGCGAAGCCATGCGTGATCCGGCCCGCCAGGCCCTTTTCGTCGTCGCCGCTGCGGAGCAAGGTGGCGGCCATCATCGGCGAGAGGGTCAGCGCGACGACGCCCGAAATCGCCACCGTGCCGGCGAGCGTGAGGGCGAACTCGCGAAACAGGGCGCCGGTGACGCCGCCTTGGAAGCCGATCGGAGCATAGACCGCCGCCAAGGTGATCGTCATCGCGATGATCGGTCCCACCAATTCCCGCGCCCCCAGCAGGGCCGCGTTGAGCGGCGTCCGTCCCTCCGCCAGGTGCCGCTCCACGTTCTCAACCACCACGATGGCGTCGTCCACCACCAGACCCACCGACAGCACGATCGCCAGGAGCGTCAACAGGTTGATCGTGAAGCCGAAGACCTGCATCAGGAACAACCCGCCGATCAGGGAGATGGGGATCGCGATCACCGGGATCAACACGGACCGGAATGAACCCAGAAACAGGAAGATCACCACGATCACGATCGAAAGCGTGACCAGGAGCGTGTGGAACACATCGTGGATCGCGGCATTGATATACGCCGTGGTGTCGTACGGGATCCTCGCCTCCATCCCGGTGGGCAGCTCCTTCTCGATCGAGGCCATCTCCACGCGCACCGCCTTGACCACATCGAGCGAATTGGCGTTGGGCAGCGGATAGATCGCCACGCCCACCGCGGTCTGCCCCGTGAAGCTCACTTCCGTATCGTAGTCCTCGGCGCCCAGGGCCACGTCGGCGATGTCGCCCAGCCGCACGATCGCGCCGTTCGACTGCAGGATCACCAGCCGCTGGAAATCGGCCACCGAATGCAGGTCGGTGTCGGCCGTCAGATTGACCTCGACCAGATTGCCTTTGGTGCTGCCCAGGGCGGTCAGATGGTTGTTCGCGGCCAAGGCCGCGGTCACCTGGGCCGGGCTGATGTTGAGCGCGGCCATCCGGTCGGGCTTGAGCCAGATCCGCATCGCAAAGACTCGGGCGCCAATGATTTGGGCGGATTGCACTCCCGGGATCGCGGACAGCCGCGGCTGGACCGCGCGGACGAGATAGTCGGTGATCTCGTTCTGCTGCATCGTGGGCGATGAAAAGGCGAGGTAGGCGGCGGCGAACGTGCTGTCGGCCGCCAGGACGTTGATCACCGGGATTTGCGCCTCGGGGGGCAGCAGGTTGCGCACTTGGTTCACCCGCGCGCTGATCTCCGAGAGCGCGCGATCCGGATCGTAATTGAGCTTCAGCCGAGCCGTGATCGTCGACAGCCCCTGGGCGCTTTGCGACTGGAGATAGTCGATTCCGTCGGCGGCCGCGATCGATTGCTCGAGCGGAGTGGTGATGAAACCCCGGACCAGGTCAGGACTGGCGCCCACGTAGACCGTGGTCACGGTGATCGACGCGTTGTCGCTGCGCGGATACTGGCGGACGTTCAGGGTGAAGATCGCCTGCACGCCGGCGATGATGATCAGCAGGCTGACGACGATCGCGAGGACCGGCCGGCGGATGAAGAGGTCGGTGAAATTCATGGCTCGGGAAGTCGGACGGAGAGTCGAGGACGCGGGACGTGACGGCGGGGCCTCAGCTGTCGGCCGGCTTCGGATTGAGCTGCGCGTCCGGCGCCAGCGTGTTGTCGAGCGTCACGGCGCCGCCGTTGTGGAGCTTGAAGACCCCGGTGGTAACGACCAAATCGCCCTCCTTCAGGCCCGCGTCCACCGCCACAAAATCGCCGCGACTCAGGCCCAGCCGCACCGTCCGCTGGTGCACGACTTTGCTCACCACGCCCGTCGCCGGATCCTTTTGGTCCTCGACAATGAACACGGAATCCCCGAACGGCGCGTACAGCACGGCGGTGGCGGGGATGATCAGGACCGATTTTTTCACCGGCAGCAGCACGCTGACGTCGACAAACATGCCCGGGCGCATCTGCTCGCCGGGATTGGCCAAGGTCGCCTGCACCCGGACATTCCGGGTGACGGCGTCGACATCGGGGTTGATCGCCGTGATCGGGCCTTCGACCGGCCGGTCCGGGAAGGCGTTGCAGGAGACCCGCACCGACATTCCGGAGGCGATCTGCCCGAGCTCCTGCTGGGGCAGGTAAAAGTCCGCATAGATCGGGTTGAGGGCCTGCAGCGAGACGATGGCATCGCCCGCCTTCAGGGTCTGGCCCAGGTTCACGAGCCGGACGCCGAGCCGGCCGGCGAACGGCGCGCGGATGGTCTTCTTGGCGATCGTCGCCTGGATATTCTCCACCTGGGCGGCGGCCGACTTAAAATTGGAGTCGTCGGTGTCGAGCTGTTCCTGCGAGATGGTGCTCTTGGCCAGCAGCTCCTTCGAGCGGGTGAGATTGAGGCGGGCAAGCTCCCGGGCCGCCTCCGCCGCATGCAGCTGGGCCACTTCGGGGCCCACGTCCATCTGCAGCAGCAGGTCGCCGGCCTTGACCGTGGATCCAGGCTGGAAATTGATCGCGGTCACAGTTCCGTCCAGTTGGGCGGAGACGGTCACGCCCTGCACGGCCGAGAGGGATCCCGTCGAACCCAGCGTCAGGACCCACGAGTCGGCCTTCACCACCGCGGTGGTGACGGGTTCGGGCGGCACGACCTGATCTTTCGTCGCCGCGATCAGGTGCACGATCATGAAGACATAGCTTCCGATCACGAGGCCCAGGATGAAGAGGAGTCCGAAGACGGTGAGAAGGATTTTCTTGAGCATGGCGGCAGGAGGAGACGGTGGCGGCGGAAGGCGATAGTTGGCGGGAGGATGGGTGAAGTGGACCGGAGCGCAATTTGAACCGACCGGGCTCACGCCGGGGCCGCGACGACGGCGGCCCGGGAGCCCTGGACGACCTTCGCCAGGAGCTTCACGAGCGTCTTGCGCTCGGGCTCGCTCAGGGGCCGCATCAGCGCGGCCATCTGCTGAAAATGCTTGGGCATCACGGCCGCCAGCAGGGACTGGCCGGCGGGCGTCAACTGCACGAACATCATGCGCCGATCCACCGGATCGGGTTCGCGCATCACCAGGCCGTCGCGCTCCAGGGTGTCGACCAAGCCCGTCATGGTCGCCCGCGTGACCCCGGCCATTTCAGCCAGCTCGGCGGGCGTGCAGGGCTGGGGGCGGTTCTCCATCTTGTTGAGCAACTGCATCAGCACCATGAAACGGCCGCTCGACAGCTCATGCTTCGCCAGCAAGGCCTCGCGGGTGTGGTAGATATCGTCGGCGGCGCAGAGCAAGTTCAGAAATACCTCGCAGGCAGATGGATCCAGATCTGGAAAATGCTTCGATGCCTCCAGGATGCACTCATACCGCGGGACGTTCTTCAGCATCAAGTAGGCCATGAAAGATAAGGAGGCATATAATCAGGTAGCTAATCAATAAGGCAAGCGGGGACGCCGATTTTTTGGCGTTCCAGATCCCCGCCGCTTCCGGCGGCCCGCTCGGCTCAGAACGACCGGGCGACGGCGACCAGATTCTTCGTCGTGATCCCGAGCGCCTCGAAAGCCTGCGGCGCCGGCGCGCTCAGGCCAAAGCGCGAGATCCCGACCACCTTGCCGTCGAGCCCGACGTATTTGCGCCAGAGATCCGGCACCCCGGCCTCGATGGCGACGCGCCGCCGACAATCCGGCGGCAGGATGGCGTCGCGGTACTCGGCCGGCTGGGCGTCGAAGCGCTCGAAGCTCGGCACGGATACGACCCGGGTGGAGGCGCCCAATTCCTTCGCCGCGGCGATCGCCAGGGCGACCTCGCTGCCGGCGGCCAGCAGGATCAGGCTCAGGGGCGCGGTCTCCTGCACGGCGACATATCCGCCCTTCAGGACGCCCGCCCGGCGGATGTGCGGCGGGATCTCCTTCAAGTCGGGCACCGCCTGCCGCGTCAGGGCGAGCAGGGTCGGCCCTTCGGTGCGCTCCAGCGCGGCGGCGAAGGCGCCCGCGGTCTCCTCCGGGTCGGCCGGCCGGATCAGCTGGAAATGCGGGATCAGGCGCAGCGCCGAAACGGTCTCCACCGGCTGGTGGGTCGGGCCGTCCTCGCCGACTCCGACCGAGTCGTGCGTGTAGATATAGATGACGGGCAGATGGGACAGCGCGGCGATCCGCATCGGCGGGCGGGAATAATCGGCGAACACCAGAAAGGTGGCGCAGGAGGGCCGGAAGACGCCGTCGTAGGCGATGCCGTTGCACATCGCCGCCATCGCGTGCTCACGGATGCCGAAGCGGATGTTGCGCCCCGCGCGGTTGGTGGGATCGAAATCCTGGTCCGCCTTGATGTAGTTGTAGGTGGACCCGTGCAGGTCGGCGCTGCCGGAAATCAGGAGCGGAACCTCCGCGGCGACCGGCTGGAGGATCGTGCGGCCGGCATCGCGGGTGCCGTTCATCTTCGTGTCCGGGGCAAAGAGCGGGATCTTTTCCAGGAGGTGCGCCGCACTGATCTTCTGCTGGGCCGAGTCGAGCAGGGCCGCCTGGGCGGGGTTCGCCTCGCGCCAGGCCTTGAACAGCTTGCCCCAGCGCTTCGCCAGGCGCACCAGCCGGCGCTTGTGCCCGTCAAAAAAAGCCCGCACCTCGTCGCTGACGTAAAAGGTCTCCGCCGGCAGGCCCAGGCTCGCGCGCGCCGAATCGGCGAACTTCGCGCCGCCCTCGCCGTGCGCCTTCGAGGTCCCCTGCACCTCGGCGATGCCCTTGCCGATGATCGTCTTGATCACGATCAGCTGGGGTTTGCCGCTCTTGGCCTTCTTCGCCTTGTTGAAGGCCTTCAGGAAGGCGACCATGTCGTGGCCGTCCACGGTCTGGGTGTCCCACTCCAGCGCCTTGAAACGCAGCGCCGTGTTCTCGCTTTGCGTCTTGTCCGCCATCGCGTCCAGGGTGACGTCGTTCGAGTCGTAGATGAGGATCAGGTTGTCGAGCTTCTGGTGGCCCGCGAAGCCGATCGCCTCGTTGGAGACGCCCTCCTGCAGGCAGCCGTCGCCGGCCAGGCAGACCACATGGTAGTCGAAAATCCGGTGCTCCGCCGTGTTGAACCGGGCCTCGGCCATCTTGCCGGCGATGGCGAAGCCGACCGCGTTGGCGACACCCTGCCCCAGCGGGCCGGTGGTCGCCTCGACGCCCGGGGTCTCTCGGAACTCCGGATGGCCCGGGGTGCGGCTGCCCAGCTGCCGGAAGCGCTTGAGCTCCGCCAGCGGCAGGTCGAAGCCGCTCAAATGCAGCCAGCTGTATAGGAACATGCTCCCATGCCCCGCCGACAGGATGAAGCGGTCGCGGTTGAGCCACCGGGGCTCCTCGGGATTGTAGGTCAGCGCGTGCCCAAACAGGACCGCGCCCACTTCGGCGCAGCCGAGCGGGAGCCCGAGATGGCCCGAAGAGCAGGCGTGGACGGCGTCGATCGCGAGGCCCCGGGCTTGGTTGGCGGCTTTGGCAAGGATATCGGTGGGCAGGCTCATGGGGTGAAAAGTGGCCCAGATTTAGTCCGGGCGCCAGCTCCGGGGAAAGCAGAATCTCCCAAAAAGCACCGGCGGCCCGTCAAGTGGGCCGCCGGTGCTGGATAAATCGATGATCCAAGCCGCTTACGGAGTCGCTGCGACCCGAGCGGCCGCCGCGGCCGGGGCTCCGGCCTCGGTGCGCTTCTCGCGCTCGCGGACCGCGACGGCGGCCTTGCCCGTGCGGCCGCGCAGGTAGTACAGGCGGGCCTTCATGTTCTCGGACTCGCGTTCGATTTCGATCTTCTCGATGTTCGGCGAATTGACCGGGAAAACGCGCTCGACCCCTTCGCCGTAGCTGATGCGGCGGACGGTGAAGCTCTCGTGAATGCCGTGACCCTTGCGGGCGATGACGATCCCGGAGAAGATCTGGATCCGCTCCTTGTCCCCTTCGCGGACCTTTGCGTGCACGCGCACGCCGTCGCCGACCTTGAAGGGCGGCGTGTCTTTCTTCACCTGGGCGGAGGTGATCTCGTTGATTATCGGGTTCATGGCGATGACTTTAGGTGAGTAAATCGGGACGGACTTGGCGGGTCTTTTCTTCGGACCGCACCCGGCGCCATTTTTCGATTTCGGCATGATTGCCGGAAAGTAGGACTTCCGGCACGGACATGCCCCGAAACTCGGCGGGACGCGTGTATTGAGGAAAGTCGAGCAGCTTGCCGCTGAAGGATTCGTGCGTCAATGACTTTTCCTCGCCTAGGACCCCGGGAATGAAGCGGCTAAGCGCGTCGATCACGACCGCGGCCGCCAAGGTGCCGTTGGTCAGCACATAATCGCCAATGCTGATCTCCTGGTCGATGACCCGCTCGCGGATCCGCTGGTCGATGCCTTCATAGTGGCCGCTGAGCAGGATCAGATGGTTCTCCCGGGAAAGCGCCAGGCCGACCGCCGGCGAAAACGGGGTCCCGTCTGGCGTGAGGTAGATCCGCCGGCAGCCCGGAGTCTGCAGCTGCTCGATCGCGGCGAAAACCGGCTCCGGCTTCAGCACCATGCCGGCCCCCCCGCCGAAGGGCCGGTCGTCCGCCGTCCGGTGCTTGTCCACCGTCCACTGCCGCAGATCGTGGACGGTGACCGAGACCAGGCCCGCGGCGCAGGCCTTCCCCAGGATGCTCTCGGTCAGAAAGCCGTCGAGCATCCGCGGGAACAGCGTGAGCACGTCGATGCGGAGCATGGGGTGAAAATGAAAAAGCCCCGGTCAAAACCGAGGCCTGGGTCGAGTGGCCGTGGAGGGGCCGAAGCGCCTTGGGCCGCCGGCGGGCGGCGCGGATCAGCTGGCTGCGGCCGGGGCTTCCGGAGCTGCGGCGGCCGGAGCGGGAGCTTCCGCGAGAGCGCCCGCCGCGGCGGCGCGGCGCGAGCGCTTGATCATCGCATGCAGCGTGTCCGTCGGCTTGGCGCCTTTGCTGAGCCAGTAGTCCACCCGGCCCAGATCGATCTTCATCCCATTGCCCTTGGCGCGGGGATCGTACGTGCCGAGGACCTCGGTCGGGGCGCCATCGCGGCGCGAACGCGCCTCAGCGACCACCACGCGGTAATGCGGCTGATGGGTGGTGCCAATGCGGGTGAGACGGATTTTGAGTGCCATGATGAGATTAAGACGGGCTCGGCTTTTTGGAAAAGCTGAACAGTTCAGAGGAGCCGGCAGGGGCTGTCAAGCCCTGGGATGGGGGGGATGTCCGAAGCTGAGGCGTGGCGCTGGAGATCAATTCTAAGCCGCCGCTATCGCAATCTTTAACCGCCGTCTGCGGCGGTGGAACCGGAGGAAAATCCGAGACGGCCGGTATCGTCGGCGGCCTCTTGGGTGTCGCCGCCTCGTACAGGCTCTACCGACAGTCCGGTAGCGGATCAGGTTCAAATGTGCGGTCAGCGCGGCTTGGGTTTAGTATTGTCGATCAGCATTTCAGAAGAGGTGCGACCGGGCCTGGCATCGGTCGGCGCCTGGCCGGGCGCGTGCGCGTCCGTCCCCCGCAGGTTCTCGGTGCGCAGGCCTTCCACGCGAACCTGTTTGATCAGCGGCCCGAATTCCGGCGGCGGATTCGGGCCCCAGCGCACTTCGGAATTGCGGATGACGATGCCCTTCACGTCTTGGAGGTCGAAGCCGGCGATCGTCACATCCTTTTCCTGAGGGCCGTACCAGCCCTCGGTGGGGCGCAGGTCAATGCGGCTCGGCCAGGACGTCGACTTCGCGATTTCGAGATTCAGGTCGTCGATTTGGACGTCCTCGATGGGCGCATCGGGGGTGCCGCGGATGAAGACTCCGGATTCACCGTCGGCAGTGATGCCGGAAATCCGCACGTGCCGGACGTGGCCCATGCGCGTCGCGGGCGTGCGCGGGACGGCGGTGATATAGACCGCCTCGGAGGATCCCCACCAGGGCTCGGCGAAGAGATGGGTGTGCATGGTGATGTTGCGGGCGACGACGTTTTCCACGTCGCCCTCGTCCCGGGCCATGATGTCGACGCCGCGAAGGGCGACAAAGACCACGCAGTCGCTGAAGAGGATGTTGCGAACGGGGTTTCTCGTGCCGCTGCCGATTTTGAGCGCGCTGTCCTGGGTCGTCAGGATGCAGTGGGAAACCGTGATGTCCGTGCACGGTCCGGCATTGCTCGAGACCGCCACGCAGTCGTCCCCGGTCTGGATGGTGCAATCGGTGATCCGGACATTATGGGAGCTCACCGGATCGATGCCGTCGTTGTTCGGGATTTCGACGTTGTCGAGAATCGAGATCCCGTGGATGTCCACGTCGTCACAATTCACGAGCTGCACCGTGAACATGGGCGCGTCGTGGAGGATGAATTGGGTCATGCGCACATGCTGGCAATTGGTCAGCTGGACGAGCTTGGGCCGGAAGTTAGGGTGCCGGTAGATCTGGGGAACCCAAGCGGTCATGAAGGCTTCACCCCGTCCCTCGATGGTGCCGGCGCCCTCGATCGCGATGTCTTCGACCCCGCGGGCATGCAGCAGAACCCCCTGCGTGTAATCGGCCGGATTGAGGCTGGCCAGCAGCCGGGAGCCGGCTTCAAGACGGAGGGTCACGTGCGATTTCAGCTCGAAGGTGCCGCAGACGAAGGTGCGGCCAGCCGGGACGACGACGATGCCGCCTCCGGCCGCCGCGGCGGCATCGATCGCTTTCTGGATCGCCGCGGTATCGTTCGCATTGCCGTCGCCGACGGCGCCATACGACAGCAGTGAGAACGGATCCGCGGCAACGACGGTCGCGGCGATCCCGACAAAACCCAGGCCGATGGCGAGGAGCCAGCGGAGGGCGCTTTTTCGGCCGGGGGTGGCGACGACGCTATGTATTTTTTGGGTCATGGCTGGGAAGGCGAGTCGCAAGCGGCCGGCAACGGCCTACCGGTGCGGCTGGGGATGGGGTTAAACTGCGGCCTGCAGGCCGGATTTCCAGCTAGAATCAGTGCCCGCAAACGCGCGGGCAACGAGAAAGAACAGCCTGGTCAGGTCTGCTCACATCATGATTACGAGTCGATCGTCAGCGCCGTGATGTAGGCTGCGGAGCTGTGGCGGAAGTCTCCCAGCACGTAGCCGAACATCACCAGGGTCACGAAGATCAGAACGGCGAGCAAGCCGATGGCATCCTTGGGGATGCCCTGAAACATCGGGGTGGCAACCAGCCCGAACGTCGCCGCCGGATAACCTGGTGTTAGGTTAGGCATCGCGGTCCGCCGCGGGCCGAAGGAGACGGCCCCACGCCGATTCGTCAAATCCCACCAAAGCCACGTTCGGTCCGAGCACAAAGGGCCGCCGCACAAGGTTGCCGTTCTTGGCCATCAGGCGAAACGCCTCAGCCGGCGCCAGCGCATCCATCCGGTCGGTGAGGCCCAGATCGCGGTAGTCCTGGCTGGAGGTGTTGAAAAGCCGCCGGAGATTGCCTCCGTGGGCCTTCAGCATGGCGGAGAGCTCGGCCGCCGAAGGCGGGGTTTCGCGAATGGGCCGCTCGTCAAACTGCACCCCTTGATCCCGCAGCCAACGGGTCGCGTTCCGGCAGGTGGAGCACTTGGCGTAGGTGTAGATGGTCAGCATCAGCGGCGGACTTCCTGACCGCATTGGTGAGGTTGTCCGGGTGGGACGTCAATCCCCATGCCACGTAGAGCCGGGATTGGAAAACGACGAAGCGCCGGGAGCCTCGCGGCTGCCGGCGCTGACCGATGCTAACTCGAAGGGTGGCCGGTCGCCCGGCCTCACCTTTCCCAGTTGCACCCGGATATCGGCGGGCTGGCGTCAAGCGTGCGGCATCGCCGAACAGCCGGCCGAGCAGTCATGCAGCCCGGTCGCGACCGCGACCGCCTGGAGCGGGCCGCGGCCGTTCGGCGCGATCACCTTCTGGACGATCGCGTTCATCTCGCATGAGGTGCAGACCACCTTGGTTCCGATCTGCACGGCCTGGAGGGGTCCGCGACCGTTCGGCGCGCTCGGCGTCAGTACTATGATGGGAACCACCGTCATGTTCGTGCAGAGCTTGACGATTGCCGCCTGGGAGGAAGCCGCCGTCGGCGGGATGGCGGGGCTCGCTTTAAGCGCCTGCCAGTATTGAAAGCCCGCGCCGGCATAGACGCTGCCAGCGAGAGCGAGAGGGAGGAAAAGGCCGAGGAGACGGCCGGTGATCGAGTTGGATTTCATGATGAATAGGGAATGTTTTGAGTATTTTGCTTTCCCTACGATATACCCCGCCGCGCGCACTCCCCCCTGGGTGGATTCTGCCGTAAGCTGCGCGGATCTTGCCGGGCGCCTAGACAACCGGCCAGCGTTTCCCAGCCCCGCGTTGGCGCGCAACAAGGAGACGGCGATCAGGATGACCGACCGTCTCGGACGCCGGCTTGGACAGCAATAGAACGGTTTTAGTACGGCAGGACGTACATCTCGGACAATACCTGGCCCGAGCCGTTTTGGGATGAGCAGACCATCGTGTATGCGCCGGGAGCGAGCTGTAAAAACGCCGCGCAATCGTTTGATACCGGGTTGAGCGGAAAGGCGCCCACCATGGCAAAGACCGCCTGGAGCCCAGCGGCTACCGCGGAGAGGTAGCTTCCATCGGCCCATGGTCCGTAGGTGCCGATCACATTGCCGCCCGCAAATAACCGCAGATTCGGCGCGGCAAGCGCGTTGGCCACGCCAAGGTTCAGAAGCCCTGGGCCGACAGCCCGAATCAATACCCAGCGCGGCGTTGGCCCGGAGATGACGAAGCCCGTCGTCGCCGACTGCGCTGGGTTTACCCACGAGAGGTTTGAGAGGTTTACCGCGGAGTTCGCCGCAATCGCCGGCGAGAAGGTGAAGGAGTTACCACTGGGGTTTATGAGTCCGTAGTTCCCGCCCGAAGGACTGGTGAAGACAAGGTCGGAAACTTCGCTGATATAGCTGCCGTTGCTTCCCGACATCGTCAGGACGCCTAATGTCGGGTTCGTTGGACTTACCGCATACGAATAGGTGCCGTCCGATGGAAGGGGCGCGCCGAGAACAAAATCCGATTGGCTGTAATGAAGAAAACTATCGGTGCCGTCGCCGCGGAGCCAAATCGTGGCGTGGATCGCTGGGGGCCCGGCGGTCGTAAAGATGGTCACGATCGAGTTAGCCACGCTGGCGGGAGCGAGCGCCTGGGCATGGGCGGTCCCGCCGCCAAGCACGAACCCGGCGATCGCGACGAGTGGTAGCTTCTTCATGATGGGCCGGGTGCAGGCTGAGTTTCGAACTGCTCCACCAGGGAGAGGACAATCCGGCCGCTGATAACCGCCATCGGGGCCGCCCCGAATTTCGCCTGCCGCCGCCCGCGTCGGGCGACGGCATCTTACGGCAAAGCAAAGGCCACGTACGCCCCGCCGGTCGCGCCCCGAAACTGGCTGCCGCCGCCCTCCCCTCCCGTGGCGATCAAGACGTACTGCTTGCCGTCGATCGCATAAGTGGCGGGTGTGGCCGTGCCGGGAAGAGGCAGGTCCCCGACCCAGAGCAGCTGGCCAGTCCGGCTGTCGAGGGCGCGGATCTTGCAGTCGAAGGCCGTGGCCGCGATGAAGACGAGGCCGCCGCCGGTCACCAGCGGGCCGCCATAGTTCAGGGTCCCGGTATTGGCCAAGCCTTTCGCCGCCAGTTCCGGATAGTAACCCAAGGGGATGTGCCACAAATATTGCCCCGAATTCATGTCGATCGCGCTTAGCGTGCCCCAGGGCGGCACGATCGCCGGGTAACCGTCGGGGTCGGTGAACCAGCCCTTGTTCGATTTGTACTTCGAACCGCCGGTCGGATTGGGTTCTAGCTCCCCGGATTCGGCGGACGAAGCCGCCATCCGCCCGGCCGGCGCCGCATTCTGCGCCGGCATGGTCTTCAGATAGCGGAGCAGGATCCTCAGCTGGGCCTCGCTGATATCGTTGAAAGGAGGCATCCGGCCTTTCCCCTGATGGACGATCGCCACGATTTGTTGGTCGGTGATCGGATGCTGAGCGCCGACCAGCGGGGGAATCTCCGGCGGAGCGCCTGCGCCGGTCAGGCCATGGCAGCCGCTGCACCGCTGCTGGTAGACCCGCTCTCCGGCGCTGGCCGGCTTGCGCGGCAGCATGAGGCCATAGACCCTCGGGGTCTCATTGGCATTCACGTACAGGACCCCCGTCGTGGGATCGACCGCGGGGCCGCCCCATTCGCCGCCGCCGTTGGCGCCCGGAAGGGCGGCCGTCTGCTTGTCCAGGCGCGGCGGCGCAAACTGACCGCCGTCGCCGCCGGAAAAAGTCCGGAACTCCCGCAGGACCGCCGCGTGGGCTTCCGGCGTGCGGGTGGTCAGAATCTCCTCGGTCACCCCCTGGCGGGCGAAAGGCAGCGGAAGGGTCGGCAGGGGCTGGGTCGCCGCGGTCACCTCCCCGGGCACCGTGCTGGCCGGATAGCTCGACTCCTTGATCGGGAAGAGCGGTTCGCCGGTCGTGCGGTCGAAGAGGAAGACATAGCCCGACTTGGTGGTCTGGGCCAGGGCATCGACGCGCCGGCCGCCGCGGGTGACCGTGAGCAGGGCTGGCGGAGCCGGAAAATCGCGGTCCCACAGATCGTGCCGCACACCCTGGAAGTGCCAGATTCGCTTCCCGGTCGCCGCGTCCAGGGCCAGCAGGGTGTTGGCAAAGAGATCGTCCCCGACCCGGTCGGCCCCGTACCAATCGGTGACTGCCGAGCCGGTCGGCGCATACACGATGCCGCGGACCGGATCGACGACCATGCCGGCCCAGGGATTGGCTGCGCCCGCCGTCTCCCAGGCCCCCGGCGGCCAGGTGGCGTAGCCGAATTCGCCGGGGTGCGGGATCGTGTGGAAAATCCAGCGCAGGGCTCCGGTCCGCAGGTCGTAGGCCCGGATGTCGCCCGGAGGCGCCGGATGATCCTCCGGCTCCATGGCTCCCACGATGATCAAATCCCGGTAGATGACCCCGGGGCTGGTCATCGTGATCGACTGCAGCCGGTAGTCCCGGCCCAGATCCTTCCGCAGGTCGATGCGTCCTCCCTCGCCGAATTCCGGGACCGGCTTGCCGTCCCGGGCATCGAGCGCGTAGAGAAAGTTGTTCACCCCGGAGAAGATCCGGCGCTGGAAGCCGTCGGTCCAGTAGGCGGCGCCCCGCACCGGTCCCACGCCGGGGACGCCCGAATCGAATTTCCAAAGCAGCTTGCCCGACACCGCGTCGAGCGCGACCACTTTGCGGCTCGGCGTATTGGCGTAGACGACCCCGCCGATGACGAGCGGATTGGTCTCCAGCCCGCCCTCCTCGCCGGTGTCAAACTTCCAGGCCACGCGCAGCCCCGTCACGTTCTGCCGATTGATCTGCGTCAGGGGAGAATAGTGATCGCCGTTCGCGTCCCCGTTGAAAACCGGCCAGTCGCGGGACTCCGGGGCCTGCGCGCGCGCCACGCCGCCCGGCCACGCCGCCATCGTGGCTGCGCTCGCGATCGTCAGGGCCCTCCGGGCTTTGCCCTCTGCCCGCCCGAGGAAATAAGCCTGAGATCTCATCGCCGCCAACGTAGCTTGCCCTGGATACGGAGTCGAGGGGATCGTCAGTCCAGCCGCTCCATCCAGTCCGAGGTTCAGCTGCCGCCGACGGCGACGACCTCAAGCAGAGGTCACCAACCGGGCCCGGTGGCGGAAGCGAACCTCTTTTGAGGCCAAGCTCAGCTAGGCGGCGGCGCGGCGCCGCCCGGGCGCTTTTCCGTTGACCGCGGAGCGCCCCCCGGCGACGGTGCGAGGCTCTATGCTCAAAGCCGGCATCGTCGGTCTGCCCAATGTGGGCAAGTCCACCCTCTTCAACGCCCTGACCCGCTCCCGCAAGGCGGAGGCGGCGAACTACCCCTTCTGCACGATCGACCCGAATGTCGGCGTCGTCACGGTGCCGGACGCCCGGCTGGCGGTGCTGCAGAAGATCGCCAAGACCAATGTGGTGATCCCGGCCGCGATCGAGTTTGTCGACATCGCCGGCCTGGTCGCCGGCGCCAGCAAGGGCGAGGGCCTCGGCAACCAGTTTCTGGCCACGATCCGCGAGGTGGATGCGATCGTGCATGTGGTGCGCTGCTTCGAGGACTCCGACATCATCCATACGATGGGGTCGATCGACCCGGTGCGCGACATCGAGGTCGTCACCACCGAGCTGATCCTCTCCGACCTGGAGGCCGTCCAAAAGCGGATCGACAAGACTCAGAAGAAGGCGAAGAGCGGCGACAAGGAGGCCCACGCCGAACTCGTGCTGCTCGAGCGGCTGGTCCCCCACCTCAACCAGAACCTCCCCGCCAACGTGCTGCCGGCGACCGAGGACGAGATCAAGCTGCTGAAGCTCTTCCAGCTGCTGAGCGCCAAGCCGGTGATCTACGCCTGCAACGTCGCCGAAGGCGACCTCGCCACCGCGGAGGCGAACCCCTTCGTGCAGAAGGTGGCGGCCTTCGTGCGCGCCCACCACGATGCGGCCTACGTGCCGATCAGCGCGCGGATCGAGGCGGAGCTGATCGACCTGACACCCGAGGAGGCCAAGGCCTTTCTGAAGGACCTGGGCGTCGATGATTCGGGGGTGTCGGCGCTGATCCGCGGGACGTATGCGCTCCTCGGCCTGCTCACCTATTTCACGGCCGGCGAGAAGGAAGTACGGGCCTGGACGATCAAGGCCGGTTGGAAGGCCCCGCAGGCGGCCGGCGTGATCCACACCGATTTCGAGAAGGGCTTCATCAAGGCCGAAGTGGTCTCCTACGAGGAACTGCAGCGCCTGGGCAGCGTGGCCGCCGCCCGCGAAGCCGGCAAATACCGGCTCGAGGGCAAGGAGTACGTCTTCCAGGACGGCGACGTCGCGCTGTTCCGCTTCAACAACTAGCGGGCGCGCACCGGCGCGACGGCAATTCCCGCCGCCCCGAGGGCCGCCCGCAGGCGCCGGGCGAAGGCCGCGGCCCGCGGATCGTCGCCATGCAGGCAGACCGTGTCGGCGCGCACCGCCAGCCAGGTTCCATCGGTCGCCCGCACCGTGCCGTCCGCGACCATCCCCAGGACCTGGGCCACCGCGGCCTCCTCGCCGGCGACAAAGGGCTGCGGCGCCGTCCGCGGCGTGAGCGAGCCGTCGGCCTGGTAAGTGCGATCGGCGAAGGCTTCCTGGGCGACCTGCAGGCCCGCCGCCGCGCCGGCCAGCACCAGTTCGCTGCCGGCGAGCCCCACCAGGATCAGACCCGGATCGAGTTCCCGCACGGCCGCGGCGATCGCGACGGCCAGCGCCGGGTCGCGCGCCGCCTGATTATAGAGCGCCCCATGGGGCTTCACGTGCGTGAGGCCCGCCCCGAGCGGGCGGGCGATCTCCCGCAGGGCCCCGACCTGGCGCAGGATCAAGCCGCGAACCGCCGCCGGCGAGAGCGCCAGCTCGCGGCGTCCAAAGTTTTCCGGGTCGTCGTAGCCCGGATGGGCGCCGACCGCCGCGCCGGCCGTCAGCGCCGCGGCCACGCTGGCCCGCATCGAGCCGGCGTCGCCCGCATGCCCGCCGCAGGCGATGTTGGCGGAGGTGACGAGGCCGATCAGCTCCTCCTCGCCGGGGGAGCCCTCCCCCAGGTCCGCGTTGAGGTCGACGGACCGCCCGGCGCCGCTCATGGGCCGCCTCCCCAGTGGCTGCGCAGCCCCGAGCGCAAGAGCGCCAGGTCCCGCTCCCGGCGCACCAGCAAGCGCTGGGCTTCGGCCAGTTCGATGTCCTGGAAGCGGAGCGTCTGACCCGGCCGCAACTGGGCCACGAGCGGCAGGTCGACCGAGATCACATGGGCCGCCAGCGGATAGCCGCCGAGGGTTTGCGCCTCGGCCAGCAGGACGATGGGCTGCCCGTCCGGGGGCACCTGCACCGAGCCCGGGCTGACCGCGCTCGAGCGCAGGTCGCCGCCCTGGCGCCGGAGGATGGGCGAACCCAGCAGCCGCAGGCCCATCCGGTCGGATTTAGGGGAGATCTTGAAGGCGGTGGCGGTGAGGGGGTCGAGCTCCGCCGCCTGCGCGCCGGCGATCGCGCGGACCACCGGCGATTCCGAATAGGGGGGCAGGATGGAGGGAGCGACGAAGAGCGCAGGGGCCGGATCGGCGCGCGCGCCGCCTTCCGGCAGGCCGACCGGCAGCCGGTCGCCTTCATGGAGCGGCCGGCCGTCCCATCCGCCCCAGCCGCCGCGCACGTAGGTGCTGCGGCTGCCGAGCACCGGCTCCACCGCGAGGCCGCCGCGCACCGCCAGGTACGCATAGTAGCCGCGCAGGCACTGCCCGAAGAGCACGCGCGTACCCGCCGGCACCGTCCAGGGCCGCCACGCCGGCACGCCGGCGAATTCGGCGCCGCCGACCGCGACCGTGCACGCCTCCGGGAAGTAAAGATCCGGGCCGTCCAGGACGATCTCGAGGCCGGCGGCATCCTCGGGGTTTCCGACCAGGAGGTTGGCGACGCGCAGCGCGAAGGGGTCGGCCGCCCCGGCGAGGGGCACGCCGCTGGCGCGGTAGCCGCGGCGGCCCCCGTCCTGGACGGTCGAAAACGCTCCGGCCCGCAGCACCGCTATTTCCATACGGCAAACTCCTCCCCGGTGATCGCCCGGAACTTCACCCGGTCTCCCATCCGCAGCAGGGCCGGCGGCGAATCGCCGGAGCGAAACAGGGTCGAGGGCGTCCGGCCGATCAGGTTCCAGCCGCCCGGAATGGCGAGGGGATAGACGCCCGTCTGGTCGCCCCCGATGCCCACCGAGCCGGCGGGCACGAAAGGCCGCGGCGTCGCCCGGCGCGGCATCCGCAGGCGCTCGGGCAGGCCGCCCAGATAGGGAAACCCGGGCACAAAGCCGATCGCCAAAACGGTATATTCAATCCGGCTGTGCCGGGAGATGACTTCGCCCGCGGACAGGCCGGCGTGGCGGGCGACCTCCTCCAGGTCAGGCCCGAACTCGCCGCCGTAGCAGACGGGGATTTCCACCAGCCGATCGAGCAGCAGCGGGCGCGGCAGGCGCCGGGCGCTGACCCGCGCCGCCGCCGCGCAGCGGAGCACCGCGCGGCTCATGCGCTCGTAGGGCACCGCCTCGGGGCCGAGCGTCTTGGCCGGATCGTAAAAGACCGTGACCGTCGCATAGGCCGGAACCACGTCGAGCAGGCCCGGAATCTTCGCCCGTTGCAGGGCGCTCGCCAGGGCCTGCACCCGCTGGAGCGTCGCCGGATCGGGGGCGGATCCCAGGGTGACTACGAGCGCCTGGTCGCCCAGGGGGGCGACCGTCAGCCGCGGCTTCTTGATCGGCATTCTCACGCCCCGCCACGATAGCCGCTTGCGGGGCAAATAGAACCAAGAAGTGAAGATTCTTGGGCGGACCGCGGGCAGCTGTAAGAACCCTAGCGAGGGCCGGCCGGAATCCCTGATAGTTGACCAGAATACGTTGAAATTTGAGGCCAAACGGAGGATGACATACGGTTCGTCCATGCCTGTCGCGCGCCCCCTCCAGCCCCTGTCCCCCCGCCGGCCATGAACGGAATCCTCCGCCCGCTCCGCGATTTTTTCGTCTCCCTCCGGCTGACGGTGGCGCTCCTGATCCTGGGCATCATCCTGATCTTCTGGGCGACGCTCGCCCAGACCGACCTGGGAGTCTGGGGCGTGCAGCAGAAGTTTTTCCACAGCCTGTTCGTCTTCGTGGCAATCCCCGGGACCCAGCTCTGGTTCCCGGCCTTTCCCGGCGGCTACCTGATCGGCGGCTTCCTGCTGGTCAACCTCGTCTGCGCCCATATCTACCGCCTGAAGCTGACCCCGCGCAAGGCGGGCATCTGGATCACCCATCTGGGGCTGATCCTGCTCCTGGTCGGCGAACTGATGAGCGGGCTCCTGCAGAAGGACTACGACCTCACGCTCGACAACGGCCAGACCAAGAACTACTCGGAAAGCGAGCGCGACAACGAGCTGGCGGTCGTCGACACGACCGATCCGAAGTTCGACCAGGTGGTGGCGATCCCCGAGGAGATGATCGCCGCGGGCGATCCGGTCCAGCATCCCTTGCTGCCCTTCCGGGTGGTGCCTAAGCTTTACTACCCGAACGCCTCGTTCGAGCGCCGCCAGGACAACGCGGGGGCCGCGCCCTCGCCGGCCACCCAGGGCCTCGGCCCGCAGATCGTCGTCACGCCGAGCCCGGTCACGAGCAAGGAGGACGAGCGCAACCTGCCCGCCGCCTATGTGGAGCTCGTCGGGGCCGAGGGCTCGCTCGGCACCTGGCTCGTCTCCCCGGCGCTGGATTTCCTCAACCTGCCGGCCCAATCCTTCACCTACGCGGGCCGCACCTACCGGATCGCGATGCGGTTCCAGCGCCGCTACCTGCCCTTCTCGCTCACGCTGATCAAGTTCAGCCATGACATCTACCCGGGAACCACCATCCCGAAGAACTTCTCCAGCCGGGTCCGGCTGACCACCCCGGACGGGGCCGACAACCGCGAGGTGCTGATCTACATGAACAACCCGCTGCGGACCGCCGGGCTCACGTTCTACCAAAAGAGCTTTCTGCCCAATGACCAGACCACCATCCTGCAGGTGGTGCGCAATCCCAGCTGGCGGGTGCCCTACATCGCCTGCGGGATGATGGCGCTGGGCCTAGTCCTGCAATTTGGCCTGCATCTGGCCGGCTTCTTCGGGCGCCGCCGGCGGGCGCCGGCCGGCGTCCGGCTCAAGCCGCCCCCCCTGCCCCTGGGCCAGCGCCTCGTGCCGGTGCTGGTCCTGCTCTGCGGAGCGGGCTTCCTTGTCTTGACTCTCGTCCCGCCGGCCAACCCGGGCGCCTTCGATATCCTCGGCTTCGGCCGCCTGCCCGTCCTGGCCGATGGCCGGATCAAACCGCTGAACACCCTCGCCCGCAGCTCGCTGCTGCAGCTGCAGGCGCGCCAGCGGGTGGTCCGCGACGACGGCACCGAACTCACCCCGAACGAGTGGCTGCTCGATGTTTTCTTCCGCCCGGACCTGGCCGACTCGTATGCGACCTTCGTCGTCGACAATCCGGAGCTCCTCGGGCTGATCGGCAAGACCGACGAGAGCCTGGCGATCCACTACCCGGACCGCCTGCACCAGCTGCTGGCGGTCATGGACGTGCCCGGCGTGCCGCAGCGGCGCCGGCGCTTCTCCTTCCGCGAAATCTCACCCTACCTCGACGCGATCGAGCGCCAGGCCAAGCTCGCCGACCCGGTGGACGACAAGCTGCGCAATCCCTTCCAGCGGGCGGTGCTCCAGCTCGACGGCAACCTCGGCCTGTATCTGCGCCTGAAGAACACGCTGCAGGTGCCGGGGGCGGACGATTTTCTCGGCGAACTTCTCCGCTTCCAGGACGCCCTGCCGGCGGGGATCGCGGCCCTCCGCGCCAAGGAGGCGGGCCAGCCGCACAACGAAGAAGAGGCCGCGGCCATGCTCGAGCTGGGGAAGCGCTACGACGCGCTGGGCCAGGCCACCAACATCCTGGCGATCCCGCCGGAGGCGGGCGCCAGCGATCGCAACGACTGGAAGACCTCCGGCCAGGCGATCCTCGCCTCCTTCGGGACCGGGCGGGTGGACCCGAGCGTCCAGGCGTACGCCGGCCTCGGCTATGCCTGGCGCTCGAACCTGCCGGACAAGTTCAACGCTCTGCTCGGCCTCTACCGCGCCGACCTGGCGAACGCTTACGCGCCGGAGCTGAAGAAGGCGGCGGCCGAGGTCCGCTTCAACGCGGCCGAGCCCTTCTACGCGAGCTTGCAGCTCTACGTCTACGCCTTCCTGCTGGCCATCGTCTCCTGGTTGGTCTGGCCGCAAAGCCTCGGCCGGGCGGCCTTCTGGCTCGTGAGCCTCGCCTGGATCGCGACCACCGCGGGGATCGCCACCCGGATGTGGCTCGAGGGGCGGCCCCCGGTCACCAACCTCTATTCGTCGGCGCTCTTCATCGGCTGGGGCGCCGTCGGCCTGTGCCTGGTGCTCGAGGCGGTCTACCGCAATGCGATCGGCACGGTGGCGGCCGGGCTGATCGGCTTCGGGACCCTGCTGATCGCCCAGCACCTGGCGCTGGGCGGGGACACGATGGAGATGATGCGGGCCGTCCTGGACTCGAACTTCTGGCTCGGAACCCACGTGGTGGTGGTCACGACCGGCTATGCCTCGACTTTCCTGGCGGGCTTTCTCGCCCTGATCTACATCGTCCTGGGCGTGTTCACCCCCTGGCTCAAAAAGAACTTCAACCGCGACCAAAGCGGCGGCGCGGCCACGGCCGCCCCGGCCGGGGAGACCAATGCCGACGCGATCGCCCGGATGGTCTACGGCATCCTCTGCTTTGCCACGCTCTTTAGCTTCGTCGGCACGGTCCTGGGGGGCATCTGGGCCGACCAGTCCTGGGGCCGGTTCTGGGGCTGGGACCCGAAGGAGAACGGCGCCCTGATCATTGTCCTGTGGAATGCGCTCATCCTGCACGCGCGCTGGGCCGGCCTCGTGCGCCAGCGCGGGCTGATGGGCCTGGCGGTGGCCGGCAACATCGTCACCAGCTGGAGCTGGTTTGGCACCAACATGCTCGGCATCGGGCTGCACAGCTACGGCTTCACCGAGGCCGCCTTCTGGACGCTGTCGATCTTCGTGGCGACCCAGCTGGCCTTCATCGCCCTCGCCAACCTGCCGCTCCAGCGGTGGCGGAGCTTCCGCCCGGCGCCGGCCTAGCCCGGGCTCAGCCCAGCAGCTCTTCGGCGTGCGCCAGGGCGCTCTTGGCGTTGCGGTCGCCGAGCATCCGGGCCAGCTCGCTCGCGCGCGCCTTGCGGCTGTCCTGGATCGGGGCGATCGCGACCACCGCCCGCTCCCGGGACTGGTCCTTGGTGACCACGAGGTGGCCGCGAGCCTGCGCGGCCACCTGCGGCAGGTGGGTGACGCAGAGCACCTGGTGCGTCCGGCCGATGGCGGCCATCTTCTCGCCGACCACCCGGCCGATTTCCCCGCCGACATTGGCGTCGACCTCGTCGAAGACCAGGAGCGGCACCCCGTCCAGGTCCGCCAGCACCGCCTTGAGGGCGAGCATCACCCGAGCCAATTCGCCGCTCGAGGCGACGCGGCTCAGCGGCAGCGGGGCCTCGCCGACATTCGGCGAGAAAAGAAACTCGCAGCCGCAGTCGCCGGCCGGGCCCAGATCGGGCCAGGGCACCAGGCGGATTTGGAAGTCCGCCTTGGCGAAGCCGAGCTGGCGGATCGACTTGGCCGCGACCGCGGCCAGCTCCTTGGCCGCCTGCTCGCGCCGGACCCGCAGGGCCGCCGCCGCCGCGGCCGCCGCGCGCCGGGCCGCCGCGACCTGCCCGTCCAGCCGCTCCAGGGCCCCGCCCAGGTCGCCCTGCACTTCCAGCTGGAGGCGCAGGTCCTCCCGCGCCGCGCGCACCGCCGCCAAGTCGCCGCCGTGCGCCCGCTTGAGCTCGAGCCAGGTGTTCATCCGCGCGGTGAGCGCCTCGGCCGCTTCCGGATCGAACTGCAGCTCCTGACCCAGGGCCGAAAACTCCGCCCCCAGTTCGTTCAGCTCCACCGCGGCCGCGTTCAGGCGCTCGGCCAGGGGCCGGCTTGCCGGATCGAGCTGCTCCAGCCGCCGGGCCTCGCGCAGCAGGCCGGCGATGCGGGTCTGCAAGCCGTCCTCTCCGGTGAGGCCGGCCGCCAGGCCGCCGGTCACTTCGAGCAGCTCCTGCGCGCGCCCGAGCCGCGAGGAGTCGCGCTCGAGGGCGGCGATCGCATCCGGCTCCAGGTCCACGGCCTCGATCGTCGCCAGGCGATGGCGCAGGAACTCGACCTGGTCGGGTGACAGCCGGCCGGTGCGCGCCAGCTCCTCGCGCGCCGCCAGGCGTTCGCGCCAGGCCCGGTAGGCCGCCGAATAGCCGTCCCGCGCCCCGCCGGCCCGCCCGAAGAGGTCGAGCAGGTCGAGCTGGCAGTCCGCCCGCAGCAGCCGCCGCGGCTCGCTCGGGCCGTGAAAATCGATCCACAGTTCGCCCAGCCGCTGCAGGCCGGCCAGGGTCGCCAGGCTCCCGTTCACGGTGATCCGGGGCGGCTTCTCCCGCGCCAGGCTGCGCTTCAGGAGCAGCTGGCCGTCCGCGCACTCCGGCAGGCCGAGCTCGGCCAAGACCGCGTCGAGCTTCGCCGGATCCTGGAAGTAAAGCGCCGCCTCCACCTCGCAGGCGGCGGCGCCCTGGCGGATGATCGTCTTTTCCGCCCTTTCCCCGGCCAGCAGGCTCAGCGCCCCCAAGAGAATACTCTTGCCCGCCCCGGTCTCGCCCGTCACCGCGGTGAAGCCGGCCTCGAATTCCAGCGCCACCTCCTCCAGGAGCGCCAGATTGCGGATCTTAAGGAATTGAAGCATCGACTTGGCTCCCGCGCGCCGCCGCCCGGGTCACGGGGCCTCCGGCGCTGGCGGCTTCGCGCCGACCGCCTTCTCCAGGGCCGCCACCCTCTGGAAAAGCTCGGGCAGGCGATGGCGCAGCACCGTCAGGCGTTGCTCGAACACGAATGGCCGCGCCGGATTGCCCCGGACATAGGCGCCGGGAGGCAGGCTATCGTTCACCCCGGATTTCGCCCCGATCCGGGCCCCTTTCCCGACGGTGATGTGTCCGACGATCCCGACCTGTCCGCCGAGGATAGCAAAATCCTCCAGGGTCGTGCTGCCGGAGATCCCGGTCTGGGCGCAGACGATGCAGTGTTTTCCAATCACCACATTATGAGCGATTTGGACCAGGTTGTCGATCTTGCTGCCCTCTCCGACGACCGTGCTGCTGAACCGGGCCCGGTCGATGGTCGTGCCGGCCCCGATTTCGACGTCGTCCTCCAGGATCACATTTCCGATCTGGGGAATCTTCTCGTGGCGGCCCCCGACAAACTCGTAGCCGAACCCGTCCGAGCCGATGATGACCCCGGCCTGCAGGCGCACCCGATTCTTGAGAATGCACTCGGCGGTGACCCGGGATCCCGGCATCAGCCAGCAGTCCTCGCCCACGGACGCCGCGCGGCCGAGCCAGACCTGCCCCTGGAGGTGGCTGCGCGCCCCGATCCGGGCGCCGGCTTCGACCACGCAGAGGGGGCCGACCGTCGCGCTCGGGTCCACCGCCGCTTCGGAGTGGATGACCGCGCTGGGATGGATGCCGGGCGCCGGCTTGGGCCAGAGGGTTTGCTCGATCCGCGCGCAGAGGCGGCCCAGCGCCACCGAGGGATTGTCGACGAGGAGCCAGCACTGCCCCGGCCGAGGCTCGCCGACCTGCCCCGCGGGCAGGAGGACGATCGAGGCCGCGGTCACCGCCACTTCCGCGCGGTACTTCGCGTTGCCGAGAAACGACAGGTCGCCCTCCCGGGCAGCCGCCAGGCTGGCGATTCCCCGGATCGCTCCGGCGGCCGCGCCGCGGACCTCCCGGGGCTGGACCAGGCGGATGACTTCGTCGGGGGAGAATGCGAAGTGCATGGGCGGTAGCGTGGGAATTTCCTGGCGGCAGGCCACAAAAAAGCCCCGCTCCGGCTGGAGCGAGGCTGGAGAAGCTGGCCCTGCGCCGGCTCGGTTACTTGGCCGGGGCGCCGGGCACCGTGATGCTCGGGGTGTCCGCGGAGGGCGCCGGGGCGGCCGGGGCGGAGGGAGCCGCCGGGGTGGCTTCCGGAGTCGCCGCCGCCGTCGCCGGCTTGTTCTTGGCGATCGCGGCGACCACCTCGTCGGTGATGTCGTAGGACGAATCCGAGTAAATCACAATCGGGCTGCCGGCGGGCGAAAGGGCCGACTTGTCGAGCACGAGGGTGGCGTTGTGGGTCTGGGCCACCTGGTTGACGACCTTGTCGATCTCCTCGATCATCATCGTCCGGAAATTCTGGAGGCGCTGCTGGAGGGTCGCCCGGGCCTGGTTGGCGAAGTTCTGCACGTCCGTCTGCTTCGCCTGGGCTTCCGCGCCCTTCTTCTGGGCGGCGGTCTGGGCGGCGGCCTTGGCTTCCGGCGTGGAGACCGGATTGTTCACATCGTCCTGGAGCTTCTTGTACTCGTTGACCAGATCGGTGAACTCCTTGCGCATGGTATCGAGCTGCGCCTGCGCCTTGTCGGTGTCCGCCTTGATCTTGACGTTTTCCGCCTGCGTCTCGTAGTGCGTTTCAAAAATCTTGGCGATGTCCGCGACGACGACTTTCGGCGCCGTCTGGGCGTGGGAACTTAAGCCCGTGGCACAAAAGGCGCCCAGGGATAACAGGGTGAGGGTGAGTTTCTTCATGAGTCGTTGTGCAGGGATGAAAGAGAAAGCCAATCAGAATTAGAACCGCGTGCCAAAGGAAAAATTAAACTGATTTCCCGTCTTGTTGGGGTAGTTGACGTCGCCCCGCATCGGGATGCCGTAGTCGAGGCTGAGAGGGGCGCCCATGACAAAAAGTCGCAGCCCGATGCCGATGTCGTCCTGGTAGTTCCCGACGCTGAAGTCGAAACGCCCCGGGTTGACAAAGCCCCCGTCGTAGAAGAAGGCCAGGCGCACCGGGCTGACAATATCGAGCGAATACTCCGCGGAGAACATCCCGTAAGTTCGGCCGCCGATGGGCTCGCCATAGACGTCGCGCGGGCTCACGAAACGGTACTGGAAGCCGCGCAGATCGTCCGGGCCGCCCAGGTAAAAGGCGTCGTAATAGGGAACGGCGGTCGTGCTGCCGTAGTTCTGGATAACGCCCCCGCGGCCGTAAAGCGCCAGCACCTGGGTCTGGGTCTCGAAGACCGGGAAGAATTGGGAGCCCTTGAACTCCTCCTTGATGTAGTCAGCATCCCCGCCGAGGGGCCCGCCGGCCAGCGTGGTGTCGAGCTCCATCCGGTTGCCGGAGGTCGTGTTGACGATCTTGTCGCGGGTGTCGCGGACCAGGGACAGCAGGACCTTGGACTCGTCATGGTGCCCGGCCGACTCGAGAATGACCGGCGAAGCCGAACTCGACACGTCGTTGATCTCGATGATCTCGTTGGTGTACCCAATCTGGGCGTCGATCAGCTCGAAGAGCCGTTTGCGCACGTAGACGGTAGCGCCCAAGTCCACCTCCTGGTAGTACGTGCTGTCGTAGTCCGAACTGGTGCGGAAGAAGCTGAAGCCCAGGGCCAGCGCCTTCTGGAAGAGGTAGGGCTCCTCGAAGGAGATGATCGCCTCGTTGGAGAGCTGGCCAAGTTCCAGCCGGATGCGGAACTTCTGGCCGTCGCCCTGGAAGAGCGAGCGGGAATTGAACAGGTCGAAGTTGGACTGGGAGATTTCGGCGAAGATCGTCGCCTTTTCGAGGGAGCTGTAGCCGGCCCCGAAGCTCAGGCTGCCGGTGCGGCCTTCCTTCACCGCCACCCGCATCGTCTCGCGGCCCGGCAGGTTCGTCGGCTCGTTCTTGATCTCGACGTCGTCGAAGAACCGGGTGTTTTCCAGGCGGAGCTTGGAAATCTTCATCCGGACCGTGTCAAAGACATCGCCCGGGCCCAGCACCAACTCGCGCAGGATCACGGTGCTCTTGCTCTTGGTGTTGCCCTCGATCTGGATCGACTCGACGTTGTATTTGTCGCCCTCGTCGACGTGGTACTCGATGTCGATGTTGTTGGTCGCCAGGTTGGGCTTCCGCTCCAGCTTCACGTCGGTGTAGAGGTAGCCGTCCTTGCCGTAGAAGTCGCCCAGCCGCTCGACGTCCTTTTCCAGCAGCGAGGGCGAGAAGACCGCGCCCGGCTTTTGGCGGGCCACGCGGCGCAGCAGCGCCGCAGAATGCAGCTTGTTGCCCGAGAAGGTGATCTGGCCGATATGGTACTGGCGGCCTTCATTCACCGCGATCGTCAGGACCAGCTTGTCGGGCTTCGGATAGCTGAAGATCACCTTGTCTTCCGCGATCTCCACGTCGAGGTAGCCGTCGTCGCGGTAGAAGTCCCGCAGCTTGTCCAGGTCGTCGTCAAATTCGTCGTCCTTGAAGCGCCCGGAGCCGGTCAGCCAGGAAAACATCCAGTAGCGCTTGGTGTCCATCTGGGCCCGCAGGGCCTTGGTCTTGATGTGCGCATTGCCGACAAAAAGGATCTTGGAGATCTTCACCCGGTTGCCCTCGCGGATCTCGAAGGTCACGGTCCCGAAGCCGGTGCCGCGGTCGCGGTCGATCTTGTAGGTGACCGTGATCTGGTTGTAGCCCTCCTTCTGATAGTACTCGCGGATCTTTTCGGAGTCCTCCTTGACCTGGCGCTCATCCAGGGCCGTGTTGATCTTGGTCTTCACTTCCTTGGCCAAACGGGTCGTCTTCACCTTCTTGTTGCCGTTGTAGACGACCGCCAGCACCCGGAATTTCGGGGTCACCTCGATGACCAGATCGTAGACCCGGTCGTTCTCCCGCTGCCACTTCGTCTGGACGAACTCGAAGAGCCCGGTCTTGTAGAGATTGCGGATATCGCGGTCTAGGACTGTGTCGTCCAGGTCGGCGCCCTCGTGCAGCTGCATGTTGGCCCGGACCACCTGCTCGTTGACGTTGGCGGTGCCGACGAACTTGATCGTGATCGTCCCCACCTTGTAGCCGGCCCCGGGGCTGTCGCTGGCACCCGGCGTCGATTGAGCTCTTCCCGGTATCAGGCCCGCGGCAAAAAAGAGTCCATATCCAAGCAGGCGGGCGACCCTCCGCAGAGGGTTACTGGGTGTAGTTTTCAAAGCGGGTGATATCTCGTAGGAAAGTGAGTCGCAATTCTCCTACCGGCCCGTTGCGTTGTTTGGCAACGATTAACTCCGCGGAGTCCGCGGCGACCTGATATTTTTCGTCCGCATCTTTGGGGCGGGTAAGCATAAGAACGACGTCCGCATCCTGTTCGATCGATCCGGATTCCCGCAGGTCGGCTAGTTTCGGCGTGCGGTTTTCCTTCTCGGAGGCGCGGTTCAGCTGGCTTAATACAACGACCGGGACATCAAGTTCCTTCGCCAGCGCCTTTAATCCGCGGGAAGCCTCCGCCACCTGCTGTTCCCGGGGCACCAGGGAGTCGATGGGGCTGAGGAGCTGGAGGTAGTCGACCACGATCAGGCCCAGCTTCTGGCGGGCATGGAGCCGGCGGGCTTTCGCCCGCAGCTCCATGATCGACAGGTGGCTGGAGTCGTCGATGAAGATGGGCGCCTTGGAGAATTCGTCGGCCACCGCCACCAGGCGGGCGTTATCGTCCCCGTTCTTGGCGAGGAGCCCCTCGCGCAGAAGCTTCAAGTTGACCCGGGCCCGCGAGCACAGCATGCGTAGGGCGAGCTGGGCGGCGCTCATTTCGAGGGAAAAGATCAGGACCGGCACCCCCTCGCCCCGTTTCGGCAGGGCGGCGCCCTCCGCAAAGTTGAGGGCCAGGGAGGTCTTGCCCATCGAGGGCCGGGCCGCCAGGACGATCATTTCCTGCCGCTGGAAACCCCAGGTGAGCGTGTCGAGGTCCTTGAAGCCCGACGCCACCCCCGTCAGATCCCCCTTCTTCATCATCATCTTGCCGATCACGCCCATCGCCTCGCGGGTGGGTTCCTTCATCGGCTTGGCCGCGTCGCTGACGCGCTTCTGGGTGACCTGAAAGATGTCCTGCTCGACCTGGTCGATGAACTCCTCCATCCCGCCGCTGAAGCTCAGGCAGTTCTCGACCGTCGCGGTCGCCACCTTGATCAATTCGCGGAGCAGGTGCAGCTCCCGCACCCGCTCGATGAAATACTGGGCCTGGGCGGTGGTCGGGATCCGGCTGCTCAGCTGGGAGAGGTAGGGGTAGCCGCCGACCGCCTCCAGTTGCCGGGAAGTCTTGAGCTCCTCGGCCAGCACCTCGATCGCCACCGGCGGGCTCTTCTGGTAGAGTTCGCAGAGCTTCTCGTAGATCGTGCGGTTGGCGGCCGAATAGAACGCCTCCGGCACGAGCTTGGCCTCCAGGCAGCGGGCGATCGAATCGGCCCCGTCCAGCAGACAGCAGCCGAGCAGGTACTCCTCCGCCTCCACGCTGTGCGGGGAGGTGCGGATGAGGCTCGCGGCCGGACGCGGACCGCCGTTGGCGGCGGGGCCGTCGCCGCGGCGGCCGGGCGGGGAAAGGGCGGCTGGTTCGGCCATGCGGGGGGAGTCGTAGATGCGAGGGCCGGGGCGGGCGGAAGGCAATGCGGAGTTATTTGGGAGTTATTCCGGGTTATTGGCCGGGTTGTTCACATCCCGTCCCGGCTTGGCTCCACTCCGGCCAATGCCGGGTGCGGGCGGCCCGGCGCCGCCCTGCGTCCCGAGCGCGCGCAAGGCGGCCCGACGGACCGCCGGCGCGGGGCTCAGCGCTTGCCTTCCTTCTTGTCGTAGGACCGGTCGTAGGGCCGGTCATAGCTCCGTTTGGCCTCCGCGGGCGGCGGGGCGACCGGCGTCTCGATGATCGGGTTTTCCGATACGACATCGAAGGCCAGCTCCACGGTCACGTCGGCGTGCAGCTTCACCTTGACCGTGTGGCGGCCGAGGGTCTTCACCGGGGTGAACAGGTGGATGCGCTTGCGCTCGATCGTGAAACCGGCGGCGGCCAGCTTGTCGTGCACGTCGGCGCTGGTGACCGCGCCGAACATCTTGCCGCCCTCGCCGGTCTTGACCGCGAAGGCGAGGCCCGTCTTTTCCAATTTCTTGGCCAGCTCCTGGGCGCCGGAGAGTTCCTGCGCTTCGCGCAAGCCGCGGCGTTTCTTCAGCGCCTCGACCTGCTTGCGGTTGGCCTTGGTGACGGGGACGGCGTCCTTGCGGGGCAGGAGGAAATTGCGGGCGTAGCCGGCGCGGACCTTGACTTGGTCGCCTTCGTTGCCGAGGCCTTCGACGGGTTTGAGGAGGAGGATTTCGCTGTGAGCCATGGTGATAAAAATTTCAGGTTGCGGATGCGGCGGAAGGTCAAAACGGGACGTCTTCGTCGAGATTTTCCTTGGCGGGAGGCGCGGCCGGCCGGGCGGGCGGAGGGCTGGCCGGATCGCCGTCGTCGGAGGGCGCCCCGGCGCCGGGGGCATGGCTCCCGCCGCCGCCGCGAGTGGAGAGGAATTGAACGTTGTCCAGGACCACCTTCAGCTTGCTGCGCTTCTGGCCGCTGGTCTTGTCTTCCCACTGGTCGAACTTGAGGCGGCCCTCGACCATGGCGGGGCTGCCCTTGGTGAGGTACTTCGACACCAGTTCGCCCTGCTTGCCCCAGGCCTCGATGTCGACGAAGGTCGTCTCGTCCCGGGTGGCGCCGGACTCGTCCTTGAACTGGCGGTTCACCGCGATGCCGAACTGGCAGATGGCGGTTCCCTTGGGGGTCACCCGCAGCTCGGGGTCCCGGGTCAGGTTGCCGATCAGAAAGACTTTGTTGAGGTAGGCCATGGAAGGGGGGCCGCGCAGGGCGCGCTTAGACGGACTCGATGAAGGTGCGGTAGACGTTGTGGTTGAGCCGCAGGCGCTCCTTCAGCTGGGCGGGGCCCTGGGCCGGCGCGGAAAAGGAGACGTGGACGTAGATGCCGCTCGTCAGCTTGCGGTCGATCACCCGCGCGAAATCGCGCTTGCCGAGGTTTTCGACCCCGGTGACTTCGCCCTGCACGGCGGCGATCTCCTTCTTGACGCTGTCGATGATCGTGTCGGCGGTCTCCTTCTCCCCCCGGTTATCGAGGATGAAGGTGGCGCGGTAGTTGCGTTTGGTCTGATTCATGATGGATCCTTGCGATTCAGCTCGTTCATGGCCTGGTCCGGCCCGCGATCGAGCAGCAGTTCCAGCCCCTGCACAGTGTTTTCTAGGTTCGTTTCGATTATAGTAAGTTGTTCGGGTGAAAATTGGGTGAGGACAAAATCCTTGAGGTCCAGCTCGGGCGGCTGCCGCGGGCCGATGCCCAGGCGGTAGCGGGCGAAACCGTCGCCCAGGTGCGCCAGCAGGCTGGCGACGCCGTGGTGGCCGCCGGCGCTGCCGCTGACCGAGACCTTCCGGCGGCCGACCTCGAGGGCGACCTCGTCGTAGACGGCGGCGACCGCGGCGGGGGGCAGCTGGTAGTAGCGGGCCAGCGCACCGACGGCCCGCCCGCTCTCGTTCATGAACGTGAGCGGCTTGGCAAGCCAGCGGGTGCGGCCGGGAGCGACCTCCCAGCGGGCCAGCTCGGCCTCGAACGCCGGGGCCGCCTGCCAGGCGAGCCCGTGCTTGCGCGCGAGCGCGTCGAGGACGATCCAGCCCAGATTATGCCGGGTGCGCGCGTACTTGCGGCCCGGATTTCCCAGGCCGACAACGAGCGAGATGGACATGACTCAAAGAACGGACGCCGGGGCCGCCGCGAGCCAGCGCGGGCGGACACGGCGGGAAAAGACGCCTACTTCTTGCCCGGGGCCGCCGGCTTGGCGCCCGCGGCCGGCTTGGCGGCGGGCGCACCGGCGGCCGGTTTGGCGCCCGCAGCCATGCCGGCGCCCGGCT
>Ga0302320_10004226_pt1 | contig 32711 bp, 29 predicted proteins | sample Bog_T0_3_FD_202130 | JGI IMG/M metagenome (GOLD analysis project Ga0302320, IMG submission 202130) | Peat permafrost microbial communities from Stordalen Mire near Abisko, Sweden - Bog_T0_3 | ecosystem: Environmental > Terrestrial > Soil > Wetlands > Peat | place: Sweden: Abisko, Stordalen Mire... | reverse complement strand
GATATCCGAGCCCCGACTCGCCGCCGACGACCTCCCCGACCACCGCACCGACCACCGCCAGCGTGATGGAAATCTTGAGGCCGGCGAAGATCGCCGGTAACGCATCGGGCAGTCTTATGAGCCGGAAGGTGTCGAACTGGGAAAGTCCCATCGAACGTGCCAGAAAAATCTTCTCCTGCTCGATTGCACTCAATCCCACTACCGTGTTGATCACGATTGGAAAAAAAGCGATCAGGAACGCGATGAGAATTTTCGGCAGGAAGCCGAAACCGAACCAGACCACGAACAGCGGTGCCACCGCAACTTTCGGCATCGCCTGCGTCGACACCAGTAGCGGATATATCGATCTGGCGAAGACCGGCCACTGGAAAATTGCAAATGCCAGCGGAATGCCGACCACGATGCTGAGGAAATAGCCGAGCAGGATTTCGGCCGTCGTTACCCCGGACTCGCGCAGCAACAGCGGGCCGTTCTCGTAGCCCGCGGCAAGGATCGCGCTCGGTGGCGGGAACAGAAAGACTGGTATCTTGAACAGATCGGCGCCGGCTTCCCAGACAACCAAAAGTGCGACGGCAACCAATACTGGAGCAAATATCCGCGTCCGCCGGTCACGAGATTTCCTGAGACGGTTTTCGTTCTGAACACGTCGTTCGACCTGTTCGATCGACGGATCTGGTGTGTGCTCGAGCGCCGCGGTCGCCGGCATCGCTGGATCCTCCATCAGTGTTCGCGCAGCACGCCGCGCGCCAGAAAGATGTCCAGAATTTCATGAGTGTAGGCAACGAACTCGGGCGATTCCCGCATCGCCAAAGTGCGGGGGCGCGGCAGATCGATGTCGATGATGCGATCGACTTTTCCAGGACGCGGAGTCATGACGACGACACGGTCGGAAAGGAACACCGCCTCCGCGATGCTGTGCGTCACGAACAGGATCGACATGTTTCGCTCGTTGCAGATGTTCTGCAGGTCCAGAACCAGTTGATCGCGCGTCAGCGCGTCCAGCGCCCCGAACGGCTCGTCCATCAGAAGGTGCGAGGGTTCATGAATCAGCGCACGACAGATCGACACCCGCTGCCGCATCCCGCCAGACAATGATTTTGGGTATTTGTTCTCAAATCCGCCGAGGCCTACTGCAGAGAGCAGCGCCCGTGCGCGCACTTCTGCAGCCCGCATATCCATTTTCCGCGCCTGAGCCTGCAGCATCACGTTCTCGAGAGCCGTGCGCCAATCTAAAAGCACGTGATGCTGGAACACAATTCCGATATCGGTCCGCGCCTTGGTCACCCGCACGTTGTCGATCAGCACCTGACCGTCGGATGCCGGCGTCAAGCCGGCCGCGATCATCATGAGAGTACTCTTGCCGCACCCGCTCGGCCCGACCAGAGAGATGAACTCACCCTTGCGCTGGTCGATCGATATTCGGTCGAGCGCGCGGATCGGACCGTCGTCGGTCGCGTAAACCTTGCTAAGCGCCCGCACCCGAAGATAGGCCTCGCGAGCACCAGCATCAGCTGCGGAATTGGCTACGATCACGACCGTTGCATCCTCGCATCTGCGATCAGGCCGGTCTGCGCGTACACACCTACGACCCGGCGTCCCTCGGCGTTTTCTGCGAAATGATAGGCACATTCCCGGCCCGCACCTGGCCTCCACCGCCTGGAGCGAGTCGGATTCACCAGCTCAGACCGTTTGCGGCGGAATAAACTCCTTCTCCGTCGGCACGAACTCGTTGGTATAGAGCTCGTTTGGTTCCAGCGGCGTGGTGACACCTCCATAAGACTTCAGCGCCGCTACTGTCGCACTCCAGTCCTCCGCCGCCATCCACCCAAGCGGCTTGTTCGCAGTCGTCGGCGTCACCCAGGTGCTCCAGGACAGCTGGGCTTCGCGCAGCGTGATCGCGACATCGCTGGCCTCCTGCGCCTTTTTGACGAATTGCGCCATCTCGTCGGGATGAGCCCGCCCGTAAAGAAAACCCTTCAAGCTGGCCCGCACAACGGCGCGGACCACGTCCGGTTCCGACAGCATGTCCTGGTGGACGATGATGCCGTTGCTCATGGCCGTCACACCGACATCGGCATACCAGAACGAACGAACGCTCTTGTTTCCACGAATCTCGATCGACGGAATATACCCTTGCGCGAATCCGGCGATGGCCGGAACCTGGCCGTTGATCAACGCCGGCGCGGCGCCGGCGCCATCGACATTGATGACGCGTATCTTGCTGGCATCCAGGCCAGCACCTTTCACGAAGGCCGGCCACTGCTGGAATTGCGCCGATCCAGTGGTGATACCGATCGTCTTACCTTCGAGATCCTTTGGCGTCCTGATCTCGGACTCCTCAAGCACCATGACCGCAGCCGGGTTCTTCCGGTAGACGCCGCCTACCATTTTCAGCTTCATGCCTTTAGACACGCTGTTACCCACCACATAGCCATCCGCGAAGCCGAACTGCACGGCCTTGGAGCCGACGATCTGCGCAGTGTTGCCCGAGCCCTTGCCCTGATTGATCGTAACGTCCAACCCGGCTTCGGCGAAGTATCCCTTTTCCTTCGCGACGATGAATCCGCAGTTTGGCCCCTGAAAGACCCAGTCGGTCTGCAAGCTGACAGGCCGCAGCACTTTTAGCGACTGCGCCCGCACAATGGCCGGCAAGGCCAGCGCGCCGGTCGCTGCGGCACCCCCCAGAAGCGCTCTGCGTCGCGTGATCGAACTTGCAGACATGTTCCGGCTCCAGAGTGACCGTGCAGTGATGGAGCGATTATCTCTGGGGGCTTGCCAAAGTCAATCCTAACTAACTAGTCTGTCTCCGAACGGCGAGGCGCGCGCTGCCTATTTTACTCGCTTGCGCGATCAAGAAGTGGGCGGGCGCGTCACATCTCTCCGACGTGCCCCCTCGTGATCGTTCGCTTTGCAATCGGATTCCGCGAACGCACCTGTGCAGATCATTCAGGATACTTCACGGAAAGCGAAACTGACCAAATGAGTTTTTCACTGAAAGATCGCGTCGCGTTGGTTACCGGTTCGGGGCGCGGGATCGGCGCCGCGGTGGCCAGGCGTCTGGCGGAGGCCGGCGCAACGGTTTATCTCGCAGACATCGCGCCAAAGCGGACCGAAGAGATCGCGAGCGAGATCCGTGCCCGCGGCTGCGACGCCCGCGAATTGGTTCTCGACGTCGCCAGCGAAACGAATTGGAAGGCCGCGATCTCTGAAGTCGAAAAGCACTCCCGCCACCTCGACATCCTCGTCAACAACGCCGGCATCGTGGTTGCCAAGTCCGTCGAGGAAACCACGATCGAAGAATGGCAACTCATGATGAGGGTGAACCTCGAGGGCGCCTTCATCGGGGTCAAGACCGCGTTGCCGTTGATGAAGGAGAGCGCCAAATTGACGCCATTTGGCGGCTCGATCATCAACATGAGTTCCGTATCCGGAATCGTAGGAACCGCCAACCTGTCCGGATATACGGCCAGCAAAGGAGGCTTGCGGTTCTTCAGCAAGAGCGCCGCAATCGAGTTCGCGCGAGCGGGATACCGCATCCGCGTCAACACCGTGCATCCGGGTCTGGTCGAGGGCGCGACTGCGAACCTGCTGTTCGAATCGAGCGTGGCGTCTGGCCTTTGCAGGGACACGGACGAGGCGCGGGCGTACTGGACCGCGCGCTATCCCGTCAATCGCATGGCCCGGCAGCTCGATATCGGCAATGGCGTGCTGTATCTGGCGGCAGACGAGTCCAACTACGTGACGGGAACGGAACTGATTATCGACGGTGGCCTGTCCGCGCAGTGAGGCTTCGCGTTGAGCCAACCGGTCTTAGCGCTTACTACGCGCATCCTGAATTAGCCGCCAGATCCGGTCCGGTGACAGCGGCAATTCCAGCGGCTGGACGCCGAGGTCGCGCAGCGCCGCGGCGACCGCGTTGGCGACAATCCCGCCGACCGGGATGGTCCCCCCTTCTCCCGCGCCCTTCGCTCCGAGCGGATGGTTGGGCGAAGGCCGCAGCTCGAGCGAGGTCGAGCGGATGTTGGGGAAGTCGGTCGCTAGAGGAACCAGGTAGTCCGCAAGTGACCCAGCCAGCATCTGGCCATCCTCGCCGTAGACGAAATGCTCGAGCATGGTGCCGCCGAGACCTTGCACGATAGAGCCCATGGCTTGACCGTGTAGCGTCAGTGGATTGATGATGCGTCCAGCATCCTCGATCGCGACATAGTCGACGATCTCGACATGACCTGTTTCGGCGTCGACCGCGACATGCGCGGCGTGGCTGCCGTAAGTATAAGTATGCTTGGTGTTGTGGAAGGTCGCCTCATAGGACAGGCCCCTGTTCCCCAGGGCCGCCAACTCCACCGAACCGCCGTGCCGCGAAACGACGACACCCTCGTTATAGCGCACGTCGTCGACCGTGCATTGCAGCACCTCCGCCGCCGCCGCCAGAATCTGCTGCTTCAGTTGCGCGGCCGCGAGCAGAATGGCGTTGCCGCCCATCACGGTCGATCGGGAATGATAGGAGCCCCAGCCCTCCCTTACATAGGCGGTCGAGCCATGAAATACGCGAACGGCCTGCATCGGCAATTCCATCGCGTCGGCGGCGATCTGCATCAGTATGGTTTCAACACCTTGCCCGACCGCGGACGATCCGACGTAGACCGATATGCTGCCATCCTCCTCCAGCACCATGCGCGCGTTCTCGCGCGGGCCCGCCGCCCCGCCTTCCACGAAGCATCCAACCGCGAGCCCGTGATAGCGACCCTCGATCAGTCTGCCCTGCAATTGCTGTTTGGCCTGCCAGTTCACCTTGTCCAGGCAGAGGTCGAGAACCTCGGCGTAGGCGCCGCTATCCAGCTCCGTGAGCACTGGATCGGGTTCGATCGTCGGAAATGCGCAGGGCAATTCCTGCTCGGACAACAGATTGCGCCGGCGAAACGCGACGGGATCGATACCGAGGTCGTGCGCCGCCAGGTCGAACATGCGTTCACGGAAGAAATCAGCCTCGAAGCGGCCGGGTCCACGATAGGTCCCCGACGGCGACTTGTTCGACAACATAACCGATACGTGCGCGCGGTAGGCCGGAATTCGATAGGGTCCCGGCACGAATTGCCCGACGTTGCGCGGCGCGATAGGCGTTGAGGTGCGGAAATAGGCACCGACGTTCATGTTCATGCAGGCGCGCAGCGCGAGCACGCGGCCATCGCTGCTGCAGGCGATTTCCATGTCGGCGCTGACGTCGCGGGCATGCGTCACCGCGAGCAGATGTTCGCGCCGGTCCTCGATCCATTTGACCGGGCGGCCGAGCAATCGCGCGGCGAACGGAACCAGAAAATCCTCCGGGAAGAATTCACCGCGAACACCGAAGCTGCCGCCCGAATCGCCTTCCACCATCTCGACGGCTTCTTCCGACAGACCCATCATCGCCGCCAAGATCCTGCGGTTCGCGAACGGCACCTTGGTCGCGCCCCACGATTTCAACTTGCCGGCGGCCGCATCCCACTCCGACAAGACACCCCGAGTTTCCATGGTGATGCCGGTATGGCGATGGACGTAAAGCCGTTCACGACGGGTATAGGCCGCCGTTTCGAAGATGCCGTCGATCTCGCTCCGTGCGAGATGGTAATCGAAGGCGCGGTTGGAGCCTTGCGCCTCGAACAGCAGGCTACCGCCGGCTGCCGACGACTCCAGCGTGGTGATCGCCGGCAATTGCTCGATGTCGACGTCAATCAGTTCAAACGCATCCTCGGCAATCGCCGGCGTTTCGGCGATCACAATGGCGATCGGCTCCCCGACGAAGCGGACTTTCTCAAAAGCGATCACGGGCTGCCGAAACGGCTCCATTTGCGGATTGGGGAACAGCCGCACCGGAATGCGAGGGACAGGCAGACCGATGTCCTGTGCCGTCAGCACGGCGTGCACGCCCGGCAGGGACTTGGCGCGGCTTACATCGATACAACGAAGGATGCCATGGGCGACCGAGCTGCGGAAGATCGCGGCGTGCAGTTGTCCCTCGCGCTCGATGTCGTCGACAAAGCGGCCCTTGCCCCGCAGCAGGCGGAGATCTTCCACACGTTCGATCGGCCTACCGACCAGCGGCGGGCGCGCGCTCACGACTGCGCCACCTTTATTGCCGTGGCGCGATAGGATTCCCGCGCATCCAAAATGGCCTCGACGATGGCGACATAACCCGTGCATCGGCAGATGTTGCCGGACAGAACCTCCCGTATTCTCTCTTCGCCGGCGTCGGGCTCATGGGTCAGCAAAGCATGCGCCGTGGTGATAATGCCCGGGGTACAGAAGCCGCATTGCAGGCCGTGATGCCTGCGAAACGACTGCTGTAACGGCGTCAGCCCATCTTCGGTCGACAATCCCTCGATGGTTATGACCTGCGAGCCGCCCGCCTGCACGGCTAGCATCAAGCAAGAACGTACCGCCGCGCCGTTGACGATGACGGTGCAGGCGCCGCACACCCCGTGTTCGCAGCCGATATGCGTCCCCGTAAGGCGCAGTTCGTGGCGGATGCAGTCGCCGAGCGTCAGGCGCGGCTCGACCTCGACGTGAACCTGTTCGCCGTTGAGTTCGAAGCTGACCGGCAGTTTCATGACCTATTCCGTTGTTGTGGCGCCGCGGCGCGCAGCACTCGTGCGGTCAGCGTACCGACCAGCGCCTTGCGGTAGTCGGCACCGGCGTGGATGTCGGCGCCCGGGTCGACGGCGTCCGCGGCTACCTGCCTTGCTCGTTCGATCAAGGCATCATCGAGTAGATGCCCGTCGAGCAGCTGCTCGACGGCCTCCAATCGGATCGGCGTGCTCGCCGCTCCGATCACGCCAAGATGTGCATTTTCGATACAGCCATCGACACCCTGATCGAAGAACACGGCGACCCCGGCGATAGCGAAATCGCCTTGCCGGCGGGCGAATTCCTGAAAGGCCCAGCGTCGCGAAGCCGGCCACGGTGGAAACCGCACCTCGACGATAATCTCATCATCCTCCAGCACCGTCTCCAGCGCGCCGGTGAAAAACTTCGAGGCTTTGATTATTCGCCGGCCCGACGCACCGACCACGACGATCTCGCAGTCGCAAATCACGGCGAGGCCGGGCATCTCCGCGGCGGGATCGGCGTGCGCGAGGCTTCCGCCGACGGTACCCCGATTGCGGATCTGGTAATGCGCGACGTGGGAAATCATGGCCTGGAAAAGCGGATGGCTGTTGGCGAGCCGCGGGTCTTCTTCAATCTGACACCACCGCACGCGTGACCCCACCCGAAGGCCCTCTGGCGCCAGCTCAATCCCATCGAGACCGCCTATTTTCTGGATATCCACCAGCATCGCGGGTGCGGCCAGCCGGAACGCCAGCAAGGGCAGCAGACTCTGCCCGCCGGACAGTATTTTCGCTCCGTCACGGGTCGCAAGCAGATGAACCGCCTCTTCGAGCGACGCGGGGCAAGCATAGTCAAACATCGGCATTTTCATGGATGGTACCGTGGTTCGATTGCCGGAATCCAGGGAAGCTGCAGGTAGGAGTCGTGGTCCGGCCCGCTGAAGATGGTGTTGACGGCGTCGAACTCCTCGGCGCCGCGATCCTGGTCATGAGTATGCAGGATCCGGCCGGATACGCCCGGCGCCTGGTAGTCCCGTCCTTGCAGCGTCAGCGCCAACCGGTAGCCCGGGCGGAACACGATGGAGGTCGGCCAGATCTCCAAATCGAGCGGATATGGCGTGCCCGGCTTGAGCTTCCATATCTCGTCGTGGGCATGATACGGCCGATAAGGCAACGACATCGCATCATCGAGCTTGCGATGTGACGCGCGCAACCAGCCGCGTGCAACCGGCTCGGTATCGCTTGCGCCGTCGAACACGACTTCACTGCCGTCGGGCGCAAACATCCGCAAAGTTGCAAAAATATCGAGATCGGTCGACGCGGAAGCAACCCACAGGCGCGCCTTTAAGGGACCGGTGAATTCGGTATCCTCGGCGAACGGCGCCGTCAGAAAACTCACTCCCGGCCCGAACGCCTGATAGCTGACCATTGCCTCGCTTGCCGGCATTTCCAGCGTTAAACTTTCCGCGGCGCAATCCAGACGGTATCTGCGCCATTGGGTCCGGGCCAGCGGCCATTCGTGTTCGTCACGCGGGACTGCGCCTTCAGGACTGCGGATTTCCAGCCGAACCTTTGGCTCGGCATCCCAGCCGTTGGACTTGCCCTTCAGGAAATGTTCGAAGAACCGCTTCTGCCGCTCGACATAGCTCGGCAGATAGAAACTCTCATAGTGGGTGCCGACATGCATCTCGAGCCACTTCAGCTTCGACGCTGACCGGACGAAGCCTTCGATATTGCCGCGCAAATGCAGCCCCGCGCCACCCCAGTTGCCAGCGGAGAATAGCGGCACCTCGATGCGAGCCAGGTCCGGCGAGCGCTGCCGATACCAGGAATCATCGAGCGGATGCGAGAACAGGTCGTCGGCATGCGTGGCGCGATTGCCGGCGAGTAGAGCGTCATCAAGGGCCGGGCCGGTCGTGCGCTCGCCGGTGTCGCGGTCACGATGATGCGTCGTGCCGTTACCGTTCTGGTTTGGAAGCACCTGCCGCGGCCACCACGCCGTCGGAAATACGTTGCTGAATATGCCGCCGTGATGGCTCCAGTCGCGATACAGGTCGCAGCCGCCTTCCCAGGGGCAGATCGCGGCGAGATGCGGCGGCTGCAGCGCCGCAACCTGCCACTGCTTGATGGCGAGATATGAAATGCCGATCAGCCCGACCTTGCCGGTGGACCAAGGCTGCGAGGCCGCCCATTCGATCGCATCGTAGAAATCCTGGGTCTCGCGCGGCGAGAAAGGATCGAGGTAGCCGGGAGACCGGCCGCTGCCGCGCGAATCCACCGAAATCACGACATAGCCCTCGGGCACCCAGCGCTCGGGATCGATCTTTTCCCAGCGCAAATAGTTCCCGGACGAACCGTCGCGGCACAGATCCGGGTTGAGGGTCTGCAGCTTCTCCCATTGCGGCTTGTAGGCATCAGCAAAATGCACGTCCTTGCCGTAGATTCCCATCGACATCAACACGGGATAGCGGCCATCGGACTGAGGGCGGTAGACGTTGGCGCGCAAACGGTGACCATCGTTGACGGGAACAAGAACGTCTTTCTCGACCAGCATCAGCCCCTCACATAGACATTGCTGACGACGCCGAAATGAGCGCCGCATGAAAAGAGCCTGGCGCATGCCGGGGTCAATGCGATCAGATCCGCAGTAGCCGTTGGGCGTTGCCCGAGAGGATCTTGCGCTTGTCGGCCTCGTTAAGCGGCGAATTGCGCATCCACTGCACGCCCGCCACATTGGACGCAAAGGGCCAATCAATCGAGAACATGATGCGATCGATGCCAATTTCCTCGATGCAGCATTGTAGCGCCGGGTCCGAGAAGAAGCCGCTGGTGGTGATATAAAAGTGCGAACTGAACACCTCCCGAAAATTCTTCATTGGCGTGTCCCGCGCCAGCGCTTCGTCGATCCGGGCCAGTGTAAATGGGATCGTCTCGCCGAGATGGCCAAGGATGATCTTGACGCCGGGGTGAGCGTCGAAGAGGCCGCTGAGCACGAGACGCATCGCCTGGGTTCCCGCCTCGAAGGTAAAGCCCCACGCCGCGCGAATAAACATCGGATGGGTCTTTGCGTAATCGCCGTAATAAGCCTTCACCACCGCGGGATTGGGATCCGCCGGATGGATATAGAGCGGTACGTCCAGCGCAGCCGCGCGTTCGAAGATCGGCCAATAGCGCTTGTCGTCGAGGAACGGGCCCTGCGTAAGGCTATGCAGCATGCCGCCTTTGAACCCGAGTTTCGTGACCGTGCGCTCGAGTTCGTTTGCGGCAGCCCGGGGATCCGCGGTCGGAAGCGAGGCGAACCCCGCGAAGCGGGTCGGATGACGTCCGATCGCCGCATGGAGCCGGTCGTTTGCGGCCGAGGTCCACTCCAGCGCGGCATCTTCTCTAAGGCCCTGCGCGCCGGGCGGTCCGTGCGAGATGACTTGCAGATCAATGCCGGCCTCGTCCATCTCGCGGAGCCGCTGAACATCGAGATCCTCAAGCCGTTTCAGGAGCGGCGACGGGCCGCGGACCTCGTGATGAACGGTATCCAGCGCGCTGTTCCAGCCCGGATCGAAGTAGTGTTCTTCTAATGCGATGATCATGTCGTCTCCGGCGGGCGATAAGTGTGCTACAAGAAAGTCAGTCGCCGCAAGCGGCGGCAGGTCAAATCGGTTCGGTTTTGGGTGGAGCGAACGCCTTGAGCAGCGAGGGGTCGTGCCGGGCGCGGTCGAACGTCTCCAGAAGCCCGCGATTGATATCGCGGACGATGGTCCAGCCCTGATAGACGAAGGCGGAATAGAGATCGACGCATACCGCGCCGGCACGGCGCATCGCCAGCACATCGTCGGCGCTACTGATGCCGCCATTGCCCTTGATTGGAATCCGGCCCCTGGAGAATTGCGACGCGCGCTCTACATTCGCCAACGCCGTCTCGAAGATCGCGCGACCATGAAGTGTGCCCGTGCCTGATCCGAGTGCCGGTTCGATCACCCGGCTGCCGCCGCCAACTTTCAACCCGCCAATCCCGGCTTTGATGCATACCTCCACCAACTCGGCGAAACGGTCGTGCAACCGCGTGGTGTCGTTCGGAACCCGAACCACGAGTGAGCCGGCCGGGACCTGCAACCGGTCAAGGATGCCGCGCAACATACCGACCTCGTCGAAGATCTCGCCAGGCTTCAACACGTTCGGACACATCAGGCTGATCTCTACGGCGTCGACCAAAGCAAATACTTCGGCAATGCCCTGGGCAATCGTCTCGGCCGAGAAGCCACCCACATTTGCAAAAACCGGCACCCCGGCAGCCCTGCGCCGCTTCAGCCGCTCGACAGTATAGGCGCGTCCCTTGCTCGGCACGCCCATGGAGTCGGCAAGCGATTCCTTATCCCCGTAGCGGACCAGCCGAGGAAACGGATTGCCAAAACGCGGTTCCGGCATGATCGAGCCGATACAGATAAAGCCAAAGCCGAGACTGGACAGCGATTCCAGGAGTTCGCCATCCTTGTCAAACCCCGCCGCGAGCCCGACGGGGTTGCGCAGGTCAACGCCGGCAAAGCGCGTATTTAGCCGCGGGTCGGAGACGTTCAGGCCGCTGGCCGCGGACAACGCTCGCCATGGCGGCGCCCATGCCAGTGCGGCATGCGCGAGGCTGTGGCTCTGGTCAGCGGATAGCGCGAAAAGCGCGGGACGTAGTGCGCGGTTGTACAGACTCATGACATCATCGACATAATCCCGGGGCCGTCACATCGAAGACGGCGGCACCACTGGCCTGCCTCGTGACGCCATCCCACGCCAAACCTCAATCAATTCGCTGGATTCGACCACCTGACCATAGTCGCGACTGAAGCGCTTCAGAGCCCCAAGATGATCCTGCTCGCTCGCGGCCCCGCAACAATCCCCGACGATTGTGACGTAGTAGTCCCTGAAATACGCATCTCGGCCGGCCGACTCGACGCAGGTATCGGTGGAGATTCCTGTCAAAAGCAGGCTTTGGATGCCGCGCTGGTGCAGGATCGCGGGCAGATCCGTATTCACCATCGCGCTGTAACGATGTTTGGTCACGATCGGCTCACCCGGCTGAGGCTTCACCTTGTAAAACTCCGCACCCCAGGACCCGGTCAGACAGCGCGGAATCTCCATTTTCAGACGTGTGTTGCGCTCGCGCATCGGCGCCGAAAGGTGTTCGGCATCATAGATCGCCTGCACGAAGATCACAAAGACGCCGGCAAGGCGGGCCTCTTCGATCAGCCGCCGCAGCGCCGGCACCCGTTGCGTCTGAATCGGGGCTAGATCGGCGCCCACCTTGTCGAAGAAACCGCCGTCGGCGGCGAAATCGTTCTGCACGTCGATAACCAGCAGCGCGCAATGGGCAGGATCGGCCTTCTGGTCCAGCCTCAGCAGCAGATCGACTGATTCACCAGACAAGAAACGCTCCTCGGTCACAGTCGCCACGGGCATTGGAACTGGCCGCTTACCTCGCGGCAAAACAAATGCAGATACATACCCGAAGCCAAGCGTCTCACAAAAGTCTAGAAACACTAACTAGTTAGTCAAGATGATTTTTCGAGAACCCGACGGCGCACTTTTAGGCAGCGCGAGAACCGACCCGGCTGATAAACTCCAGCGTGTTCTGCGGGCAATGCAATACAAAGGACTGTCCAATGAGACTCGACGGAAAGAACGTGCTGGTCACGGGGGCAAACCGCGGCCTTGGACGTCAACTGGTTCGCCTGTTGCGCGCAGCGGGCTGCGCCAAGGTCTACGAAGGCGTACGCCGGATCGAAGCGCCCGACTCAACCGATGCGGTCGCGCTGGACATCACGAAACCAGACGACATCACTGCGGCCGTGGTGCGTTGTGTCGATATCGAGATACTGATCAATAATGCCGGTGTCGCCGGATTCACGCCTCTGCTGGGAACTCCGACTACGGACAATGCCCGGAACGAGATGGAGACCAATTACTTCGGCACGCTGGCAATGTGCCGGGCGTTCGCACCGGTGCTGAAGCGCAACGGCGGCGGCGCCATCGTCAACGTGCTTTCAGTTGTAAGCTGGTTCAATGCGCCGATGCAAGGTTCATACTGCGCCTCAAAAGCCGCAGAATGGTCGTTGACCAAGGCGGTGCGGTTCGAATTGCGGGGACAGCACACCTTCGTCGCGGGCGTCCATGCCGGATACATCGACACCGACATGACCGCCGGATTGACCGCCGAGAAGTCCAGTCCTGCTGACATCGCGCGACAGATACTCATCGGCATCGAGAACGACGAGGAGGAGATCCTCGCTGACCCGCGCGCTCGCGCGCTGCGGACGTCACTTCTGGGGGATTACGGACCCATCGACGCCAGCATGCAGAAGGCCTGGGACGATCTGCAGCGAAGCAAAGGCGGTTGAGCTCTTCTCCTCGCCATCGATCTGATCGCGTTGCAAAGCGGGCAAACCATGGAACCACAGCTGAATTCGGCACTTCTATCCTTTCGGCGGCACGATCAGCGGCGTCGGCCGCGATGGCCCGCGCGTTGAGGAATTTTCCCGGATTAAGTTCAACGGCTTTTCGTTTGTGAAATGATCCGATAGCATCGGTGCCATGACTTCGAAATTTCCTGAAATTCCGGACACTTTGCGCGCGCTGATGGCCGAGATCGGCCCGCGCTGGGGAGCCAATCCGGCCGAACATGTCAAGCTGATGGTCGAGCGCTTCAGTGAGGTGCTGAAGCAGGCGCCGAAAGACGGCGTGACAGTTCGCAGCGGGATCGCCTACGGTCCCCACCCGCGCCAGATCTTCGATCTGTTCATGCCGGACGATACAAAAACCAGGCGCGCCGCCATCGTGTTCGTTCACGGCGGCGCCTTCCTCGACGGTCATCCGAACAGGACGGAACAGATTTATTCCAACGTCCTGCATTTTTTTGCCCGTCACGGGATCGTTGGCATAAATGCGGGTTACCGTCTCGCCGGCGACGCCAAATATCCGGGGGCGACCGAAGATGTTGCCAGCGTTGTCGAATGGGTCCGGACTCACGCCGATGAAATCGGCATCGATGCCTCCCGGATTTTTCTGATGGGTCATTCCGCGGGTGCCGCGCACGCTGGCAGTTATGCATATGACAAACGGCTGCAGCCGTCCTCCGGCCCCGGAATATCCGGATTCATCGTCATCAGCGGACGCGTACGCGCCGAGACGCTTCCCGAAAATCCGAATGCCCACAAGGTAGCCGCTTATTACGAAACCACCGAGGCCGCCAAACTCGATGATGTCTCACCCGTGAGCCACGTCCGAGCCGATAGCGTGCCTACCTTTGTCGCTTGGGCAGAGTACGAAAATCCGCTGATCGATCTCCACTGCGCCGAACTGGTTTACCGGCTGGCCATCGCCAAGCGGCGAACGCCGCCTGTATTCTGGCTGAGCGGCCATAATCACACCTCCGCAATCGGTCACTTCAATACCGCGGAGGACAATCTTGGTCGAGCGCTGCTGGAGTTTATCGCAAACCCGCGCTGAGCGACGAACGACCGCTTTGCGCAAGAAGCGGCCGGTCGCGAGCTTTCTTTTCGGGTGGGCCAGACTGCTCAGTCCGTATAGATAAGGCGCTCGCGATGGGCACTTTGTGAGCAATGCGGGACATCGTGCGGTCCCTTCCTTCGCTATAAAAGAACCTGACTTTCCTGATCGTTGTCAATTGCTCCATCGAGGGACGGAAAGTTCGATGTTCATCCCCCAATGCAATGCAGGAAACCTGCCGCACTGAACTGGTTCCAGAATGGGACAAAGGGTCGCCTGATTCGCGATGTCCCAGAGGCTATCGACCGCTCAACGTTTCAATCCGCCTTGCGGACCCGCCCAAACGCTTTCGCGCGCGACTGAGCTTGGCCTTATCGTGTGTGATTGCAGATCAGGTGTTCCTGCGGTTTTTCGCGTTGCACCACAGCGGCGCCACCAATGATGGCACGGGTTCTGCATGGCCTGATCGGATCGCTACTCTCATTAACAGAGGTCCACAATGCTCGTTACGCTTGTCGCTACTCTCTGCAACAGCCAGCTATGCCTGGAGAAGATCGTCACGACCAGCGAGCAATCGGGAATCACCATGACTGCCTGTCAGGTCCACGCGCAAATCGGCCTTGCCGAGTGGCTGGCCAATAGCCCCTATCGCGAGTGGAGGCTGAAAAGCTACAAGTGCGTCGCCGGCACATACATTCCCAACAGCCACGCATGAAGTGCACGACGATCCCTCGCAGCTCGGAGATCAAATGGGCCAAGTAGTGCAATTCCCGAAACCCGATCCGGAACGCGATCAAGCCAGACTTATTCGAGAGGCTCGCGCTTTGTATGAGAGCGTATTTCCAACAGAAGAGAACGCTGCCAGCGTTCAACCGGACCCGCATGCAGAGACCCCGTAGCATTCTTGGGATCAGCGGCTCCCATTGAAGCTCGCACCCGCTGAGTCGCGGCTCGCGAAATTTCAGCCCAGCTCCCAAGGTCAGCTTCGCCCCAGAAGTGGCTGTTCCCTACGATTCCACACTGGACGGAATTCTTGCCGGGCCGGTGACCGACAACTTACCGTATCGCTGAATTGCATCCATCCGACTGCACGCAGCAGCCAACTGATTTTTCGGTCCGAACCGTTGTTCGGCACATGCACGACGACGTAATCGGCACGTCCGCAAGCGCCATCGCGGACGCAAGCTTTGCCTGCACGGTCGCTAATTCCTCGACAGCACCACGCTGCTGCAGGCATTCGGCCAGACCGTGGAGCGCCCAGACATTATCCGGGTGCTGCGCGCACCGCTGAATGCGGCCGCTCAAGCCCAAATCGTCGCGATAGATCTCTTCGGCCTCGCCGTAATGGCCCTGCTCGGCCAGCAGAGCCGCAAGCGCATGTCGCGGTGGATGCATCCACGCCCATGGCTCGAGATACTCCAGATTGTCGTCTCTCTCGACGGCCTCGCGCAGAGCAGCGTAGGCGGGCTCATGATTTCCCTTATGATATTCCAACTCGCCGTCCAGCATCTTTTCGCCCACCGCCAATATGCTGCGGGCGCTATTGTTGAAGACCTTTCGCTGCAGCGGGATTCGCCCGAGGCTGTCATGAAACAATTGGCGCTCTCGATCGGCGTCCTGGAACTGCTTGAGCGAAGCGTGAGCGACGCCTCTCGCATAATGGTACATCGCGGTCGACACTGGATAAAGCTCGGGGTCATCCGGCAGCGGCGCGTCGATGATGTCCTGCCAGCGCCCGAAACGCACCATCACATGCACGCTCATCGAGTAGTAACCCTCAAGGGTCATGGAAAATCTGGGATGGCCCCTGACACCGAGCACTTCCTTCGTGAGCAACCCACACAATTTGTTCGCCGCCGCGATCGAGTCCTGATATCTGCCCATGAACATGCAGGTATGCATCATCAGCAGAAGGTCGTGCGCACATGCCGTCGTGTAGGACGTGAGAGCGCCGGCATAAGCGAGGTAGATATCGTTGGCGGCGATTGCCCTCGTGCTGGCGATCTTTGCTTTTTCGTATTCGCCGCACAGCACGTAGACATGCCCCGGCATATGGTTCATATGCCCCGCGTCCGGACACATCGTGGCAAGCGCAGCGGCCGACGCCGCCGCTCGTTCGGGCTCGTTGGACATCTCGAGAATATGGATGTGCAGATGCACGATCGCCGGGTGCTGTTTCAGGCCTTTGCGGTCGGCCTCCCCGATCGCGCGCTCGCACACCTCCAGCGCTTCAAGGACGTCTGAATTCCTGGCGGGCAATCCGGTTTTGACATCCCACAAACGTCTTGGCGTTCGGATGATCAAGGCCTCGACGAAAAGTGCGACGATGTCGCGATCGTCCCGCTGTTGATGATAAACCCTGCGCAGTTCCGCGGCGTAATCGTTGTCCCAGCGATCAAACTCTTCCGGCTGAACAGAATGTGGCTTCTGAACACGACAAGCCTGCGTCTCTACCAGCCAGTTCTCGATCGCCGTTGCCCGGTGTTTCAGGGCGCGCGCCATCTGGAGATGCTCCCGGGCTATGCCGGTCGCGGTATTGGCCTCCTCTTCGCTGTGGTCGCGCCACGTCATGTTGTAAAACGGCCCGGAACCGTAAGCGATACCCCAATGAGCCATGACGCATTCGGGATCGAACGAGAGCGCCCTTCGAAAGCACTTGACGCCCTCCGACTTGTTAAAGGCAAAGCACCAGTTCAAACCCAGGTTGAACCAGCGCTGGGCTTCCGGCGAGCCCGTCGAAATGCTTCTGGCGTGGTCGCCAAGGTTGAAACGATCCATCGCTCTCACTCCGGCATCGCGACGGGTTCGCGCGTGCCTCGCATTTGGACGATCGATGCCTATCATCTCCACTTGCGGAGAGGCGACATCTTTTCGTTATGTCTAGACAATTGATTTATGTCTAGACATGATACCTGCAGGCGGGCCCAACATGAATGATGCAGTGCTCTCGTTCAGCCACATCCGGCAGGAGTTTCCCGCCCCCGGCGGAGGAACCGGCATCCGGGTGATCGACGGCATCGACCTCGACGTTGGAAACGGAAAATTCGTCGCCGTGATCGGACCCAGCGGCTGCGGCAAGAGCACGCTGCTGCAGATGGCTGCCGGATTGCTCGCGCCCACGGGCGGCATTGTGCGTCACCGCGGTCGCGCCATCAATGCCGTTAATCGGGAAGTCGGCTTCGTGCCGCAGCAGGCGCAATTGTTTCCCTGGAAGACGCTGGCGGAAAACATCGAGCTTCCCCTGCTGCTGCGGGGCGTTGCCACGGCCGAGCGTCGCGAGCGCGTCGCCTCGGCGCTCGAAGCCGTAGGCCTTTCCGGGTTTGAGCAATATTTCCCGAACCAACTGTCCGGCGGCATGCAAAAGCGAGGGTCCATCGCGCGAACCCTGGTGTATCGCCCCGACGTCATTCTGATGGACGAGCCGTTCGGCGCGCTCGACGCGCAGACCAGAATGGTGATGCAGGACGACCTGCAGATGCTCTCGCATGACGCCGGCGCGACCATCCTGTTCGTGACCCACGATATCACCGAAGCGGTGCTGCTCGCCGACAATGTCGCAGTCATGAGCCAGCGGCCCTCAAAGCTGCTGGCCAACATTGCCATCGATTTAGCCCGGCCGCGCAACGTCTTCGAACCCTTCAAGAACCCCGGCTTCGAAGCTGCCTATGACGCGGTCTGGACCATATTCCGGTCGCAGATTGGCATCCGCGAACGAACCCATTGAGGGCGGTTTAACCCATGAACGACGTCGCCACTATGGCCGAGCCGCCCGGCGCAGACGGGACGTCGCCTGCCAGGCGGCGACGATCGCTTGCGGGAAAAGCGGGACGTGGTCTGGTGAAACTCGTGCCGGGCCTCGCGATCCTGGCGTTCTGGCAATGGGCATCGGGCCGCTTGATCAGGGAAATCTATGTGAGCAAGCCGACCGCGGTGGCAGCGCGACTTTATGAACTGTTCGCGTCCGGCGAAATCTATCCGCATCTGTGGACCACCGGTCAGGAACTGGTGCTGGGCTATGTGATCGGGGTCGCCGGCGGTATCCTCGGGGGCTATGCACTCGGTCGCTCGCCGCGTCTCGCCAATATCTTCGAGCCCTATGTCATGGCGTTCTATGGCATTCCGAAGATCGCGCTGGCGCCGCTGTTCATCATCTGGTTCGGCATCGGCATCGGATCGAAGGTGGCGCTGGCCGCGATCATGGTGTTCTTCCTCGTGTTCTATAATGTCTATACCGGGGTTTGCAGCGTCGATCGCGAATTGATCAACCTCACTTTGGTGATGGGCGCCAACCAGCGCCAGCTCACCTATCACGTATATTTTCCTGCGGCGGCGCCTTACGTCCTGCTCGGCATGCGCATGGCGGTGCCCTACGCCGTGATCGGCGTTATCGTCGGTGAATTCACCTCGTCGGTCCAAGGCCTCGGGCTTTTCATCCATGAGGCATCATCGACCTACGATCCGGCCGGCGTGTTCGCCGGAATCGTCATCCTGCTGGCTTTCGTGGTTGCCGCCAATTTCCTGGCTGGCCGGCTGGAACGTCGATTGCTTCGCTGGAAAACCCCGATGGCACATGCGCCCAGCGACATCTGAAATCGAAGATCCGCAACAGGAGCACCCCATGCGTTCAATCCACAACCTGATCTGCGCGACGGCGATTGCGGCGATATTGTCCTTGCTTCCAACGATTGCCTCTGCGGAGCAGAGCGTACGGATCGCCCAGGGCTTTGCCTCCCTGAGCTTTCTGCCGGTGTGGGCCGCGCGCGCGCTGGACACTTTTGCGGCCGAGGGCCTGACGGCAACCGCGATCGTCTCGCCCGGCGGCGATCCGGCAGCACTCGCCGCGCTGGACGCCGGTGACGTCGACCTTGCCGCCGTCGGCACGGAATCCGCGCTGCGCGCCGTAGCCAAAGGCCAGCCGTTCGAGATCGTCTACAGCCTGATGTCGAAAGTTACCCTTGAACTGGTGGTCGCGCGATCGTTCCTGGAGAAGTCCGGCGTCAAGCCGGGCGATCCGCTGCAAAAACGCATTGCCGCCCTGAAAGACGCCATTATCGGCGTCGCCGCGGTCGGCGGCACCCAGGAAACCGCGGCACGCTGGCTCGCGGCGAAAGGCGGTCTCGATCCAAAGCTGGATATCAAAATCGCGCAGGTCGGCAGCCCGCCCGCGCTGCAGGCGGCGCTCGAGAACAAGCGCATCGACGCCTTCGTGCTGTCGCCGCCCGAAGGTTATCTCGCGACCAAGTCGGGCGCCGGCACCATCCTTATATCGCTTGGTGACGATTTCCCGCTGCTCGCCAACCAACCCTATCTGGTGCTGGTCGCCAAAAAGCCTGTCGACGACAAATCATCGGACCTGATCGTCAAGACCGTGCGGGCGATGCAGGCAGCCAGCACCGCGCTGATTGCAAATCCGGAGCAGGCCGCATCGGCGATCCAGACGCAATTCTTCGCCAAAGCCGATCCGGCGGCCATTGTCGCCGCGGTCAAGGCGCTCGACAGCGGCGTCGCCGGCGGCGGCAAGCTGGACGTGCAAGCCTTCCAGAACCAGCTGGTATTTTCCCGGGAGGTCGGCACCAACTTCGGCAAGGATTTCGACGCCGCTGCATCCCAAAACGATCTGTGGACCAACAGCTTCGTCGAGCGCGCTGCCAAAAAATAGAGTGTCGGAGAGAACGAGCCTGGTGAATCAGCCGGTCGGCGTGAACCGGGCTATCAGATCGTAGAGCTGGCCGGGATGGATAAGCCGCACCGCGGTGATCGGCTCGCCGTTGCGCCAGGTTCGCCGTTCGATCACGAGGCAAGCGGCCCCTTCGTCTATCTCCAGATCTGCCGCAGCGCCCTTGTCGGCGTTACAGGCGGTGATGCGATGCTCGGCCTCGGTCCAGGGCACATGGCCGACAAGCCAGGTATTCGGCGGGGTGATCGAAAAATCCTGTTTGAGAGCCTCCGGCACCGCCGCCACATTGATCAACCGATCCTCGATCGCGAAGGGCTGGCCTTCGGCTTCATGGCGGCAGCGTAGCGCCAATACTGCGGCACGACCGGACACGCCGAGGCGTACCTTGTCGCGCGCCGAGGCGGCGCGCTTGCGCAATTCAAGCAGACGATAGCCATAGCGCTCGCCGCGTTTTTCAACTTCCGCCTTCAAATCCGGAATCTGCAGAATGGCGGATTGCACACGGGGTCGCGACACGAAGCTTCCCGCTCTTCGGCGGCGCACCACCAGACCCGCGTCGGCAAGCGCCGACAGCACCTTGTTCACCGTCATCCGCGAGCACGCATACGCTTCCATTAATTCGTGCTCGAATGGTACACGATGACCGGGCGGCCAGGCGCCGGACATGATACTGGCCTCAAGGTCGTTGCGGATCCGCTGATAGAGTGCAGCACCCTGTACGCCCGGCTTCTGTTCAAGGCTCATGCGGCCAGCAATCCTTCCAGCCTTTGGCGAAAACGCAGTGCGATCGTCTCCCGCGCATGATGCCGGCCGTCGCGCACGACCTTGCGGCCCCGTGCCCAGACACAATCGACCAGCGAGCGGCTGGCGCCAAAAATCCAGCTGTCGAGCAGGGCGTCGCCGGTCCGGCCGGCCAATGCGACGTCGTGGGCGTTGAGACTGACAATATCGGCGAACGCGCCCTGGGTCAGTCCCGATGTCGCAACGCCGAGAGCTTGCGATCCGCCCTGCAACGCCGTTTCAAACAGTGTTCGGCCGGTAGAAGCCGTCGCCGCGGCCACCACGTTGCGAGCCCGATGCACCAGCCGCTGCGAATATTCGAGCTGCCGCAGTTCCTCGTTGAGGCCGATCAGCACGTTGGAATCCGAGCCGACACCGAAGACGCCTCCGTGCTCGCGAAATTCCCTGGCGTTGAATGTTCCATCGCCGAGATTGGCCTCGGTGACAGGGCACAATCCGGCGACTGCCCCACTTTTTGCCAGATCGCCGATCTCGTCGATGGTGGCATGGGTCGCATGAATGAGACACCAGCGACGATCGACCGCAACGTGGTCAAACAACCACTGCAGTGGCCGCAGGCCGATCCATCCGAAGCATTCATCAACCTCCCGGGTCTGTTCGGCAATATGCATGTGAACCGGGCAATTGCCATCAAGGTCCAAAATGGCAGCAAGTTCCTCCGGCGTCACCGCCCGCAACGAGTGCGGCGCCAGTCCGACCACCGCACCCTGCTGGCCCGCCACCGCGCAGCGGCTGGCGTCGATCAGCCGCGAAAATCCATCGATGCCGTTGATGAAACGCTGCTGGCCCGGATCGGGAGCACGACCACCGAAACCTGCGTGGGCGTAGAATACGGGCAGCAGGGTCAGACCGATGCCGCTGGCTTGCGCCGAAGCCGCAATGCGCTCGGCCAGTTCGCCGATGTTGCCATAGGGCCTGCCGGACTCGTCATGATGGAGGTAGTGGAATTCTCCGACCCGGGTGAATCCCGCTTCCAGCATCTCGACATAGGCTTGTGCCGCCACCGCCTCGATATCGTCGGCGGTCATGCGGCCGACAAAACGGTACATCAGGTCGCGCCAAGTCCAGAAATTGTCGGCGGTGCTACCCCGGATTTCCGTCAGCCCGGCCATGCCGCGCTGAAACGCGTGGCTGTGCAGATTGGGCATGCCGGGAAGTCCGATCCGGTGACGCTCATCGCCAGGTTGCGCGGAAGCGTCCGGCTCGACGCTTGCGAGCCGGCCTTGATCGAGCACCATCCTGACCTCGCGAGCCCAACCTTGCGGCAGCAGCGCTTGCTCAAAGAACAGTCCGCTCACACCCTTCTCCCGATCGCCGCGCGAAACTCTGGACAGCTCCGGCGCGCTATAATATGTATAGACAAATAAGCGGAATTGCCAAGTGCGTCACACCGGAAATGGGCTGCAGCCCTGATGACCCTCGCCGACCACATCTGGCACCGGTGCCGTCTGGTTACGCTTTCGTCCTCGCGCCAGGGCCTCGGCCTGATCGATGACGGCCTGATCGCCGCCCGGGACGGCCGCATCGTCTACGCCGGCGCCGCCGCGGACGCGCCATCCGCCCTCGACGCAAGAGAGCGGATCGACTGCGCCGGCCGCTGGATCACACCCGGCCTGATCGACTGCCACACCCATCTGGTTTACGGCGGCAATCGCGCCCACGAGTTCGAGCGACGTCTGGCGGGCGCGAGTTACGAAGAAATCGCGCGCGCGGGCGGCGGCATCGTCTCGACGGTGAAAGCCACGCGAAAAGCAAGCACCGACGAACTTGTGGCGGCGGCGCTGCCCCGGCTCGATGCCCTGATCGCGGAAGGCGTCACCACCATCGAGATCAAGTCCGGATATGGCCTCGAACTCGATACCGAGCGCCGCCAATTGCAAGCCGCCCGTCATCTTGCCGGCCTACGCCCGATATCCGTACGAACGACATTTCTTGGCGCCCACACCGTTCCCGCGGAGATGGCGGGAAACAAGTCCGGCTATATCGATAAGGTCTGCGATGAAATGTTGCCGGCGATCGCCGCCGAGGGCCTTGCGGACGCCGTCGATGCTTTCTGTGAGGGCATTGCCTTTTCAGTGGAGCAGACCGCGCAGGTGTTTGCGAAAGCGCAAACGCTCGGCTTCCCGGTTCGTCTGCATGCGGATCAATTGTCCAACCTGCACGGTGCCGCGCTCGCTGCGCGTTTTGGCGCGCTTTCGGCAGATCATCTCGAATACGCCGATGAAGACGGCGTGGCGGCCATGGCCCGAGCCGGCACCATCGCCGTCGTTTTACCGGGTGCGTTCTATTTCATCCGGGAGCATCAACTGCCACCGATCGAGGCGATGCGCCGCCACGGCGTGCCGATCGCGCTTGCGACCGACAGCAACCCTGGCACTTCACCACTGACCTCGCTGCTGCTGGCGATGAACATGGGCGCAACCTTGTTCCGCCTCACCGTCGACCAATGCATTGCCGCGGTGACCCGCGAGGCCGCCCGCGCGCTGGGACTGTTCGAACAAACCGGGAGCCTCGACACCGGCAAGTTCTGCGATCTCGCGATCTGGGATATCGAGCAGCCGGCCGAGCTCGTCTACCGAATGGGCTTCAATCCGCTCCACGCCCGGGTGTGGCGGGGCATTTCCCAGCCTGCCTCATCGCGCCGCCAAGGAATCCAGACATGACCCGCATCGACAATGCCCGCGTGATCCGCGCCGCGCGCGGCGGCAATCTATCGGCCAAATCCTGGCTCACCGAAGCGCCGATGCGCATGCTGATGAACAATCTCGATCCCGAGGTTGCGGAAAAGCCCAGCGAACTCGTGGTCTATGGTGGCATCGGCCGCGCGGCGCGCGATTGGGAAAGCTTCGATCGTATCGTTGCGACGCTGAAGCGGCTGGAAGGCGACCAGACGCTGCTGGTGCAATCGGGCAAGCCGGTCGGCGTATTCCGCACCCATGCCGACGCACCACGGGTGCTGATCGCCAACTCCAATCTGGTGCCGCACTGGGCCACCTGGGAACATTTCAGTGAGCTCGACCGCAAGGGCCTCATGATGTACGGCCAGATGACCGCCGGCTCCTGGATCTACATCGGCAGCCAGGGAATCGTTCAGGGTACTTACGAGACCTTCGTCGAGCTGGGCCGCCAGCATTACGGCGGCGATCTCAGGGGCAAGTGGATTCTCACCGCCGGGCTCGGCGGCATGGGTGGGGCCCAGCCGCTTGCGGCCGTCATGGCCGGCGCGTCCTGCCTCGCGGTCGAATGCCAGCCCTCGCGCATCGAGATGCGCCTGCGAACGCGATATCTCGACCGCCAGGCCTCGAGCCTCGATGAAGCGCTTGATATCATGACGCAGGCGAGTCGCGACCGCAAACCGGTCTCGGTCGGCCTGCTCGGCAACGCCGCCGACATTTTTCCGGAGTTGGTGCGGCGCGGCGTGCGTCCCGACGCGGTGACCGACCAGACCTCGGCGCACGATCCCGTCAACGGTTACCTGCCGAAGGGCTGGACCACCAACGATTGGGAAGCGCGTCGCGAGAGTGACCCAAAGAGCGTGGCTCGGGCCGCGCGGACCTCAATGGCCGAACACGTCCGCGCCATGCTGGATTTTCATCGCATGGGCATTCCGGTGGTGGATTACGGCAACAACATTCGGCAGATGGCGTTCGAGGAAGGCGTCAAGGACGCGTTCGATTTTCCGGGCTTCGTGCCCGCCTATATCAGGCCGTTGTTCTGCCGTGGCGTCGGACCGTTTCGATGGGCGGCGCTATCAGGCGATCCCGAGGATATCTATCGCACCGACGCCAGGGTCAAGGAGCTGCTGCCAGACAACGCGGCACTGCACCACTGGCTCGACATGGCGCGCGAACGCATTGCGTTCCAGGGCCTGCCGGCGCGCATCTGCTGGGTCGGGCTCGGCGATCGCCATCGCCTCGGCGTTGCCTTCAACGAAATGGTCGCGAACGGCGAGTTGAAGGCGCCCGTCGTCATCGGCCGCGATCATCTCGACTCCGGTTCGGTCGCCTCGCCCAACCGTGAGACCGAATCGATGCGCGATGGCTCCGACGCCGTCTCCGACTGGCCGATGCTCAACGCGCTGCTCAATTGCGCCAGCGGTGCCACCTGGGTGTCGCTGCATCATGGCGGCGGCGTCGGCATGGGATTTTCGCAACATGCCGGCATGGTGATTGTCTGTGACGGTACCCGTGAGGCGGGCGCGCGGATCGCCCGTGTCTTGTGGAACGACCCGGCGAGCGGCGTGATGCGCCATGCGGATGCCGGCTATGAGACCGCGATCGACTGCGCCCGCCAAAACAATCTCGATCTGCCGGGCCTGGCCTGAGGCCGTGCGGATTATTCGCGCCAGCGACTGCAAGGCGACGCCGTGGAAGAATGGCGGCGGCTCGACCACCGAGATCGCAGTCGGGCCGGCCTGTGCTTCGCTGGAGGATTTCGACTGGCGCGTCAGCATGGCGCGCGTTGCGTCTGATGGACCGTTTTCCGATTTCGCCGGCATCGACCGCACCCTTGCCGTCGTCACGGGAAGCGGCCTGTTGCTGACGATCGGCGATGATGCGCCCGTGACACTTTCAACGGAAACGGAGCCGATCAGTTTTTCCGGCGATACGCCGACATCCGCGCGGCTGACGGCCGGCGAAATCACTGACCTCAACGTCATGACAAGACGCGGCCGCTTCCGCCATCGGCTGCTGCGCATTGCGAAACCAACGTCGTGTGACTTTGGTGACGATGACATCGCCGTGGTGCTATCGCCCGGGAGTACGGCAACGGTAACCTTCCAGGGCCATAGCGAAGCGCTCGATGTTGGCGATGCGGCTTTCATCAGCCGGACGACGATGGCCAGCTTCAGAATCTTGCCGGCAACAAATCCCTGCTATCTGGTGTGGCTGCGGGATCAACACGATTCCTAGACCCTTTCGTCAGCGGGGATGCGCATAACCCGCGGCGCGCGCCTCGGTGTTCCAACGCATCACCAGATCGTACTCCGTGATCACAACGGGCGCGAAACTCTGCAGGCAGAGCCGCTCCCTGAGACCGTCGCAAGCGGCGATCTCGCCAAATTCCATCAGCGCCGTCTGCAATGACGTCACCACTTGGTCCGGGCATTGCCGGCTCGCCACCAGAAACGGAATGGGCGCGGCATCTGTCGTCTCGACGATCCTGATTCTTTCAGTCAGGTCGGGATCGTGACGTTGCATCAGATCGAACGCATAGGAGTCGAGCGGCCCGATGTCGATGCCGCCGGAAAGAATGGAATCGATTACACGCCGCGGCGTGGTAAGCGGACCGACACTTTGGGAATAGAGATCGCCGCCGCGTTGACGCCGATACGGCAATAAATGATGTCGCAACGCATTGTAGCCGGAATGCGAATCCTCAACGGTATAGCCGAGGCGACCGCCAAACGTGTCTTCCAGAGATTGAAACGGGGAATCCTCCTTCACCACGAGATACGTCGCATAATATGGCCTTCCCGGCACCGGCCCGGCCAGCGGGACCGGTGCCGCAACCGGCCGTGGCGGATGGTCGGTGAGCATGTAGGGAAAGCCGCACATGAAGGCGCAGCCCAGGTCGGGACGAGACCACAGTTCCGACAGCGGCGCCGGAAACGCGTGGTCGATCACGCGCAGATCGACACCGCTGGCGCCCGCGAGCCATGCGAACAGGTCTTTCCACGCCGATGCCGCGCCGGCATTGACCGAATACATCCGCGCATTCGCGACATACGACATGGTGTCAACTCACGCGAAGCGAAGCCGCTGCCCGATGCCGAGCCGCTTCGATTTCTCCAGCATGGCGTGACCCAAAGCTATATCCGACAATGACAAGCCGCGATGCCAGAGCAAATTAGTTTCGGCATCATTTTCCCGTCCCGGCTTCAGGCCGGCGACGATCTGCCCGAGCTCGGCGTGCAGGGTGGCTTGCGAAAGCTTGCCCGCCTCGACATGCGCGCGCAGGCTGCCGAACTTGCCGCCCTTGCACTGCCCCCAATCGTCGACCACCAGTTTTGTCATGATGTCGGTCAGCGATAGTTCGATGGCGCTCATGGTGCCATAGGGAACCACAAACGCACCGGGCTTGATCCATGCGGTTTTCAGGAGCGGCGTCGGCTCCGTAAGCCTGGAGGCCTCGACCACGATGTCAGCGCCTTCGACGCAGCTCTGCCAGTCGGCGGTCGCCACCACTTTTTTGCCGAGATCCTGGCTCAGGCGCTCGGCGAACGCGTTACGGCTTTCCTCACGGCGGGAATGAACGCGGATTTCGTCGAAGTCGAACAGATGATTGAGCAGGCGCACGTTCCAGTAGGCGGTCCCGCGTGCGCCGATATGTCCGAGCACCCTGGCGTTTTTCCGCGCCAGGTACTTGGCGCCGATCGCGGTGACCGCGCCAGTGCGCATGTCGGTGATTCCACTGGCATCGAGGATCGCTTTGGGCGCACCAGTGCGCGGATCGAACAAGGCCAGGATCGCCAGTTCGGAGGGAAAGCCGAGTTTGTAATTATCGACGAAATCACCAACGATCTTGACGCCCGCAGCATCGATCGGCGCCTTGATGGCGCCACGCAGGACGTTGAAATGACCGTTGGCGACCCCGGGTTCGAGATGCATGCGGGGCTCGATCACCGTCTCACCGCGCCCTTGCGCCGCAAGGCTTGCCTCGATCGCCGACAGAATCTCGTCGTCGGTGATCTTGAGTTCTTCAATATCGAGACGGTTCAGATAGGCGATGTAGATCGGTGGCACGAACATATCTCCCTGACACAGGTCACGGGTCCAACGGAACCGGTTACGACGGCAATCCCAACGGTATCGTTGCGGACAGTCCGGTCCGCTCCGCCTGTTCGATCGCAATATCGTACCCGGCGTCGGCGTGACGTAAAACGCCAATCCCGGGATCGCCATCCAGCACGCGCTTGAGCCGTTCGGCGGTCGCGGGATTGCCGTCGGCGATGATGGTCACGCCGGCACTGACGCCGCGTCCGCCAAGCCCGTGAATCGCGACGAGATCGGCGCCGGACGAGCAATTCAGGAGCGCGTTGAGGATCGGCCAGTCGGCGATGGCGTCGGAGCCGTCCTTCATGTTCTCGGTCTCCCGATGCGGAAGCGCCGCCGAACCCGAATCGAGATGATCGCGGGTAAAGGCAATAGGGGCAGAAATCCTGCCGCTGGCCACGGCTTCGTTGACCATCAGGGCCAGACGGCTGCGCTCGCCATAACCGAGCCAGCCGATCCGCGCCGGCAGCCCGGTGAACTTGACATGCTCACGTGCCTTTCCGATCCAGGATGAAATCGGGTGGTTGGAAGAAAATGACTCGAGGATCATGTCGTCGATGGTGTAGATATCCTGCGGATTGCCTGACACCGCGATCCAGCGAAAAGGCCCTATTCCCTGGCAGAACAGCGGACGAATATAGAGATCGACAAAAGAGCCCATCCGAAACGCGTCCTCAACGCCGGCGGCTTTCGCTTCAGCCCGCAGGCTATTACCATATTCGAACACGATCGCGCCGCGATCCATGAATCCCAGCATGGCGCCAACATGGATGGCGACGGACTTTCGCGCCAGCGCGATCAGTCGGTCCGGATCGCTTGTCCGCATCGCGAGCGCTTGCTCGGATGACAGTTCCGCCGGAACGTAGCCCTTCAAGGGATCGGGAAACGTCTGGTCCGTTACGATATCGGGCAAAATGCCGCGCCTGGCCAACTCCGGCAATACAACGGCGGCGTTGGCGCACAACGCCAGCGCCAGCGGGCGCCGCTCGTCGCGCGCCGATTGCCATTGCGCGATCGCGTCATCGAGATCGTCGGTGCTGGCATCGCAATAACCACTGGCAATGCGGCGATCGATCCGCGCCTGATCGACTTCGATCACGAGCGTGGAGGCGCCGGCGAGCTTTCCGGCGAGAGGTTGCGCGCCGCTCATGCCGCCGCATCCCGACGTCAGCAACAGCCGGCCGGCAAGCGTGCCGCCGAAATGCTGGCGTGCGATCGCCATGAAGGTCTCAAAGGTACCCTGCAGAATTCCCTGGCTGCCGATGTATTGCCAGGCGGCCGCTGTCATGCCGGGATAGATGGTGAGACCCATATCATCGAGCTTGCGGCGACTTTCCTCCCCGCTCCAATCGCCGACGAGGTTGCCATTGGCCATGATAACGAGCGGCGTCGTTGCCTGGCCGGAAAACACGCCTATCGGCTTGCCCGACTGCATGACCAGCGTCTGGTCCTCGCGCATGGTGGTGAGCGTCGCCACGATGCGGTCGAAACTGTTCCAGTCGCGCGCCGCGCGCGCGATCGACATGTAGACGACGAGGTTTTCGGGGTCTTCACCGTTTTCGAGGTTGTTCTCCAGCAAGCGCAGAATGGCTTCCTGCCGCCAGCCTTTGCAACGCAGCACTGTGCCGCGTTCAGCCTTGACCTGTCTGCCGCGGCGTACGGGAATACTCATGCTCAACCCTCTTCCACCAGTGGAACCCAGCCCGGCTGGGCCTTGACCCGGGCCAGCCACGCGCGGATCGATGGAAATCTTTCCATATCGTAGCCGCCCTCCGGCGCCATGGCCACATAGCCGAACATGCCGATGTCGGCGATCGTGTAGCGATTGTCGACAAGCCATTCATGGGTGGCCAGCCAATCGTCGAGCTTGGCCATTGCCACATACGCACCTTCCTGAAAATCGGCGATTCGGCTTTTCATCTGATCGACAATGCCGCGCATGTTGTAGAACCGCGGCAGCGCCAAGGCGCGCAACAGATCGGCCTGCTCGAAGGTCAGCCAGCTCGTGACCTCGGCACGAAGATAGCGATCGTCCGGCAATAATTGCGAGCCTTCCGCGAGATAAAGCATGATCGCCGCGGATTCCACCAGGGTGCGGCCATCCTCCAGCTCAAGCACGGGAACGCGGGCGAAACGGCTCTTGGCCCGGAACGCCGGGTCGGCCGTCGCGCCCTTGGCCAGATCCAGCGTGATCCGCTCAAAGGGGATACCGAGTTGGGTCAGCAGGATGCGAACCTTCCAGGCATTGCCGGACAAGCGACTGTCATAGAGACGCAACATGATCGACGCCTTTCTCAGAGATAGGAGCGCATATCGACGCCCATGGCCTTTTCGACCTCGGGGAACACCGCCGGGTCCAGCGCACCCTTGCCGACCGGAAATTTCGAGCGATGCGCGACGATGACCGCGACCCGGCTGCCCGGTTGGGATTCTGAAATCGACACCACCTCTCCGGTCTGCGGATCGAGCGCGCCGATCATGTCCGGGAATGTCGCCGCACGCTTGCCCGCAAAGTCAGCCGTCATGAATTCGTTGTAGACGCCAAGCACGGCTTGGCCATTCCTGCCCTGCACCGTCATCTGGCCGAGATCGAAGCCTCCGCCATAGGCCACGGTGTTCTCCGTGACTTCACCCTCCACCAGCAACTCGCCACCGAGAAATTCCACCGTCGCGCGGATGCGATCGGCACCGCTGGCCGCGAGGATGGCGCGACCGAGATCGAGCTGAAACGTGATCGCGCCAGCGGCCCCGTTCTCCCTGATGAAACCTGCGCTCAAGGGACCGCGCGCGGCGTAGATCAGGCCGCCGTTGATCACCGCGGCCTGCCGCATCACATTCGAGGTGCGGACGATATCGCCCTCAGTGACAACGACGAATTCATTGTTCTCGGCGTTGCTGCCGCTGCAGCCGATCTGCGTGATTGAGAGATCGAGCCGCGAGGCCAGCCCCATGCCGCCCATCTTCACGGTGGGATGACCACGGCCGTTCGATGCGGCATCGATGTAGTCGAGCCCGAGCGCGGCCGCGACCAGCCAGGCATTGAAGCCCGGCACGTGCCCGCAGATCACGCCGACTGGCGGCCTGGGCAATCTCTCGATCAGCCGCCGCGCCGCATTGATCGAATCCCGCGGCTTGATCGCCCAGTTGGCGAAACCAGGCGCGCCAACGGCGGTTGCGGTAATGATCGTGGCATCGGGGTCGAGTTCATCGAGCGCGACCAGGCGCACCCCACCATAGTCCAGCGCCATCTGTCCGAGCCCGCGATTCTTGGCAACCGCGTTCCTGCCGCTCCCGCCCGCTGACAAGAACAATCCACCGACCAGCCCCGCTTCCGCATCATCCGCCGTCAGCATCCGTGCCATTTTCCGTTTCCCTCACCGCCGCAACCGGCGTCCGCCTGACTAGACTGGCTCGTTCATGCCGAGGAACGTCGCGAACATGGAACCCGCCGCCTTGGCCTCGTTTGCCGTGCCCTGATAGACCTGCACGCCGGACGATATCACGCAGACCTTGTCGGCTACATCGAGGGCGCGCGCGGTATTCTGCTCGACCAGCACGATTGTCAGGCCTTCCCGCTTCAATTGCAGCAGGGCATCGAGGCACAGGTCGACCATTTTCGGCATCAGTCCGAGCGAGAGCTCGTCCACCAACAGCAGCCGCGGCTCCGCCATCAGCGCCCGCCCGATCGCCAGCATCTGCTGTTCGCCGCCTGACAGCGATCCGGCCAATTGCGTGCGGCGCTCGTGCAGCCGCGGGAAAATGCTGAACACGCGATCCCGCTTGACGGCATCCCGATCGGCAGGGCGCGCGTAACCCCCGACCGTCAAATGTTCGTCCACCGTCAGATCGGAAAACAGCTGTCGCCCCTCCGGCACCACCGCAACGCCGAGCCCGGCGCGATCGATGGCCCGACGGGATACGATGTCCTCGCCGTCGAGCACAATGCGACCGCCATGAATATCGACGTGCCCCATGATCGCCATGATGGTCGAGGTCTTGCCGGCGCCGTTTGGACCCAGCAGCGCGAACACCGAGCCTGCGGGAACATCGAAACCGAGATCGTGCACCGCCTCGACGGAGCCGTAGCCGCAGCTGAGATTTTCCACCTTAAGCATGCGTCGCCATCCCGCCGCCGACATAGGCATCGTGCACCACAGGATCGGCCATGACCTCACGCGGTTCGCCATCGCCGATGACTAGCCCACCGTTCAGCACGATCAGACGCCGGCAGATGCGCATGACTTCTTCAAGATTGTGCTCAACCAGAATCACCGTGATGCCACGCTTTTGCACGTCTGAAATGGTCTCGACCTGCCTGGATGCCTCGGTATGGTTGAGACCCGCCAACGGCTCGTCTAGCAGGATGATTTTCGGGTCGACCGCTAGCGCCCGCGCCACTTCGAGCCGCTTCATCTGGCCCAGCGGCAGCGAGCCAGCCAGCTTTCGCTCGGTGCCTGCCATTCCGACCAGGCTGAGAATGTGGGCCGCACGCTCACTCTCGCGGCGCCGGTCGACATGCAGCATGGCGCGGAACGGGCTTGCGGTGCGATGAATACCCACACCAAGCACGACATTGTCAAGCACCGTCATTTCGCGAAACGGCCGTACGATCTGGTGGGTCAGCGCGAGGCCGCGACGGACCCGTGCCGCTGTTGCATCGTCGGTCACATCGATACCACCGAGCGTGATCTTGCCGCGCTCGGGGCGAAGCAGTCCCGCCACGATCTTGATCAGCGTGGTCTTGCCTGCACCGTTAGGTCCGATCAGGCCGACGAAATCGCCTTCTTCGATGGCAAACGACACGCCCGCGACGGCTTGCACACCGCCAAAGCGGATCGCCACATCGTCGAGCTGCAGCGCGGCGCTCATGTTCCCCTCACCCGAATGACGAGGTTGCGCACCATGGCCGCCAACCCGCCGGGTGCCAGTCTGATCACCAGCACCAGCAGGCCGCCAAAAACCAACAAGCGGTAATCGTTGACGAAGCGGATCGCCTCCGGAAGCAGCGTCAATCCGATCGACGCGAACACGACGCCCGATGTCGATCCGATGCCGCCGATCACCACCATCGCCATCAGCATCACTGAAAATATGAAGTCGAAGGCGTCCGCGGTTATGAATTGCGTGAAGAATGTATACAGCCCGCCGGCGAGACCCGCGAGCGCCGTTCCGATCCCGAATGCCGCCACCTTGTAAGCCCCGGCATTGATGCCAAGCGTCGCCGCGGCGCCTTCGTCCTCGCCGACCGCGCGAAACGCAAAACCCATCCACGACCGGCTGACGTAGACGCTGAAGGCAATGGTCGCGCCGGCGAACAGCAGGATCATGAACATGTTGCCGGAGGCGCCAAGCCCGGTGGCGGGAATCCCGCTGATTCCCATTTCGCCG
>Ga0302320_10004225_pt1 | contig 32712 bp, 28 predicted proteins | sample Bog_T0_3_FD_202130 | JGI IMG/M metagenome (GOLD analysis project Ga0302320, IMG submission 202130) | Peat permafrost microbial communities from Stordalen Mire near Abisko, Sweden - Bog_T0_3 | ecosystem: Environmental > Terrestrial > Soil > Wetlands > Peat | place: Sweden: Abisko, Stordalen Mire... | reverse complement strand
GACTGCGATCGAAGACGGTGGCAATGCGGTGGAAGAGCCGGAGCATAGCGGCTTCGTCATAGTGGATCTGGCTGCGCTTCAGAGCGTTTGCCTGGCGCATATGCGCAAAGGCGCGAGGATAATCTTTGGTATCGTCGAAAGCTTTGGCGAGGCCGAAATGAATATGGAACGCGTCGATGGGTGTCCAGCCCATGGTTCCGGGTTGCCTCGCAGCGAGTGCTTCGAGTATGGCGATATCGGGATTTCCCTCACGAAACGTTTTAATTTCAGTTCGGTTGTAATGAACCTCCGCACGTTCTGGTTGGAGCGCAAGGGCCCGGTCGTAGTGGGCCAGCGCTTCATCGAAGTTGCCCAGGTCTTTTAGTGCGTTGCCGAGGTTATTGTGCGCTTCTACATGATCCGGCTGGAAGGTAATGGCTTGCCGGAAATGCGCTGTTGCCGCCTCATTCCGGCCTTGCGCGAGGAGCAAGGAGCCCAGATTGTTATGGGCATCGGAAAAATCGGGTTGCAGGGCGAGCGCCTGTTTGTATTCGTCCTCCGCCTCGCGCAGGCTACCTTGCCCAACTAAGGCGATTCCCAGATTGTAGTGCGCCTGGGCGCGATCCGGATTGATCTCAACAGCCTGTTTCAGGTGAAGGAGAGCGACGCTGAATTTACCTCGATCGCGATAAATATTACCGAGATTATTGTGCGCCTCTGCATAATCGGGTTTGAGAGTGATGGCGCGCTCATACTGCTCGGCGGCTTCGTCGAGCCTGCCGAGGGCGTGAAAGGTAATGGCGAGATTGTGCCAGCATAAGGGGTCATCGGGGCGCAAACGAGCGGCCCGCCCGATCAAGTCGGCCGCTTCCTCGAAGCGGCCACCCTGAGCGGCCATGAGCCCCAGCAGGTGCAGGCTCGCAACATGATCCGGATCGAGCACCAGAATCTGCGCGAGCAGCAGCGCGGCTTCCGTGGTTCTGCCGTCCTGAAGCTGACGCACGGCCTCTTCGTAGAGCGTGTTCACGTGGGGTGACATCGAACTGGTCCAAATATCTCTTGTCTTATTCTTAACAATATTCCATGTAATTTAGACGCTTTGAAAATCGTCTCTGGAAAAATGGTGGCGACTGAACGGTGGACGCGTCGGGGTTGGGCGTTGACCGTTGGATCGATAACTTTCGGGTGGTTCGCGCGGGCCATTCTGCTGTCGGGCGCGCTGCAGGGCGCGCTGCAGGGAGACGATACGGCGGCGCAGGATTCGGACGAGCCCGTAGTTGCGCTGGGACCTGGAGTTACGCCGCCGCGAGTGACGCATCAGGTTACTCCCGATTCCGATCCCGGGGCGGCTGGTTTTCGAATCAGCGGGACAGTGTTGATCGGCCTCATCGTAAGCTCCCACGGCATGCCGCGCGAGGTACGCGTGCTTCGGTCGCTCGAGAAAAACCTCGATCGGAACGCGGTGGCGGCGGTGCAGCAGTGGCGCTTTGAACCGGCCCGCAAAGGCAACGATCCGGTCGCGGTGCGCATGTCGATCGAGATTCGGTTCCGGGATCTGTGAAGCCGTTTTAGTCCAGCGGCTCTACTTTCACGACAGAAGCTCCGTGATTGCTGCCCACCCAGAGCGTGGGATTGGCGGCGGTGTTATCCACATAAACCCTGCGTATGTTAGTGGAGCGGGGCAGGGGATACTCGATGATCTCGCCGGTCTTCGGATTGAGGCGAATCACGCGGTCAGTGGTCATGGAACCACTCCACGCGTTGCCGTTGCGATCGAGCTGAGCGTCATAGGGCGCCGAGTAAGGAGTGGGCGGGAGCCACTCCTGCATTTTCTCCGTGCGGGTATCGATCATACCGACGCGGCCGCCGCGATATTCCCCAAACCAGAGCCGGTCCTCTGAATCCATTTGCCCGCGGCGCGGCTGGGAGCGCGGTGTGGGCGTCGCATAGAGAGTCATCTTGCCGGTCTTTGCGTCGACCCGGCCGATGTGCTCCTGCTGGAAGTCGGTGAACCATGCGTTGTTGTGAGAATCGGGAATCACGTCGTAGATGTTGTGGTTTTCGCCCTCTTTTTCATTGGCGAAAAAATCGAAGTTTTCAATCTTACCGGTAGCCAGATCAAGGCGGTGGATGGCGGCGAAGCCGTTGTTCTGCATCCACACTTTTCCATCCACAAAAGCGCTTTGGGGGGCCGCCATGTCGATCTGCGTCATCCCCTGGTTGTATTCGGCGGGGACGGTCCAGGTCTGGAATTTGCCGGTCTTCGGGTCGTATTTGCCGACACCGCCCTGGAACATCATGCCGAGCCACAGGTTGCCTTCTTTATCGGACTGCAGCCCGAGTGAGCCGGTGGAGGCGCCGGGTTTGAGCACGGGAATGGGGATCTCAGTAACTTTACCGGTGACGGGGTCGAGTTTGCCCAGCACCTCTTCGCCGAAATCGGAGAACCACACGGTGCCGGCGGCATCGAGAATCACGTCGTGCGGCTCGATGATTTTGCGGGGCAGATCGTACTCGGTAATGATGACGTGAGTGGCGCGTCCGGTGGGGCGGGGCAAGGTCTTAAGGTCGTAATTCAATGAAGCGCGCGAGCCGAGGTTGATGGTGCTGAGATATTTCGCCTGAGCGAGGCGGTTCTGCTCGAGCTGTACGCCGCGTACTTCACGGAGCCGCGCGGCGGTCTTCTTTTGCGGATGCAGAGGGAAGCTGGCGTTCGTCCAGTCGCCCATGCGGACCAGAACCTTCTGGAACTGTTCTTCATCGTGTTTCGACTGAATGATTCGCTGGAGAGTATGGCACTGGACACAGTTCAGAAGCGATTTCTTCTGATCCTCAGTGCCAGGGATGCTCATCATCCATTCTGTATTGGTGAGTTGAGCCTGGAGATCCGCCGTTTTTTGAAGTTTCAGATCGGCGGTGGTCGTCTTCTTCGGTGTGATCTGGATGGCGCCTGGGTTATCGAGGTGGTTACCGAGGTGACTATCGAGGTCATACCCTGCGGCGCGAATCCGCAGCGCGTATTGACCGGCAGACAGACGGTTTGCAGGAAAGCTGTAGCGGCCTGTGGAGTCTGTGACTACCGTAATGGAAATCGTCGAGCCAGCTTTATTGGCTGTCACCAGGACCCCTTCCATGGGACCTTCTTCAGCCGATGTTACAAGGCCGGTGAGGGACTGTGGCGGCGCGGATTGCGAGCGGACGAAATTCGATTCGATGAGGAATCCGCTCGCCGACAGAATGGCGGCCGCGGTTAAGAGAAAATGTCTGGTTCGCATGGTGGCGGGGTGCCGCCAAGTATATACGGATCCTGCCGCGGATTCATCCCTGCCGAGGTTTAATCAAAATTGCCGAGTTATCGCGCTTACGGCGAGCCACGCGATAGCAGATGTAACCGCACGCTCGGCACTGAAAAGGTCTGCGGTTTCGAAACTTCATGAACGCCGCAATGAGGCCGGTTTGCTCGGCAATGCGCCAGAGATCGAATGAGCCGCACTTTTTACACGCTGGTTTCTTTTTGCGGCGTTCGGCCGGGACGGGACGAATTGAACGTTCGGGAAGATTGAGGGGACTCGGATTCATCCGCGATCTCCTGACAGAAAGGCCAACTCCTTCTAATCGGGACCAGGCCCGGTTTTTCGAGCGAAAATTTATGGCTGCCGGCTGGAATTGTGGTTTTTATTACAGAAATCAGCGATTCCGGCGTGGCTCGTCTATTTCCGGCTGGTCAGATATGATCGTTGACAGTTCGGAGTAATGCAGACAAAAAGACATATGACTGAAAAGTTTCCGATAAACACGACCATCCTCCTGATCGCATCCGATCCGCTGGTACGGAGCATTCTGGTGGAGACCCTCGAACATGCCGGCTATCTGGTAGTAGCCGCGGATGACATCGGGACGGCGGTGGATCGGTTGAAAGATGTGACGCCGGATCTGCTGGTGATTCGCCCCTACATTACGAGCATGCCGGGGCATGAGGCGGCGCATTATTTGCGCTCCAAATGTCCGGGGTTGCCCGTCCTGATTGTGGGGGGATTTCCCGACGATAACCGGATTCGAATCCAGAACTCGCTGGAAAATTTTCATTTATTCCCCAAGCCGTTTGCGCCGAGCGAACTCGTGGTGCAGGTGAAAGAAGTTCTGCGAGTTTCCCGTGCAACGCATCCGATTGCGGGAAACTGAGAGGCATCATGGCGGCATTGACACGAAGATCGGCGTTGGCAAATCTGGCGGCAGGCGTTGCGTTGCAAACGGCGGCGCGAGCGCAGACAGCCACGCAGACGCCAACTCAAACGACGCCGCAGGCCGGCAAAGACGTGGCTCCCGTGGGTATCGCTCCGGGCAGCATTGACGATGAGGATGTTCCCTATCCGTATCCGGTTCAGTTCCTGCCGTTAACCCTCTACGGACAGGACGTCCGCCTGGCGTTCATGGATGTTCCCGCCATGGATATATCCGCCGCGCCTGCGGCGAACGGCCGCGTAGTGGTGCTCTTGCACGGCATGAATTTTGGCGGCTTTTATTTCGGCGGCCCCATCGAAGCTCTGCGTACGGCCGGGTTCCGCGTGATCGTTCCCGACCAGATCGGGTTCGGACGCTCCTCGAAGCCGATCGTCCCCTATAACTTTCACGACATGGCGGCGAACACTCGCAGACTGCTCGTGTCGCGAGGCGTCTCGAAGGCAGCGATTGTCGGACATTCGATGGGTGGCATGCTGGCCGCGCGATTTTCCGCGTCTTATCCCGATGTGGCGGAGCGAACGGTTCTCTGCAATCCGATCGGTCTGACCGATGTTCGCTGGAAGACTCCGTGGCCGGGAGCGGAAGAGGCATACAAAGCGACTATGTCTCAGACACAGGACGAACTGTATCAGGGCTTCGAGCAGACCATCCGGCGCTATTTTCCCGACGCATGGAAGCCCGAGTATGAGCGATTCGTGCGGATTATGTACGCACCGACTTTGAGTGCGGACTGGCCGCGGCTCGCCATGGTGCGGGCGATTTACCGCCAGATCACTTACCTTGACCCCGTCGTTCATGACTGGGAGCACATACAGGCGCGAACCCTGGTCATCGGCGGCGATAAGGACGGGGTGGATTTTCCGAAGCTCGCGAAACACGTGGCCGACACTGTTCCGCACGCGGAGCTGGTGCTGATTCCCAATGTCGGACACGTGCCGCATATTCAATCACCGGAAGTTTTCAATCAAGCTGTGCTGAAGTTTCTGGCCTGAAGGTACTCGGGACCGGCTGCCACGGCATCGCGTTTTAAATATCGCGTTTTAAAATAAACGTGACGGACTCAAAAATGAAAATCATACGTTTACTTTCCGCCGGTGCGCTGCTGGCTATTTCTCTGTTTGCGGCCGACCTGAGCGGCACCTGGACCGGTGAAGTGAAGCTGCCGACCGGTCAGGGTCTTCCCTTTGTGGCGCACATCAAACAGGACGGCAACAAAGTCACGGGCAAGCTGGATGGAATTAACGGCGCGCCCGATGTCGAGATCCTGAACGGAAAAATCGAGGGCGACACCATCACGTTTCAGGGCGTGCGCAAGATCAACAACGCCGATGTGAAGTTTAACTACACAGCGAAGCCGGTGGGCGACACACTGGAATTCAAAATTTTGCGCGAGGATGGTCAGGGAGCTCCTCTCGGCAGCGTTACCAGGCGCACCGGAAACTAAGGCGCGGTTTGCCTGCCATCGCACTCGAAGAGCACTTCGTCACGCAGTCTTTTCTCGACGCAGCGGGAGCTTATGGCGGCAGTGCGCCCGCACAATTGGCGGAACTGCAACCTCGCCTGCTCGATTTAAATGGCGGGCGCCTGGCGGCAATGGACGAGGCGTCCATCGATTTTGCGGTGCTGTCGCTTGCCGCGATCGGTTTCGAAGAGCTTGACGCCGCGACCGCCCGCTCAGTGGCACACGATGTCAACGATGAGTTAGCCGAAGCCGTGCGCCGTCATCCCAACCGGTTCGGGGGCTTTGCCACCCTGGCCCTCAAAGATCCTGGTGCCGCGGTTGCCGAACTGGAACGCTGTGTCACTCGCCTCGGATTCTGTGGCCCGTTGCTCAACGGCACCACGGCAGGACTGTTTCTGGACGATCCCCGATTTCTACCGGTCTGGGAAGCGGCGGCCCATCTCGGCGTTCCCGTGTATCTGCATCCGGCGCCTCCCGCGGAGCCCGTGAAATCGGCTTATTACTCGGGCCTTCCCGGCCAATCTGGTCACTTGCTTTCTATCGCGGGATGGGGCTGGCACGCGGAGACCGGGTTGCACACTTTGCGCCTGATCCTATCGGGTCTGTTCGACCGCTTGCCTGACCTGCAACTCATCATCGGTCACATGGGCGAAGGCTTGCCTTACGCGCTGGCCCGGTCGAGTGGGATTCTCTCACAGGCCGCGCCGCATCTTCGGCAGCCGGTCGCTGAATATTTCCGAACCAACATTCACATCACGACCAGCGGCTATTTCACGCGACCGCCCCTACAGTGCGCGCTCGACGTCATAGGAATCGACCGGTTGCTCTTTTCCATCGATTACCCTTTCAGCCCGAATACGCGGGGACGGGCCTTCCTCGACAGTCTGGCGGGAATACTCAGCCCGGATGACACAGCCCGGTTGACGCACCGCAACGCCGAAAGTCTGTTGAAGCTCAAAACCGCTGAATAACCATGCTTCATCGGGCGGCGGTGTTGCCAGGGTTTTTTATTGCGCATAGCGCAATGTTGTGCGCATTGCAAATATCTGATATGCTCCTCAGTGCAAAATCCCCTCGAGGAGAAAACAAAAAACAATGAATTACCCGGTTACGGGACTTCATCACGTCACCTCCTGTGCCGGCAACGCGCAGGAAGATGTCGACTTCCTGACTCAGGTGGTCGGCCTGCGAATGATCAAACAGACAATTCTGTTTGATGGAAAGAAAGCTTTCTATCACCTGTATTACTCGAACGCGAAGGCGGAGCCGGGTTCGGTGATGACCACTTTCCCGTATGACCCCATCAAGGGTCGTAAGGGCTCTGGTCAGATTTCGAGTACGTCGTACACGGTGGGAAAGAACAGCCTTCCGTTCTGGAAAGAGCATTTCGATAAGCACAAGACTTCGCACGACGGCATTGAAGAGCGCTTCGGACAAAAGTTCATCCGCTTTGACCATCCGGCCGGCCTGAGCTTCGAAATGATTGAAGACCCCGCCGACAATCGCGATCCGTGGACGACGGACGAGATTGGTGGGAGCGAAGCCGTGCGTGGATTTTACGGGGTTGTGCTTTCCGTGCGTGAAGTCGAGGAAGAAGAGCGTTTCTTCGTCGATGCACTGGGCTTCCGCAAGACGGGCGAAGAAGGTCCGTTTCACCGCTTCGAAACCGGCGCGGGCGGCGCCAACCGCACCATGATTCTGAAGCATGAGCCCGACCGCAAGCAGGGAAGCTGGACTTTCGGCGCAGGCACCCCTCATCATGTGGCGCTCAACGTGCCCAGCGATGAACTGCTGACCGAGCAGAAAAACTGGTACGAAGAGCTCGGTTACACCGATTGCTCCGAGATCAAAGACCGGCAGTACTTTCATTCGATTTATTGCCGCTCTCCAGGAGGCATTCTGGTGGAGTGCGCCGCGACAGTTCCGGAAGGCTTTGCCAAGGACGAGCCGTTCGAGCAACTCGGTCATCACCTTTTGCTGCCGCCGTGGTTCGAAAATCGGCGCGCGGAAGTTGAGGCGATGCTGCCGCGCCTCCGCGTTCCTCAGGGTTTCTGAGAATGGCAGGCCACCGTTATTGGTGGCCTGCCAAAACATTTGTCTGCCAAACCCAGGGTGCTGCATGAATAAACTTCTTGAATCCGGCAGTCCGCGGGGAGCCGCGGAGATGGCGGGAATTCTGCTCCACGGCAGGGAACGGCCCGCTGAGGAGATGATCGCTCTCGCGGAGCGGTTCGCTCTGCCCGGAGTACGCTGGCTGGCGCCGCGCGCCGAGGCCGGTTTGTGGTATCCGAATCGATTCACTGACCCGATCGAAGGCAATGAGCCGATGCTAACCCGGTCGATTGAGCGCTGTGCCGACACAGTGGGAGAAGCGTCGGAAGGCGGGCGCATCGACGCCAGCCGGATTTTTATCGTAGGATTTTCACAGGGAGCGTGTCTCGCACTCGAATATGCGCAGAGGTTTCCCCAGACATGCGGTGCGCTGGTGGCATTCACGGGCGCGTTGATGGGAAATGACACCGAGGTGACTGCCCAGCGCAGGACTGCCTTCGATGAACGCCCCGTCATGATCACAGGCAGCGATGTGGATGAGTGGGTACCCGAACCATATGTCCACGCCTCCGCCGATATCCTTGGGCAATGCGGAGCCCGCGTTGTGATGCGCAGTTATCCGCAGCGGCCGCACTCCATTTGCGAGGCTGAGATTGCCGACGCCGGTGAATTTCTTGCGGCCATTTGTGCCGCGGAACGAGCATGGTTTTTGAAAAAGAGACTCAGGAGTCTGATCGCATGAAACAAAGTTGCTACAACAAAATCGCGGTTGCGGCGGCTCTCGTCGCCACGGTAACAACCCTGAGCCCGCCCCTCGCCGCGCAGATCGATCTGTCGGGCAATTGGGCCGCGCGCTTTTTCGAGGACCAGCCGGAGCGCATTCCCGGTCCGGAACTGGGGGACTACCTCGGTTTACCGATCAACGAAGATGCGCGCCGCCGCGCCGATGCATGGAGTCCTTCGCGGCTCACGATGCCGGAGCAGCAGTGCCGCGTTCACGTCGTCCCCTACATCTATCGAGGACCGCTCGAATTGCGGGTCTGGGTCGAGAAAGACCCCGAGTCGCAGGAAGTGATTGCGATCCGCAATTACATCAGCACTTATGAGCAGAACCGGACTATCTGGATGGACAACCGTCCGCATCCGCCGCAGTACGCCATGCATACTTGGATGGGCTTTTCCACGGGTAAGTGGGAAGGTGAGGTTCTGACCGTTTTTACAGATCACATCAAAACCGGATGGATTCGCCGCAACGGCGTGGTCGAGAGCGAGCACGCCACGGAGAATGAACATTTCATCCGGCACGGCAACTATCTCACGCATGTCAGCATCGTGACGGATCCGATCTATCTGACTGAGCCGCTGATCAAGACGCAGGACTTCGTTTACGACACGGAATACGTAGGGAATTGGCTGTATCCTTGCGAGTCGGTGGAAGAAGTAGTGGGAAGACCGCCGGATGCCGTACCCAACATATTGCCCGGTCAGAACGACTTCATCAAAGAATATTCGGAGCGTCATCCCGAGGTGCCTCCGCAAGCCGCGCGCGGCGGAGCCGAAACCATGTACCCGGAATACAAACTCAAAATCAAAGCCATGAAACAGGCGGCGAAATAACATGACGAAATTTCTCCTGGCTTCATTGCTTGCGGTTCCGGCGATTGCCGTTCCGGTGTATGCCCAGGGTACGAACCCTGTCGAATTCCATGTGCTGCCCGCTCAGGGCAACATCTACATGCTGACGACGGGCGGCGCCGGTGCCAACACCACGCTGCAGGTCGGTCCCCAGGGAATCCTGATCGTCGATACCCAGACCGCGCAGCTTTCCGACAAAATGCTGGCGGCGATTCACAAGCTCTCGGACAAGCCGATCCGTTACATTGTCAATACCAATTCACTGCCGGACCACACGGGCGGCAATGAAGCCATGCACAAAGCCGGCATCACCATCACCGGCGCCAATGTCACCAACGACATTGGTGACGCTCGTGAAGGAGCGCCGATTCTGGCGCATGAAAATGTCCTGAACCGGATGAGCGCGCCCACCGGTACTAAGGCACCCACCGAAAGCGCGGCATGGCCCACCGATTCATTTATCGGTGACGAGAAGGACCTTTACTTCAACGGTGAATCGATCGAGATTCTGCATCAACCCAATGCCAACACCGACGGCGACAGCATCGTTTATTTTCGGCGGTCGGATGTGGTCAGCACGGGCGATCTTTTTTCGACGGACCGGTACCCGTTCATCGACCTCGAAAAGGGCGGGACCATTCAAGGCGTCGTCAACGGATTGACTCACGTTATGGGACTGACGATCGTTGCTCATGAAGAAGAGGGCGGCACTCTGGTGATTCCGGGCCATGGCCGCCTTTGCGATCAGGCGGATTTGGTGGAGTATCGCGATATGGTTGTGATTGTCCGCGACCGCATCCGCGACATGATCAAAAAAAGCATGACACTTGAGCAAGTGAAAGCTGCGCGGCCTAGCCAGGAGTATGACCGGCTGTATGGCAATCCAGACCTTTTCGTGACAGCGGGATATCAAAGTCTCTCAGCCAAACACTGAGCCCATTTTGCCCCGGGTCACTCTCAGCTTCGATAACGGCCCCGAGCCTGAGGTGACGCCTCAGGTTCTCGATTGCCTGGCACGTCGGGGAGTCAAGGCGACTTTCTTTGTGCTGGGTTCTAAGGTGTTGGAACCGGAACGGGCCGCCATAGCCCGCCGCGCCGCCGAGGAAGGCCACTGGATCGGCAACCATACTTTCACGCATACGACTCCTCTGGGTGAATTGGGGGAAGCGGAAGCGCTCGCCGAGTTCGACAAGACGGACGAGGCACTGAGTTGGGTCAGGCAACCCGCGCGGTTGTTCCGGCCTTATGGGCGAGGCCTGGTGGGTCCAAATCTGCTGCATCCCGCCGTGGCTGAGCGCTTGATAGCCCGTGGATACACCTGCGTATTGTGGAACTCATTGCCCGGCGACTGGCGCGACCCCGAGGGTTGGGTAGCCCGCGGCATCGAAGATTGCCATTCGCGCGACTGGAGCCTGGTAGTGCTGCACGACCTGCCGACGGGAGCCATGGCGCACCTCGATCGCTTCATTGGGTGTCTGCAAGCGCAGGGCTTTGAACTGACTCAGCAGTTCCCGCCGGATTGCCTGCCTGTTTCGCTCGAAAGCTATTGCTCGAGCGGAATTTTGAGGTAGAGCAGGCTCTCGTTCATGTCGATCTTTTGCGTCTGCGAACGGCCGTTCTTCTCCACCGTGACTGTGTAGCTTCCTGGCGCCAGTGTGACCTGAGCGGGCGTCACCTGGGGGATGGGCTTACCGTTGATGCGCACCGCGGCGCCGGGGGGAACACTCGTCACCATGAGGGTTCCGCTCGGTTGCCGTAACGTAATCAGCGGAATATCCTGCGCCGTATTGCCTACGTGAATCTCCCGGTATTCGTTCTGATAACCGGCGTCGGAGATCGTCAGATGATGAACGCCTTGCGGTGAGTGCAGCATGCAGGGCGCCTGGCACGTCTGGTTGAGATCGTTGTCGAGAACAATCTTCGCCCCGGGTGGGTTGGTCGTGACCCACACATCCTGAGTATTTCCGTTCACAGAACCTGCCGAAGCGGCAGTGATGCGGGCAGTTGTTGGCGGCGCTGCTGCTGGGTTACCGCCGCCTAGGGGACTGGGTTTGGATAGCGTCGCCGGGGGTGGGGCTGCCGGCTTCGCTGGTTCTGGCGTAGGCGACTCCTGAACAGGTCTATCCGGAACAGGCGCGTCTTTGCTAGCCGAATCGGCGGCGGAATCCGCCGGCGGCTCTGGGGGAGGCGCGTCTTGTTGTTGCGGCGGCGGTTGAGCTGTCGCCACGGCTTGCTGGGAAGTGGGCGCGGAGGTCGTAGTATCCGCCGGTCCAAAACCCGGGATGCCTCCCGCCTGCCAGGTGATGATTCCAATCGCGGCCGCTACTATAACGAGGCTCATAACCACGGGAAACAGACGCTTCCGCGGGATCTCCGAAGTAACGCCGGTGGTCTCCGGCACGGGCGGTGTCTCTCGCCGCATTCCAACCGTCGGTAACACGCTTGCCGTGCCCGACGCCAACGTCTTCCAGCCGCGAGATTCGGCACACGCCATTTCCAGCGCACCCACGAAGTTGGTGCAACTGGGATAGCGATCTTCCGGACGCTTGGCCAATCCTCGCCGCAACACTTCATCGATCTGTGGCGTCAGTGTTGAGTTAATTCGATACGACTCGGGCGGCTGTTCGGAAACGATGCGGAAGACGATCGTGCTGAGGTGCTCGCCCGTGAACGGCCGCTCACCGGTGAGAATTTCGTAAGCGATCACGGCCAGCGAGAACTGATCGGATTTGCCATCGACTTCCAGCCCCTGTACCTGTTCCGGGGACATGTAATTCGGGGTGCCGACTACGGTCTTCGTATCGGTAGTATTGGCGCTGGCCGTGATTTTGGCGATGCCGAAGTCGGTGATCTTCACGGCGCCGTCTTCATCGGTCATGATGTTGGCGGGCTTCACATCGCGGTGCACGATGCCGCGGCCGTGAGCATAGTCGAGGGCCGATGCCGTCTGGCGCAGAATCCGCAGCATGGCCGAGCCGGAAAGCGGTCCGCCGGTAGCCAGGATTTTTTCGAGCGTGGGGCCATTGACGAATGCCATGGCGATATAAGCGAGACCATCCGCCTCATCCATGTCGTAAATGGTGACGATGTTCGGGTGCGACAGAACGCCCGCCGAGCGGGCTTCGCGGAACAGGCGCTCGCGCAGTTTATCGCGGTGCCGGGTATCGTTTATGTCGCGGATTCGGATGGTTTTGATGGCGACGGACCGCCCGATCGAGGGGTCGGTTGCGTGGTAAACCACACCCATAGCGCCTCGGCCGAGCTCGCCGAGAATGCGATAACGGCCGATCTGCTCCACATGGTGATGTTAGCGCGCTGAGTGACAGTTTGGATCGGCACTCAAACCTCCGCCCGGACCCGTTACACTAAATTCAAAATGAAATTCCGGATCGCCTGCGCGGCGTTGCTCGTGGCCGCACCTATCCTCCTGAGGCCAGCCGCGGAAGAAGCGATACGAGGGTTCGATTCCGCCTCTCAATCGGAAGAAATCAAATGGGAGCAGCAGGCGCGCGCGATCCCCGATTCGGCACGCATCCGCCAACAGATTCAGAAGCTCTCGGCCGAGCCGCATCTGGCCGGTACGCCTCAATCGAAGCAAATGGCTGAGGCGATTCTTACACAACTTCAGGAATACGGGCTCGACGCGCACATCGAGCGGTTCGAGGCAATGTTGCCGACGCCGAAAGTGCGCGTGCTCGAAATGGTGGAGCCGACGCACATCCGCATGAAGCTCGACGAGCCGCCGATAGCCGGCGATAAAGGCTCGGGCGAGGCCGGCGATGTACCCACATTCAACGCATACTCGGCCGATGGCGATGTCACAGGGCCTCTGGTCTATGTGAATTACGGTCTGCCCGCCGACTACGACGTGCTGACTGAGAGCGGCATCGACGTGGCTGGAAAGATCGTGATTGTGCGTTATGGCAAAAGCTTTCGCGGTATCAAGCCGAAGGTGGCGGCCGAGCGCGGCGCCATCGCGTGCATCATTTATTCCGATCCGCGCGACGATGGTTTTTATCAGGGCGATCCCTATCCGAAAGGCGCCTATCGCCCTGCCGAAGGCGTGCAGCGCGGCAGTTTACTCGACCTGACCCTTTATCCCGGAGATCCGCTCTCCCCTGGTTGGGCTTCGGAAGCCGGTTCGCGCCGCCTTGCGATCAGCGAGGCTAAAACCCTTGCGAAGATTCCCGTGCTGCCGATTTCATGGGACGACGCGCGGCCTTTGCTCGCCAATCTCGACGGTCCGGTGGTTCCTGAAGTGTGGCGCGGTGGACTTCCCCTGACCTATCATCTGGGCCCGGGGCCGGCGAAAGTCCATATGCACGTAGTTATGGATAATTCGACACGGCCGCTCTATGACGTGATCGCGCGAATCCCGGGGTCGACCGCCCCTGACGAATGGGTTCTCGATGGGAACCATCACGACGCATGGGTCCGTGGGGCGAGTGATCCGCTCTCGGGTGCGGTGCCTCTCATGGAAACGGCGCGCACTCTCGCAGCCATGACGCGGAAAGGCTGGAAGCCGCGGCGAACCATTATGATCGCATTCTGGGATGGCGAAGAGTATGGTCTGGCTGGATCCACCGAATGGATGGAAAAGCACTCGGAAGAACTGACAAATAATCTTGCGGTTTACCTGAACTCGGATTCCAGCGGCAGAGGACGCTTGAACGTGGGCGGCTCGCATACGCTCGAAGCTTTTATGCAGGAGGTAGCCCGCGATGTGGACGACCCCGTCAGCCACCGTCCGCTGTTCAATGCCGCGGATCAAAGGCCGGCTAACTTCCGGATTAACGCGCTCGGTTCCGGTTCCGACTACACGCCTTTTCTGCAGCACCTCGGGATCGCAACGCTCGACATTCGCTTCGCTTCAGAGGACAGCGGCGTCTATCACTCGGCGTACGACGACTTCAACTGGCTCAGTCATTTTGGCGATCCCGGTTTTATCTATGGCCGGGCTCTCGCGCAAGTTCACACTACCGCTCTGATGCGCCTGGCCGACGCGCCATTGCTGCCTTTCGAGTTCGTTCGGTTTACGGCGACCATCGGCCGCTACCTGAACGATATCGACCAGTACCGGCGGGTAGATCTGAACGGCGTGCGACGGGAGTTATTGCGCCTCGAACAGGCGTCGACTGAACTTGATACTGCTTACGCCCGGGTAGGGCCGCAGATCGCTTCGGTCGCACCGGCGAAACTGGAAGCATTGAATCAGATTTTATTCCGCACGGAACGGGCTATGGTGCCGGAGCCCGGTCTTCCAGGACGGCCATGGTACCGGCACCGGATCTATGCACCGGGTCAATATACCGGCTACGATGCCAAGACGCTGCCGGGTATCCGCGAAGCCGTTGAGACGAATCGCATCGACGAAGCCCGCGAACAGGCGGATGAAGTGGCGGACGTACTCCGTACACTTACGGGTGAAGTAGTGCAGGCACAGAAAATGTTGGCGGGGTTCTGAAGAATGCAAACTCCCTGGGGAGATATCGAAGTAGCTGACGCACACGTGCACTTTTTTTCGCCGGCGTTCTTTCAATCGCTGGCGCAGCAGAAGGGAGTCGAAGACGTAGGCCCCTTGCTGGGCTGGCAGGTTCCGGAATCGTCGGAATATCTCGCCGACCGCTGGGTAGTCGAGATGAATCATGCAGGCGTGAGCCAGTCTGTTCTGGTGGCCAGCATTCCCGGGGACGTGGAATCTGTGGGCGCGGCTGTAGACCGGCATCCGCAGCGCTTCCGGTCGATCGTCATGGTGAATCCTCTGCTGCCGGGCGTCGATGTACGGGTGGCTGCCGCACTCGATGAAGGCGCGATCGAGGGAATCTTTCTGTTCCCCGCCATGCACCGATTCTCTATGAACGACAGTCACGTGCATTCGCTGTTATCGATGATTTCGGGATATACCGGTACCGTGGTTTACGTGCACTGCGGCATGCTGAGCGTTGGCTTCCGCACGAAACTGGGGCTGCCCTCGCCTTTCGATATTCGCTACTCAAACCCCATCGATATTCACGGGTCCGCGCTGGCGCATCCGCAGCTCTCGTTCGTGATTCCGCACTTCGGCGCCGGATACCTGCGTGAGGCGTTGATGCTGGCGGATATGTGTCCGAACGTTTATTTCGACACTTCAAGTTCGAACCGTTGGATTCGCTGTGAACCCTACCCCATCGATCTGGCGGGAGTATTCCGCAAGGCCCTCGAAGTGTTAGGTCCTAAACGGATTCTGTTCGGCAGCGATTCTTCCTGGTTTCCGCGGGGCTGGGTGAAGGGCGTTTTTGAAGAACAGGTCAAGGTCTTATCGGAGATCGGCGTAGATGAAGAAACGGCGCGCGGCATCTTCGGCGGCAACCTGAGAGGGATCTTTTCGCAACAAAGTCTGGCCAAACAGGCCGCTCTGAAATAGCGCGAGAAAACGAAAGCCGTCCCCCACTATGGTTGGCAGAGGTCCAGGAATTTGACTCTGTCACCATTCCTGCAGCGGACGCGCCGACTTGCGCTGCAGCCTTTTATTTTTCCGCTGGCCGCGCCGGCACGCATTGCCGCGATCGGCGTTGATTTCCGGGCTGCCGGTAATCTGCGCCATTTCTCAATGTTTGATGGTGCCGCCTTATGCTCGTGGACCCCGGACGTACTCGTGCTGCCCCTCGGCGCCGCGCTCACATTGGCGGATCGCAGGAAGCGCGGGGCTTTGGAATTGCCTGCCCTATCGACGGCGATCGTGGTGCTGACTTCATTCGCCGAGACGCCTCTCGATCTGCATCACAGAGAGGAACTCTGGCGCGTTTTTGGCGTACCGGTCTTCGAACAACTCAGGGGATGGGACGGCCACGTGATCGCGCGTGAATGCGAGGTGCATGACGGTCTGCATATCGATCAATCGCGGGGGCCGTTTCGCTTACAAAGAAACGAACTTCTTGCGCCGTTACAGTTGCCTGTGCGCACGGGGCTTTCCGGAAAGATCGTTACCGCGCACTGTGAATGTGGAGCTGAAACTCCGCGGCTATGCGATCTGTTTCGCCTCGAGAGGGAGCCGCTAGATGAGCCGGCCGCCGCTGCCTAAAGGGAGCCGGAGATTACGAGGATGGGACGTCCACAGGATTTCGTTTCCATAGAAAACTCAGGCGATTGGGCAAGCGGGCGTACCGTATCCGGGAAGCCGGGTGCGTAAGCCTTGACCTGATAGTCGCCTTTCGCGAGGCCATCGAACAGGAATCGGCCCTGACGATCGGTTTCAGCAAAGCGGTGATTGGGCAGGAGTTCGACCCACAGACCTTCGACGGGCTGGTCCGGAAGATCGCTCTGCTGTGGCGGGAACTCTTTGGTGTGATAAACCGGGTTGCGCGTTGTAAAGCCTTCGAGGCGCCCCGAGGCCTCAGGAGTGTCGCGGTAAAAGGTGAGGTACGGTAAGTCGTCTCCTGCGTCGGAAAAGCGACGAGTGCGGGTACAACGCGTGGTCGAAATTACGTCAGTTTCTTCGTCATTGGTTGAATACACCAGGTAGGTTTCGCCCGCCTGGAAATCTACCCCGCAGTCTCCGAAGGGAGTCCAGACACTGATTTCCTTTGATTTCAGAACCTCATCGTCATCATTATTGCCCGTATCGGTGTCTTTGCCCGTTGCGTAGACTTCCTTCACGCGGAGTTTGACGAGGCGACCCTGATCGAGCACGTCGCCGAAGAGGCGAACCAGAGCTTCGTGGGTAGTGGCGGATTCGAGTTGCTGTTGGCGGTCGGCGGGCAGATCGGGAAGCAGCTTCGTAATTTCGCGCTTGAGGGCTTCGAGGTTCGCGGGTGATCCATCGCGTGTATAGCGTTCGTGGAACGCGCCTAACTCATCCATCGAGTTGCGGCGGTTCATATTCCAGCGATCCAGAAGGTGCGGGGACACCGATTCCACGGTGCCGGTAAAAACCAGCGTGCCCGCCGCCACCTCGTTACAGACCGAGAGGTCGAGCTGGCAGGTGCAGGCACAAGCGAGGGCGGGAATCGCAAACAGAACGATGGCCGCCCTCGCCACTCTCATGACAAAACTACTTTTTGGCGGGCGCCAGGACGAAGTTGAACTCGGTGGCGCTGAACGGGGTTTTGACGCCCAGTTTCTGGGATTCCGCGCTCGGCTGCGTATGCGACCTGAATTCGCAGATCAGAGAGTCTTTCACGCCGAATACCGCGTCTCCGTTGAGATCGGGATCGATCGAATCGAAGATGTGCGTGGTGACGGGCTCATAGCCTTCCGCGGAGACGACGAAGTGGACGTGAGCGGGCCTCCAGGAATGACGCTTGGTGGCGCGCAGCATTTCACCGACGGGACCATCGGAAGGAATTTGATAGTGCACGGGCCGGGTGGTGACGATTGTGTATTTGCCATCGGCGCCGGTAGTGTAGATTCCGCGCATGTGCATGTGGTCGAGCTCGGGACGCTGCGAATCGTAGAATCCACCGGGATCGGCCTGCCAGGTGTCGAGCTTGGCGCCGGAAATCGGCTTGCCGTCGAGCCCTGTTACGGTTCCCGTGATGATGCAGGGTTCACCGCGTTCTTCGCCTTCGGCCATGTTGGTTCCAAGTTCCCGTTCCGGCGCGCCGTCGCGATGGAACGGGCCAAAAACAGTCGATTCGGTGGCTCCAATGGGCTTTTTGTTCGAGATCAGATCGACCAGCATGGATACGCCGGTAGTGTCGGAGAGGAGGATGAACTCCTGGCGACGCTCATCGCACATCTGGCCGGTACGCGTCAGAAAGTCGATGGCGTGAAACCACTCTTTCTCGGTGAGGCCGACTTCTTTGATGAAAGCATGGATGTGCTTCGTGAGGCTCTGCATGATTTGCTTCACGCGTGGGTCCGGCGTGCCTTCGTAGCGCCGGAGTACTTCCGCGGTTATGTCGTCTTCCGTTGTCGCACGTTTCGTTGGTGTGGTCGCTGTCATAGCGGTTCTCCGAAATAGAAAAAGGGGCAGTCTGCTGCCTGCCCCAATTCTATCCCCGGTGGTTATTTGTGGAAAGCCTATCGTTTATAGAAAGGCGGAATCTGCGCATCCACGTTGACCCAGACCGACTTGGCATCGGTGTAGTCATGCATGGCTTCGAAGCCCATTTCGCGGCCATAGCCGGACTGACCGACGCCGCCAAAGGGCGAACCGGGATTCACGCGTTTATAGCTGTTGATCCAGACCATGCCGGAGCGGATAGCAGCCGCTACGCGATGGGCGCGCTGCAGGTCGCGAGTCCAGAGTCCCCCGCCGAGACCGTATTCGGTTCCGTTAGCCATGTTGAGGACTTCGGATTCGTCTTTGAAACGGGTGACGCTGACGAAGGGTCCGAAGACTTCTTCGTTGCAGACACGGTCGGTCGGCTTGGCAGTGACGATGGTCGGCATGACATAGTAGCCGGCTTTGAGATCAGGATTGTCGGGGGCTTTACCACCGGTCAGGATGGTCGATCCCTGTTCTTTCGCAAGCTCGATGTATTGGAGAACGCGATCGCGATGGCCGGCCGAAGTGAGCGGTCCGATTTCAGTGTTGGGATCGAGCGGATTTCCCTGGCGAATGGATTTAGCCAAAGTGACGAACTTCTCGAGGAAGGCGTCCGCGATGTTTTCATGAACCAGAATGCGTGAGCCGGCGATGCAGGCCTGACCTTGGTTATGGAAGATGGCCCAGGCGGAACCGCCCACAGCGTCGTCGAGGGGAGCGTCTTCGAAAATGATGTTGGCGCCTTTGCCGCCGAGTTCGAGTTGAACTCGTTTCAGGTTGCCGGCGGAGGCTTCGACGATCTTGCGGCCAACGGCCGTGGAACCGGTGAAAGCGATCTTATCGACGCCTTTATGCTCGGCCAGATATTGGCCCGCGGTGTGACCGTAGCCGGGAACGATGTTGACGACACCGGCCGGAATGCCGACATCGGACATGAGCTTAGCGATGCGGAGCGTGGAGAGGGGCGTCAATTCGGCGGGCTTCAGAACGACCGTGTTGCCTGCGGCGAGTGCGGGGCCCATTTTCCAGCTGGTGAACATGAGCGGGAAGTTCCACGGCACGATCGCGCCTACGACACCGAGAGGCTCGCGGGTTACGTAATTGAGAAAGCCGGGCTCGACCGGAATGACGGTGCCCTGAACTTTATCGGCGATGCCTCCAAAATAGCGGAAAGAAGCTGCGGTGCGTGGGACGTCGAGACCGCGTGAATCGCGAATCGGGTGACCCGTGTCGAGCGTTTCCAGCGTGGCGAGGTATTCGGCATCGGCCTCGATGGCGTCAGCCAGTTTCAGCAGCAGACGGCCGCGTTCGGCGGCTGCCATGCGCTTCCATGCGGGAAAGGCCGCGCGGGCTGCTTTCACCGCTTTGTCGATATCGGGAGCTGTCGCTTCTTCAATCTCTGCCAGCAGACTGTTGTCATGCGGATTGTAAACGGGGATTCGCTTTCCTTCGGTGGATTTGACGAATTCGCCGCCAATAAATAAACGAGTCTCTATATCAAGACCCGTAGTGGCTGCTACCTGGGTTATTGTGCTCAAGGTTTCTTTTCTCTGGATTTAAAGATGCGGCGCCGGCGGTCCACGATTCGTGGCCGCCGACGCCAGTGCGCAGGCAAAAGCCTGCTTTCAACGGTTTGACTAAAACTCTACGGGGTACGGAGGAAGTTCACCCTTCGCATACATCTGCGGCAGGCGGTCATCATTGTTTTCCCAAACGATCAGAATCGAGCGTTTTGGGGAATAGCCTTTGTGGCGGATATCGGCCGGCATTGCCGCTACGTCGCCAGCCTTCATGGTCACCTTCGCGCGGGGACGGCCGGTCTTGCCGTCATCTACGTCCCAGATGATCTCGTCCGTGGCCTGAATGAACCATTCGACGCGATCGTTACCGTGAGTGATCGGGAGAGCTTCTTCTTCGGTGGTGGCGCAGAACTGGCTGTCCTTCACGCAGGAGACGACCGAAGGATTCCAGGTGACATCCGAACGGGAGACATAGCCGAGCATGTTGAAGGCGTGGACCTGGCCTTCGAAGCCGGGTTCGGCATGAATCTCGGGCTTGTCCTGGGGAACGTCAGTGAACTGACGATTCACGGGGTAGCCGTTTTCGTCGGTGCGATAACCGAGATCGCCAGGCAGGCCGACCATGCGTTTGGCAACCATGCGCTCGCGTTTCAGCGCCTTGGTGTTGCTGCCGTGCTTGACGCCGAAGACGGTGCCGGTTTCGTCGGGGGCGGCGTAGGGATCGAAGCCCTGGTTGGTCCAGTCGTCGAGCATGGCTTCGAAGGTCTTGCGGAGATCCGCCGACTGGAACGTCTCGACGTAGTGCCGGTTCGTTTTGCGATAAGCCTCATTGAAGAGTCCGACGAACATTTCGACCGTGCCGTAGTGGTTGACGGTGCCGAAAACGTTGTCGAAGTTTACCGTTCCATAGAAGAAGCCCCATCCCACGTCACGCATCAGCGCGCGCAGGAAGGAATCTACCTTCATGATGTGGCGGTTACCCGGATAGAGGATGTGCGCGAAATATTCGTCACGCTGGAACTTGAACTGGCCGATTGAAAACGTCTGATAGCCCAGATTGTTCGAGGGCTGGCTGGATTTTGGCGCTGCTTGTACTGTGCTCATCGAATTCTCCTGAAATAATCCTTTAAGAAGTCGTGCGTTATGCCTCGGTCTGGCAGATTTCGCTCCACTTTTCGACGGTAATATCGCCCTTGATGGTCTGAACCATCAAGACACCAGGCTTACCGTGGTTGCGGAACTGATAGGCGGTGCCTTTGGGCAACAGCGCCATGTGTCCGCGCCATGCCTTCACATAACCCATTTTCTTGCCTGTGGGTTCGGAAGGAAGCTTAATAGTTCCCTCTTTGCCTTCGGGCACAACGGGCTGATCGGGCTGGATGAAGTGGACTTCGATTTCACCATCCATCACCAGAGCCGCTTCATCATGAGCGGCGGCAAACCAGGGAGAGGTCCCTTCGGCACGCAACGTTTCGATGACGTATTTGAGATTCTGGCCGACCGCGACCTTCTCATAAGGCTTCGATTTGGAGGCAACATCGAATATGTTCGAGAAACAGTAATGCTTAGGATCGTCGTCGATAACCTGGACGCCGCCCTTTTCGTAATTTTCAAGTGAACCAAAAACGGTTTGGTAGCTTGCCATGTATTGCCCTCCCAGGGCTGATGCAGTTTTGGGGGTAGTTTCTCCGCTTACCATATCGCGACACAACCACTTAAGTCAAGCCGCGAGGAGCCCCAAACACATTGAACCGATTGTGTTTCGTGTGTTTTCGTGGTGCTATTTCACCCCGACTGAGGGGGGTGGAAAAGCCCGCTGGTTGGATGCGGGGGAAGCACCGATTGTTGCAGAATTTCCGGGTCGAACAAACGAACCCAAATGTTTGCCGGACTCACTGAATAGAAAGTATACAAAACCAAGCCAATTCCGTTGTCCTCGTTGAACTCATGGATATCACCTGGCAACAGTCTAAACCCGTCGAAGGCGGGGCAATCGCTAAGTTCTTCTTTATCAACGGATATGTCGTGTGACCGGAATTTGAAGCCTGCAGGCTTTACGATTGCATAATTGAGGATATAATCAATCCCGGTAATCCCGCGCGCGATGTTCGAGGAGAGAAGCTGAATGAAAAATGTAATTGGAGTTCTGACTATAGCTGTTGCGTCCACCTGGGCGGCAGGAAACTGCCTGGCGGCCGACCCTCCGGCCTGGGCCTATGGTTTTACTTCCTACGCACCGCCTCCCCCTCCCGCGGCGCCCGGGGCTGGCCGGGGCGCAGGCCGCGGACCCGCACCTGCTCCCGATCAGACGCTCAAGAGCTTGCCCGGCAGCACATTGCAATTTACACAGGCTCAGATTGGCGACGGCAATGGACCCGCTGACTGGTTCCCCGGCGACCATCCCACGATGCCGGACGTAGTGGCCCACGGCCACGCTCCCGATGTACGGGCGTGCTCGCTATGCCATTATCCAAACGGCAAAGGCCGCGCGGAAAACGCCGGAGTGGCCGGTCTTCCCGTGTCTTACTTCCTGCAGACGATGGCCGATTTTCGCAACGGAAACCGCAAGAGTTCGGATGCGCGAAAAGCGAATACGAATATCATGGCGGGAATCGCGAAGGGCATGACGGAAGAGGAGACCAAGGCTGCGGCCGAGTACTTCGGTTCTATGAAATGGACGCCGTGGGTAAAGGTTGTCGAGACCGATACCGTACCTAAGACGCGGATACAGGGTGGACTATTTCTGGCACTTGACGGGAACGACAAAGAGCCGATCGACGGCCGGATTATTGAGGTTCCGGAGAACACTGAGCAGACGGAAAGACTGCGCAATCCGCGTTCCGCTTTCATTGTTTACGCACCAGTGGGAAGCTTGAAAAAGGGCGAGGCGCTGGCGAAGGCGGCACAGTGCGGATCATGCCATGGATCGGATTTAAAGGGTCTGGGACCGGTTCCGCCCATTGCGGGACGTTCGCCGAGTTACATGGTGCGGCAGATGTTCGACATGCAGTCCGGCGCACGCAAAGGCGAGTGGACGGAACTGATGAAGCCGGTTGTCGCGAAGATGTCGAACGACGATCTGCGGGACGTGGCGGCTTTCGTGGCTTCGCAAAAACCGTAATTGCAGTCAGCCGCGAGCCAGCGGATTGGGCGTAGGCTCCGCGATTTTCGTAAGGACGTTCCGGTCGGTGTGATGAAACGGCCGCGATTGTCCGCGTACGAGCAGGATGGTGTCCTGGTCGTACGCCCAGGTACCGTCCGGGTTGATTGTGACTTTGATGCGGTATTCCATGGTTCGGAAGGCTTCTTCGAGAAACGGAATGGAGCAAATGCCATTGGTCGTTTCTCCGCGCTTCGCGACTAACTCGAAGCTGGTGGCGTCTTTCGCTGCCTGTCCAAAGGCCATCGCGATCTGGCCGCGAGGGATGGTGAGCGTCTGAATCAGATCGCCGGTAGCGGGTTCCCATAACCAGAAACCGACCTGATTGTGATAGGTCTCGATCTCTCCGGGTTTGACGGCGTGCATGTGGTAGCGCAGACCGTAATGGAGTTGCGGCCCATTGGCCTGGGGATCGATCGGCTGCAGTTCTATGCGCTCGATGAAGGGCTGGCGGCCGGTATCGGGATTGGGATTGACATCGAAGCCGCGGACTCCTTCCCAGATGCCCGCCATGGCGGTGAGTGGACCCAGATTTTGCAGGGTATGAACGTCAATATCGGCCGGTTCTGAGAAGATATCGTCGTAATCGATCAAATGGGTCGTTTTCCTCTACCTAAGGTAGGGTACGACAAGGCATAGCGCTTACTGGCGGCTGAGGCGCTTGTAGTATTCCGCGACCGCGTCGGCGTAGCCGGGAGGCGTATTACGCGGATTGGTGCTGCGGACACTGCCCTGGTTGGCTTCCAGCTTTTTGCGTAGCATGAGCTCGACTTCGTCGATCTCAGACAGTGCCTGGCCGTTGATGACGGCGTTGAGGCGTGTGTCGTTGCCCATCTTGCGCGGATCCATCTCCTGGGCTCGGCGCAGGAGATCCTGATATTCGCGGGCCAGATCTTTGTCGTCGCTCACTTCGCCGCGAAGGCGCCCGATGTCGCGCATCAGGTCGTTGTAGGCGGCTTCAGCGGCTTGCGGTGTCTGAAAGGCGGGAGGCTGATCAGGGCCGCCGAAGTTGGTTGCGTTGTACGGGCCGTAAGATCCGACTGTGCCGGGATTGCCGTTGCGATCGCCGCCGTTAATGCCGCCACCACCACCGTTAGGATTGGCGCTGCCGCGGGCACCGTTACCGGCTTGTTGGCCACCGCCTTGTTGTCCGCCCTGACCTTGTTGGCCCTGGCCCGGCTGATTGCCGGCCTGTTGGCCTTGACCCGGTTGTTGACCAGGTTGTTGACCAGGTTGTTGACCAGGTTGTTGACCCTGACCTTGCTGCTGGCCTGGCTGTTGACCTGGCTGTTGACCTTGGCCCTGCTGGTTGCCGGGTTGATTGCCCTGGCCACGTTGCTGGTCGGAGCGAGCGAGTTGCTCCATCTGACGGCGGATGTTTTCGGCGCGATTCAGAGCCTGAGCCGTGGCAATTTCGCCTTTGTCTCCGCCTGCCGCGCCCGCTTTGCCGGCTTCGGCTTCAAGTCTGTGGAGTTGATCTTTCAAATCATTGAGAGACCGGGTGACGGGCGCCTCGCGCATGACCGCGTACTGTCCAAGGCCCTGGCGCAGGAGGTTCTCGGTCGATTCCATCTTGGTGCCGACCTCGTCCTGCTGGCTCTTTCCCATGGCGTCGCGGAGCTGCTTCGACGTGTTAGGGTCGGTGCCGGAAGTGTCGCGGGATGCCTGCAACATCTCCTTCTGAAGCTGGTTGTAGGCGTCGAGCATCTTCTGCTTTTCGTCGGCCATCTGCTGGGCAGTCCGCTGATTGCCTTCGCCCTGGCCGAAGTTGCGGCGTAGACGCTGTTCGAAATCCTGCTGCTGGGCGGCAAGTTGATCGGCTTTGTTGGCGATGTTGCCTAACTCAGAGCCGGTCTCCTGCTGGCGCATCTGCTGGAGCGTCTGACCCGCCTGTTTGAGCTGATCCGCTGCGCGTGCCGCATCGGCCTGAGCTTGATTTTGCGGCTGGTTTTGCTGACCCTGTTGGCCCGGCTGACGGGACGAAGCCGCGTCGCTCATGGCCCGCTCAGCCTGCTGCAAGTTGCGAATGGCTGACTCGAGTTGCTGCGACTGCTGGTGGTTCAGACCGTTCTGCTGCTGTTGCTGCTGACCGGGGCGACTTTGCTGCTGCTGGCCCTGTTGACCGGATTGAGAACCCTGCTGGCCGCTCGAAGAACTCTGGCCCTGTTGTTGTCCCTGTTGTTGGCCTTGCTGCTGGCTCTGTTGAGCCTGTTGCTGACTTTGCTGGCTGTTCTGGTCGCCACGCTGCAAGGCTTCCATCTGCCGTTTCAACTCTTCGGCTTCGCGGCGCAGCATTTCCTGCTGGTAACGTTGCTGCGCCAGAGACTGCTGGTTCGGCTGTTGGGCCAACTGCTGCTGACGGCGCGCCAGATCTTCGAGCTTCTTCAACGTCTCGTCGATTTCCTGCTGTTTCTGTTCCGCTTGTGAGCCGGCGTTGGTTTCGAACTGGTTCTTGTCTTTATCGAGTTCCAGGTCGAAGAGGTTGGCAAGATCGCGTCCGGCGCCGCCCCCACCGCCGCCGCCACCTCCCCCACCGCGGCTCATCTGAATCTGTATGTCGCGGAAGGTGGATTCGGCGCGCAGAAGGTGCTGCAGTGCCTGCTGTTCCGGCGTCAAAGAATCCTGGAACGCCAGGGTTTTGAGCTTCTCGGAGGCCGGGGTCATGGCTGCCACGGCCGCTTCCATTTCCTTCACGAATTGCGAGAAGCCGGCGCCGCTGCCATCGAGCTGGCGGGCTTTGGTGCGGTTGGCCAGGGACTGCGCCTGATCGCGAAGTTTGGCCTGGACGTCAGAAAGGTATTTTCCGTTTTCGGCCGCGGCGGCCTTAGCTTTGGCGTCGCCTTTTAGTTGATTGAAAGTCGCGGCAATGATTTCTTTTTCGCGTTCGGAGATCTGCTGTTCCTGTTCACCTCCGCCACCGCCTCCGCCGCCACCCATCTGCTGGGATTGCGAGTAGGAATATTCGAACGGCACGGCCTCGATGAAATACAAGTCGGTTTTGGCCGAATTCTTGCCGTCTTTCGCGGTGGCATAGACGCTGACGATGTCGCCGGGAACCAGCTTGAAGTCTTCGAGGGACAGCATGGTGGAACCGTCCGCCTGCTTGACGCCTTTTTGCTTGAGCAGAGAAGTCACCTTCTCCGGCGCGCCGTTGACGGAGTAGTGAATATCGAGCTCCTGCAAGGGGAATTCATCCTGACTGGTGACGGCGATCTTCACTTCTTCGATCGGACTGACTTTGGCGTCTTTGCCGGGTTTGGTAATGGAGAGTGTCGGCGCGGAGACCTTGCGAGCTTCGATGAAATAGTCGTCGGTGAGGCGAACCAGTTCGCCATGATCCATGACGGCGATGTGATAAGTCCCGTCTTTCTCGATGGGAACTTCGGTGGTGGTCCGGTTATTGTCCGTCGCTTTCAGATCGATCGGCTTGTCGCCTTCGATGACGATCTGCGCGCCGCTGAGCGGGCGATCGGTTTGAATTTCCAGCTTTGCCACGGTGCCTTCTACCGCGCGCAGATCGCCGCCGGGGTCTTCCGTAGTGGAAGCCATGCCGGTCCACGAGGGGTAGTTGTAAGTGACGTGGATGTTCTTGATTCCGGGCAGATCTACGGTGTGCAGCTTGAACGTCTGCGACTTGACACCATTGGCCGAGACGTAATACTGAACATCCTCCGATACGGCGACCAGCGGAAACGTGAAGCCGTTGGCGTCGGGAATCATGGGCGCTTCTTCCCACTTGGGAGCGCTGGCATATTGGACCCAAAGGCTGGCACGAGAAGCTATGAACCCGTTCAGCTTCGCGGTGATGTTCTGGTCACTGCGGCGGCGAATGGTTTTCGAGCCGGGTTCGACGGACAAGCTGAAATAAGGCCTGGTCGACTGATCTTTGGGAAGGCTGCCCCAGAGAAGAGCGGTGCCATAGCCGAGGACGCCGGGTCCCCAGAACGCCAGCCAGACGAGAACGCCGGCGGCGGCAGCGCCGATAGAGGCGAAACGTACAAAGTATTTGGTGTCGATGATCTGCTCAGGCTGGGCGTCACGAGCCATTTCGAGCGCGTCTTCAGCGAGCAGAGGCAGGAACGGATTGTTGGCATCGTCACGCTGCTTTTCGGTGAAAGTGAGCAGGCGCTGATCGAACCCGGGCTGGCGGCGCTCGACTTCCTGCGCGGCGCGGCGGCGATTCATGCGCATCAGGGGGAGCACAAGGCCAACGGCGATGGCTGCGCCGATACCGAGAAACAGGATGAACCGACCGAAGATGAGGCCGGCCGGAGAGAAGGCGGCCAGAATCAACGCGCCGACGATCACGAGGGTGAGGCCGAGGGCGGCGCCCACGACCGCGGCGGTTCCGCGCGTCCAGGCGAAGAGCCGGAGACGACGCTCCAGGCGATCCAGATAAAGAGCCAGACCTTCGAGAGGATTCATGCAACCATCTCCTTATCGGCGGTCATGGTCTCGGCCGTCATGTGACGATTTCCGAGCCAGGATTCCGCTACAGCCAGCACTGCAAGGGCCGCGAGGACCCACCACCACAACTCAGCATTGTCGTCCTGTGAGGTATCGCCCGCTACCGCGTTCGAAGACCCTTTCGGGGCTATCCCTGTATTCTTCCATAGATCCAGAGTCTCCTGTGGGATGAGAGTGAGATCCGACTCACGGGGATCGGGATTAACGGCGGCTAATTCTTCCCGGCCATTGGCGCGGCGGATGTCGAAGAAGCCGGCGGAGGGGAACTGGAAGTTGGTCGCCTTCGAGGATTCCGAGAGCGAGAGGAGGCGCTTGTCACCGGGACCCGTGATCTCGACCGGTACGCCTTTTTCGCGGGTAGAGCGGAGTTCGACGAACGAACCTACTTTGTAGTTAGTCTGAGATGACCCGACGCCGCCCATTTCGCGGGTGAGCTGATCGAGGAAGGGCAGCCATACGGGCTCGACGGGGATGTTGTTGGCGACATTATCGAAGGGCGACGTGAAGACAACGGCGTGGCCTTCGCCGACTTGCCGGTCGATCAGCAGAGGCGTGCCGTCCGAAAGCTGTGCGGCGACGCGAACATCGGGCGAAGCTTGCGGAAGCTGCAGGCGAGTGACCTGATAGAAATCGACGCCGCCCCAGTTGCGGGCTTCGGCGAAGGCGGGGTAAGAAGTATCGGCCGATGCGACGGTCAGGACTCCTTCGCGATCGGGCGCGATGGTGCGCAGCCCTAGATTCTGAAGGTCCGCAATGGGCACGTGGCGTCCGGCAGGGGAGTTCTTGCCGAGGGTGATGAGCACGGAACCGCCGTTGTGCACGAAAGTGTCGATGGCAGTCTGGAGCTTCTCGGGTAGAGGACCGGGATCGGAAAGAATCACGAACGCATATTTCGTCACGTTGGCGTTTGCCGATTGACTCACGGGTAAAGATTCGAGGCGGAAAGGAGCCTCGGTAGCGGCTTCGAGCGCGGTCTTGATGTAGAGCGGGCTGGCGCTATCGGAATCGGAATGGATGAGCAGGGCCGGTTTGGGATCGGCGCGCTCGACGGAAAACAGCCAGTGGTCATCGTCAGGAAACTTGTCGGCGGAATCGATGCGGATTTCGCAGCGGGTGAAGCCGTAGGGAGCATCGAGCGCGAGAAATTCGACGGTGGCTCGACCGTTAGCAGGAACCTTGACCTGCTTGCTTTCGAGTTCCTTGCCGTTGGCGACGAGCGTTACTTTGCGGGTAGCTTCTTCGGTATTGAAGCCGGCGATGGTGGCGACGGTGCGGACCTTCTTCGTATCGAACACGCGGCGGGGAGCTTCGACGCTTTCGACGGTCCAGTTGGGAATGTTTTTCGTGGCGACAGGGTGGATGATCAGTTTGGTTCCGTCGTCGAGTTTGAGATCGGAGAACGCGGCGGGCAGGGAAGACTTCTGATCGTCAGTGAAGACGTGAGCTTCGACGTCGGTTTTGTAGCTTTCGGCTGTCGAACGGAGGACGCGCGAAAGTTCGGCGTAAGAACTGGTGTCATCCGCTGGCTCGATGGCAGATACGGCGGCGCGCAGATTGGCACGGTCGGCGGTCATATCGGTGACGAGTCTGGCAGGTCCACCGAAAGAGATGACCTGACCGCGATCGCCTTCCTTCATCTGTTGAATGGCATCGAGGGCGGCTTGTTTAGCCTGAGGAAAGCGGTCGTCCTGGCGCATGCTGAACGAGTTGTCGATGGCGAAGACAACGTTGCGTCCGCCGCTGGCTCGGGCGATGGACGTCGAGTGGATGTAGGGGCGCGCGAAGGCGAGAACGAGCAGCACGATGAACAGGCAGCGCACGGAAAACAGCAGCAGATATTTGAGGCGGCGATGTTTGACGGAACTCTGCGTGCGCCGCTCGAAGAACATGAGCGAACTGAACTTCACCGGCTTCGATTTGTATTGCCGGAGCAGATGAACGTACACCGGCAGGCCTAAAACTGCGAGGCCGGCGAGAAACCATGGAGCGAGGAAACCCAACTACCGCCTCCTCTGGCGAACCGCCAGATAATCGCGAAGACCTTTGTCGAGAGGCTTCGCGGTATTCATGAAAACGTATTCGAGACCCGCGCGCTGGGCTTTTTCCGCAAGCACGCGAATGTGCTGATCGATTTTGGCGCGATATTCACCGCGCGCGTATTCGGGGGAAACCTCCATCGCGCTCGCGTCCTCAGAGTCTTCGAGCAGGACGGGATCGCGGAACTTCGGCTCGATCTCATTGGGGTCGAGGATGTGGAAGAGGATGACTTCATTGCCCCGGTAGCGCAGCGGTTCGATGGCTTTGACGATTACGTCGGGATCGTCATAGAAATCGGAGAGGACGACGACGATGCCGCGGCGTTTCAGGAACTGCAGGAAGTGGGCGAAGGGTTTGGCGAAGTTGGTTCGCGAGCCACCGTGGGCCTGCTCGATGGCGTGCATGAGGCGCATCATCTGGCCCTGGCGGGTGGAGGGCTGAACGTAATTCGCGACATCTTCGTCGAACACGATGAGGCCGGTGGCGTCGCGCTGCTGCGAAGAGAGATAGACGAGCGATGCGGCGATGTAGCGGGCGTAATCGATCTTGCTGACTGTGCCGGAACCATAGGTCATGGAGGCGCTGGCATCGAGCAGAATCAGCAACTGCATGTTGGTCTCGCCGCGGAACTTCTTGAGGTAAATGCGGTCGGTGCGGGCGAAGACGTTCCAATCGACGTGGCGCAGATCGTCACCCTGGTTGTACTGCTGGTATTCGGCGAACTCCTGACTGAAGCCGAAAGTGGGCGAGCGATGAAGACCGGCTACGAAACCGTCGACGACTGTCTTGGCCACGAGATCCAGCGAAGAGATGGACGCGAGGACGACGGGATCGAGAAACTGCTGCATCAGAGAGAGAACCTTCGGGTTTGACGCACTGACAGTTCAGTAGAAAAGGTAAACAAGGCCGGACAGGCGGTTCCGCCTGTCCGGCTTCTATTGACTAAATGCTTGAATACAGAAGGAAACTGCCGCACTGGCAACCCGATGGAGTTCCGATTTTCCTTACATGGAGGCTGCACGGATCGCTGCCTGTGCACCCGCGGGAGGAAATCCTGGTTTCGAAGACGACGGCTGGGCGCGCTTTTGTGGAGGCTGACCGGGAACTCGATCGGGGTTTGTGCGGCCCTCGCTGGTTGATGGATTCCCGGATTGCTGGGCTCGTTGCCGGGCAGATTCTTGTGGGTGAAAAAGAAATAAAATTCTATAAACTTCACGCCTGGATCGTCATGCCCAACCACGTGCATTTGCTGATTTCGCCCCGAGTGCCTATCCCCAGTCTTACTCGGTGGCTTAAGGGTTCTACCGCCAGATATGCGAACCGGATACTGGGTCGCACCGGGCATCGTTTTTGGCAGGAGGAATCCTGGGATCACTGGGTTCGCGATGTTCATCAGCTTCATCGTCTGGTTCGGTATATCGAGGATAATCCGGTTGCTGCACGGTTGGTTCCGATGGCGGAACTTTGGTGCTGGTCGAGCGCCTTCGTGGCAGGCGGAACCGCCTGCCCCACCTGCGTTCCAGGACCTTTGCGCATATAGCGGTCCTATTCCCTGGGGGCTGGCTTGGCCTGGAGGATCTGGCGCAATACGTCATCCGGCGTCTGTTTATCCGACTCCGCGTGGAAGTTGAGCAGGATGCGATGGCGCAGGATGGGCACGTAGAGCTCGCGAATGTCGTCGAAGCTTACGTGATAACGGCCTTTCATCAGAGCCCGCGCTTTGGACGCTAATACAAGGAACTGGGCGGCGCGCACGCTTCCACCGTAGTTGACGTACTTCTTCACGATGTCGGGCGCGGAGGGGTCTTTCGCGCGAGTCGCGCGCACCAGATCGATGGCGTAACGCGCTACGGTCTCGGCGATGGGCGTCATGCGAACCAGTTGCTGGAAGTCGAGAATTTCTTCCGCGGTGGTGATGGGGTCGGCATGAGCCTGGTGAGTAGTGGTGGTGAGATCGATGACCTGAAGTTCCTGATCGGCCGTAAGGTAATCGAGCATGATGTTGAACAGAAAGCGATCGAGCTGGGCTTCAGGAAGGGGATAAGTGCCTTCGAGTTCGATCGGGTTCTGCGTCGCCAGCACGAAGAACGGCGACGGCAATTTATAGTGATGGCCGCGCACCGTACAGGCGCGCTCCTGCATGGCTTCGAGCAGGGCGGACTGGGTCTTCGGAGGCGTGCGGTTGATTTCGTCGGCGAGCAGCACGTTGGCGAACAGAGGCCCCTGGATGAAGGTCCAGGTGCGGCGTCCGGTGGCCGTGTCCTCTTCGATGATGTCCGTACCGGTGATGTCGGTCGGCATCAGATCGGGCGTGAACTGAATACGTTTGAAGAGGAGGCCAAGGATGTCGGCTATGGTGCGGACGAGCAGCGTTTTGGCTGTTCCGGGGAGACCGGTGATCAGGCAATGGCCGCCCACGAACAGGCCGATACGCACCTGTTCCAGCACCTCATCCTGGCCAACGATGACACGTTTGACCTGGCGGACGATTTCATTGTCAACTTCCCGGAAGCGCGAAATGCGCGCCTTTAATGCGTCTGGTTCCAGCTGCGGAGTCACGGTTGTGGACATGATTTCTCTCGGGGTAGTTTGCCTTAGGTTGCTCTTAACGTCAGTTAGTGACTTCGAGCAGCAGCTTCTGGGCCGGCCGATAATCGGGCGCGGCTTCAAGAGCCGAAATGGCTTCCTCTCTGGCCTGGTCTTTCTGGCCGTTGGCCTGATAGGCCTTTGCAAGATCGTAATGGCTGCCTGCGACGTCGATGGGATGCATCGCGACTAATGCCTGGTATTCGCGGACCGCATCCTTCGTATCGCCGTTCTTCAGCAGGAGCCCGCCGAGCCGTTCATGCAGCTCGGCATCGAGCGGATAGATGTAGTTCAGGCGCTCGAGCGCGGCGGCAGCTTCCTTGAACTTGCCGGCGTCTTCGAGCAGCTTGGCGTACTCTTTCACGGTGTCGGGATCGCGTCCACCGATTTTGGAGTAGCGGCCGAGTTCGTCCATGGCGCACGCTTTGTCGTTTTTCTTCAGACAGGCATCGGCAACGAATTCGTAGACATTGGCCTTTTCCACGTAGTCGGGATAGAGCTTTTCAATGGCGCGTCCCTTAGCGATGACTTCGTCGGTTTTGCCGTCTTTAGTGAGCTGGCTCAGTTCGCGAACGCCCTTCGTCCATTCATTGAAACCGGCGAC
>Ga0302320_10004224_pt1 | contig 32712 bp, 29 predicted proteins | sample Bog_T0_3_FD_202130 | JGI IMG/M metagenome (GOLD analysis project Ga0302320, IMG submission 202130) | Peat permafrost microbial communities from Stordalen Mire near Abisko, Sweden - Bog_T0_3 | ecosystem: Environmental > Terrestrial > Soil > Wetlands > Peat | place: Sweden: Abisko, Stordalen Mire... | reverse complement strand
AGGGCAGAGGAAGAACCGCGGACCGCAAATGCGGCGGTCCGCGGTACGCCAGCAAACCTACTCAGGTCTAACTCTGAATCAAGGCGATGGAAGACTGCATCACATCGTCGGCGGTGGTGATGGCCTTGGCATTGGCCTGGTACCCGCGCTCCGCCTGGATCAGTTCCGTGAAGGCGGTGGCGATATCCACGTTGGAGGCTTCCAGCGAGCCGCCCGCCAGGGTTCCACTGCCCCCCGTTCCCGGCACGGAAATGCTGGCCGCACCGGAGGCAAGGCTGGCTCCGTAGTTGTTCGATCCCAGGTTGGTCAAGCCGTCGTAATTGGGGAAGGTCGCCAGAGCAATCTGCCCCAGGGCAACCGTCTGGTCATTGGAAAGAACTCCATTGATGACGCCGTCAGAATTGATGGAATAGCTCTGCAAGGTTCCGGAGCTATAACCGTTTTGCGACGTCCCGGACTGGGCGGAGGCTGCCGCCGTCTGCGTGATCACCGCGGTCCCGGGTGAACTGAAGAGCTGCCAGTTGAGGGTCATGGTTTTGGCCCCGTCGGCCAGCCCGGCGATGGAGATTCCCGCCACGTCCGCGGGGGGCGAGATCAAGTTCCCATTCGGCCCAAATTGCAGCGTGCCGGTGGTAACCACCTGCGGGTTGCCGTTGGCCCCAACATCTGCGGCGGGAATGGTGATCTGGTAGTTCCAATCACCTGCCGCCGTCTTCGTAAAGGTAAACGTCAAAACGTGGCTGTTGCCAAGCGAGTCATAGACGGTAACGGGAGTGCTGTACGTCCCCGCATTGGAGCCACCCTGAAGGTCGCCGCTTCCGAACGCTCCTGAGGCCCACGTGGTTGAGGTGTTGATGGAGTTCCCCGCCGCCCCGCTTTGAATGGCCTGCAAGTTGAGGGCGGTGGCGGTTGACCCGAGCGCCGTCACCGAGGCATTGGCCACCGTGCCCGTTGAATAGGTGGTGCCCGCCGCCTGGCCATTGGTGCTGGCGGCGTTGATTGCGCCTGCCAGATTGGCCAGTGTGGAGGTAACATTGGCGCCAATCAGCACCGTGTCTGCCGGGCTTTGACCTGTGATGGCTGCTGCAAAGGTGTAGGTGGTTCCCCCCACCGTAACCGTTTCGCCCGCAGTTGGCAGGGGCAGTGGAACGCCCAAGGCTCCGGTGGCCAATTTGCTGTTCACGCCTCCGGTAAGATCGGTGGCTGTGACGGCCCCTCCCGTCCAGGTGGTGGAGGCAGGAATGGTATTACCCGCCACCCCGTTTTGCAGCGCTTGAAGAGTAACTGTGGTGGCATTTGAGCCCGTGGCTGAAACCGAGGTGTTGGCCACCGTGCCCGTTGCATAGGTGGTGCCCGCCGCCTGGCCGTTGGTGGTTGCGGCGTTGACGGCACCGGCCAGGTTTGCCAGCGTGTGGGTGACGTCAGCGCCAATCAGAACTGTGTCTGCCGCGCTTTGCGCAGTAATGGCTGCGGCAAAGGTATAGGTGTTTGCGCCCACGGTAACCGTCTGCCCGGCGGTGGGCTGGGTGGCGGCCGGCACCGTTAATGTTGCCGTTGCCTGTTGGGCCACCGCGCCTCCTGCCAGGTCTGATACTGCGAACAGTCCCCCCGCCCACGTTGTGGAGGTGGGAACAGTATCGCCCGCCGCCCCTGCATTCGCCGCTTGCAGTGAGATCGTGCTGGCGGTTGAACCCGTCACCGTAACGTCAGTGCTGGCAGCGGTTCCCGTGCCATAGGTGGTGCCTGCCCCCTGCCCTCCCGCTACAGACGCGGTGATGGCGCCCACCAGATTGGCCAGGGTGGTGGCCACGCTGTTGCCCGGGTCAATCAGAACGTCATTTGCTGAGGTAAGATTTCCCGCCCCGGCCACAAAGGTGTAGGTGTTTGCCCCAATGGTGACGGTATCGCCCTGGTTGGGAAGCGCGGCAGGAGCGGTGAAAGTCGAGGTCGCCGTCTGGACGGTGACGCCCCCGGCAAGGTCGGCGGACCCAAACGATCCGGCCGCCCAGTCCGTGGAGGTAACGTCCGTGTTGCCCAGCGCTCCGGCATTGATGGCTTGCAGATTCAGGGTGCCGGCCGTGGAGCTGGTGGCGGTTACCGTGGCATTGGCCACCGTGCCGGTTCCATATGTTGTGCCTGCTGCCTGCCCGTTGGTTCTGGACGCATTGATGGCGCCCGCGAGATTGGCAAGGGTTGCTCCCACATCGGCGCCAATCAGAACCGTGTCGGCGGCGCTCTGCGGCGTAATTGCTGCGGCAAATGTATAAGTTGTTCCACCCACGGAGACCGTCTGCCCCGCGGTGGGCAGCGGTTGCGGCACCGTCAGAGCCCCCGTTGCCGTGGCCTGGGATGAATCCGTCGCATCCAGGTTCAGATCCAGTTGCATGCTGGTGGTGGCATTGGGTGGATAGGTCTGGCCAGTGGAGATCACCATGGGCTCAAGGGTTCCGCTGGTGTTGATCTCCCCGTTTACGGCCGTGTATCCCATCACGTTGTTGCCGCTGGTGTCGGTCAGATCACCTTGCGGGCTGAGAGTGAAATTCCCCGCGCGCGTATAGACCTGCGTGCCATTCTGATCCAGCACAAAGAGGCCGTTTCCCTGAATGGCAACGTCCGTGGGAACACCCGTGGTGGTCACGCTTCCCTGGGTCATGGGCGACGAGACCGAACTCATCCGCGCGCCCACGCCCACCTGCACCGGGTCGCCTGCTCCGTCTGTGCCGAGCATCTGGTAAAACAGGTTGCTGAAGACCGGCGTCCCGGTTTTGAAGGCCGTGGTGTTCAGGTTCGACAGATCGTTCGATATAACCGAGAGTGCCTGTTCCTCGGCGTCGAGACCGGAGAGCGATGTGGAAAAAGATCCCATGGTACTCCTCCTAATTCGTTGTAGACGTTGTGGGCGTCGTGCCCGAAGTCGTTGCCGCGGTGTTGAATTGCTGCACCACCTGGTTGATTGCTGTCACCTGCTCAAGCTGGTTCAAATCCACGAGCTGCGACATCATGGTTGTTGGGTCCATTGGTTGTGTCGGGTCCTGGTTCTGAATCTCCGCCACCAGCAGGGTCATGAAATCGTTGGGATTCAGGCTGTTGGATAATGCCGCAGAACTCGCTGACGTTGTGTTGCTCGTTCCTGAGGTTGTATCGTACGCATGCAGACCGTTGATCATCATGGCGATCGTTCTCCTTCGGCCCGGTTAAGCTTGAACACTCAAGCCGGCGGCCGGATTTGCTGAATCTTCATTCTCCAAAGAGCTCTTTGAACTGTTTCGGGGCGGCGCGGGACTGTCCCACGGCAAAGCCTGATGGTGCGGCGAGGGCGATGAGTCCGATTGCGAGTTTTGCCGTTCTCCCCCGCCCATTCCCGACCCGGTATGATCCTGATAAACCGATATGTTCTCCACGCGCAAGTTGCGGTCGGAAAGCGCGCGCTCCAGCGAAGGCAGCCCGGCGGCAATCAGCGAGTGCGCTTCCTGCCCCTGAACATGAATCTCCGCCCCCACGGACCCATCATGCACCACGGTGTGAAGTTCCAACGGGCCGAGCGGGCCGGAGCGCAATTCCACATGCATTTCCGCGGCTCCGGCTGATTCCGTGATGGCGGCTGACCGAACCATCTTGCCCGCGCCTCCGTCATAGTTCTGCCAGGCGGAGAGTGTTGCCGCCTGCTGGGTGGAAGAGGGCGCCATCGGCGGCGTGGAGGTGTTGGTGTGACTTACCGGAACGTTTGGCGTGTGCGCCGTAAGCAGGTTTCCCGCGGGATCAGGAGCCGGGCTGTTGGCAGCGATGGGGGCAAAGGCGATAGCAGGATTGGCGCCGCCTGATGCTCCCTGCTGGCCGGACTTTCCCTGGCCGCTGGTTGAGGCATCGGCTAGATTCGCGTGGGCGCCGCTTTCACCCGAATTCGCTTCCGTTGCCACACCGGGCGGAATGCCATTCGACCCCTGGGGTGCGAAGTTTTGCCCGGTATTGATTGATGCGGGAGGTTGCGCGCTCAGGTTGAGTGGTTGCGATGACGGGGAACTTGGCGAAAGTGGAGTCGGGGTTGAAGCCCCTGGGACTTCCGCCGGCTCAACCGCCTTCTGCGCGGCCCCTTGCCCCGCCAATTCCCGGGCGGCGTTGCTCTGTCCCGGCAAGATGTGCAGCGGCCCCTTCGCTGCGCTGGCAGTCGGATTTTCCGCCTTGGGCGCGGCTAGAGTCTGGACAAATTCACTTGCGATTTTTACGGGAACATTTCGCGGCGCGCTTTGAGGCCTGTTGACGTGTTCTGCCACAGCATCATGTGGCGTTATGGTGTACCGTTCCCCACTTTCGATTTTTATGCTCGTTCCCACATTCGTAAATTTTCCCAGCATCGCGGAAAATTCAGCCTGCCCATCATTTTCAGTTACACCCAAAGCCGCAGCTGATTTACCGGTCTGCGGATCGGTGGCGGAAGAGGCATGTTCGGTTTGTCCGGTGGAGGGCGTGGATTCGGAAGGCGCCATCAAATCCTGGCCCGATTGTGGAATTGTAGGGGCTTGAAGTTGAATGCTGTCCGCCATATCCAATTGCGTTGCTGCGTTGGCGAAATAAGGCGCTGCCTGCGAGTTGTGCGCACTCGCGAATTCAGATCCTGAATATGGGCTTGAGCTCTGCCCTGATCGGAAGGCTGTTACCTCGGATTCCAGCGCAGACCAGGGGTTTGACACTTGTGCTGATTTCGAATTCGATGGCGACGCTGGAACCGATGCTTCTGCTGTTGGTGCGGAAACTGCCGATGCTCGCATTGCAGGCAGCCCGCCCGGAACACCGACCGATGCGAGACCGAGTGCGGAGTCCATTGAATTTTGCCCGGCGGTTGCGGCCTGATTGCCGGGCTCACAAGTGGCGGGCAGTTGCCCAGAAGGTTTTGACCCTTCACTCTTGCCGGCTCCAATTTGCGAAATGCTTTTGCCCAAACTAACTGTTGGCAAGGACCCTGCGACAAGGGCAGCCCCGGGAGAGGAGGTTGCTCCTGCCATGGTTGAGGGATTGGCTCCCACCATAGGAAGAAGCGAAGCCTTGTCCATTGCTGAGCCTGCCCCGCCTCCTTCACTCGTCGAAGCATTCAGGTTGGAAGCGAAATTGGGCAGTAAGCCAGCGGAAGATTCCGTGCAGGGGCCCTGCCCGGTGACATCCATTTCCCCTGAACCCGAAGCGGGGCTTGCGGTTGGCTCCGGTTGAACAAAACTTGTGACCATGCAATTGAGAAAGACACCGGTAATGGAAGCGGATTCTGCGTCCGCCCCCGCCCCAGATTTCGCGCGTGAAGTTGTTTTGGGCGCAACGGGTGAGGCCACTGAAGCCGGGTCCGCAAGGCCGGCAAGCGCCCGCCCGAAAGTTGATGCAAAGCTGTCGCCCCCGTTGTTTGCACCGCCGGTGAGCGGCGAGGCGGGCAGCGTGGGAGTTGCCGTGCCAGCGAGTTGAACCGGAATCGTTTCCATAAGGGCCTCAGCCGCATCCGTCGCGGCCACTCCACAAGGAGCATGCGCACCGCCAAACGTGGCATCGCCAGGGGAGAAGCGGCAAAATCCCCGGAACCTGCTGAGAACTAAAGTTCTTCCGTTCTGTGCCGATTGAGGAGAGCAGGAAGTTCCGCGCCCAAAGGTGGGCCAGACCGGGAAAGGTTTGCCGACCCACTGGGCAAGTCCTGATCGGTCCCACCACAAACGCGGGCAGGCGTGAGAGACCAACTTCTAAAGCCGAAATGGCAGTGAGGTCGCCGAACCAGACGACCGTGGCGTGGGTGCGAACACGCGCTACAGCGCTGGTGTTCGCCATGCTTATGTTCTGTAAGCAAGAAATCAATGAATCACTTGTTGGGCTTCGGTGAAGAAAAGCGAATTCGGTGAAGGGCTTTCTGGAAATAACTGGGATTGTCCTCGTCCGCGATAATTGCGCGTTCTACGTAACCTCCCCAGAAAAAGCCATCAATCATCCATGGCCTGTTCCAGTTTCTGTCACAAAGGTACCAATTTCTAAGTCACAGGCAGGAGTGCCTGTGCCACCTTCGTGCAACGGTAGGCGCGGAAGCGGCCGCGGGAGTATACTGTTGCGGCAAGGGAAGCCCGGTTGGGCTCCTGATCCATTCACCACACTTTGCCGGTTTCGTCCGGCTCACGAGGAGATTACTTTGATGAAACGCTCCGTGATGCTGTTCTCTCTATTCCTGCTGATGTCGCTAATGGCTCTCGCCGCCGCGCCCAAAACCTATCAGGTTACCGGCCCAATTCTTGACATCAAGGGTGACGTAATTACCGTGCAAAAAGGTACGGAGAAGTGGGAAATCGCGGTGGACAAATCCACTAAGACCACGGGCGACCTCAAGGTTGGAACCAAAGTGACCATTGAGTACCAGATGACTGCTACGACGATCACCGCGAAACCGACGGCGCCCAAGCCGGCCACCGCGCCCAAAGCCAACTAATTCTAGGTTTGCAGAATCAGTGGACGAACAGTTGGCATCGCAGCCGACGCGGGCTGAGGTTTGTCTTGAAGCCCGACAGGGTTGAACGCAGGTTGAATTCAAATCCCCACAGCTGATTCTATTTTTGTGCGGAGCCGGGGGAATAGGTGAACTCGACCTCCGACGTCACCGGCAGCGGTTTGTTGGACCGCATGGTGAGTTTGGATGGCGATAGGTCAAAGTAAGTGTTCACACCCTGCGCGGTCAGCCTGACGTGGTGCTTTCCCGGCGGAATGGCTGAGAGTGACAGGTTGTAGCTATTCCCCGGCAAGTTGTCGGCAACAACATGCCCGTCCATCTCCAAAGTGTAGGATGTTGGTGTTTTGCCCAGCGTCTTCCAACTCAAGGGGAGCTTACTCTGTTTGACCACGGGCTGGAACGGGGCAGACAGGGTCATCACGGTGATGTCCGGCGTCTTCTGCCGATAAAGCGAGAGAATCGCCTTGGTGAGGTTCATGTAGTAATAGCCCCAGCCTCCGCAGCCCCGATAAGCACATTGGTTCATTTGGGTGGGCTCAATGTCGTCACTGAATTCCAGATTGTACTCGTCACCGTAGATGTCATGATTGGGGCCGAACCCCTTCCCTTCGGCCTGGCCAACAAATTCGTTCCACTGGTGGATTTGAATGAACTTAGGGTGGTTCTCAAAGGCGACTTCCCAACTCTCCAGATAGGGTGATCCGTGGTCGCGGCCAACCGCCTTTGGGTGAAGCCATCCCCCGGGCATGGGAAAACTTGCGGGCGTCACCACCGTCTCTTCAGCGCTGCCGTCGCGGCGGGTCACCGCCTGCCGGATGGGGCCGTCCATCCAAGACCAGAGGCCGCAATCGTTCACGTGCGTGTCCTGGAGTTGTGAACCCAGGTAGCGCACGGTCCAATCCGGAGCGACGATGCCGCTGGTCCCCGCCGTGATTTCCGGGCATGAAAGCCTGACGTGATAGAGGATGGCCAACAGTGGCTTGCCATGATAGTAAAGCCACAGGTTTTTGTATTCAGGATTATCGAGAAAATTCGCCTTTGTCCACGCGATGATGTTGTTCATCCTCTGGACTCCGTTGGGAACGAGTTTGCCATTCTGAAGGCCCAGCATGATGACCAGCTTGGGTGGATGCTTGCCCTCCTTTTCCAGTTGGCGGTAGGTTTTGAAAAGCAGAGCGGTGGTGGCTTCAATCTCCCCGGTGCTCTCCACGTGCTTCTCCCATTCCGGATGCGTCCAAAGCATGTTGCTCCAGTCGAGCAAAAGCCAGTCGATGCCCAAATCCTCAAACCATTCCTCGTGTTTGCGAATCACCCCAACGTCATAGGAACTGTACTTGCCCAAAATCGGAATGGCCTCTGCAGTTTCATAGCTGCCGAAGTTGTGCGGAGTAAAAAATGATTCGTATTGCAGACCAATCAAACTGCCTGCGTGCTGGTCCACTTCCAATATTCCTGACGCGGCCGCATTGCTAGGTAGATCATTTTCTGCGCCGTGGCAAACTGCCGCGCCAATCATCAGTGGCATGAATAGACAGGCAAGAGTGCGATGCAGGCAGCGGCCGGATTGACCTTTGGCGAAAACGTCAAGACTCAGCATTGGATGTTCTTTCTCCCCTGGAGGCGGTTCTGTTGGCCGTTAGTTTTTCAAGGATGGGGATTGTACATCTTCCTGGGCAGGATGAGGTGAAGGTTTCGTTTTCGCAGCGCGATGGTTGTCAGGGAACGATACTTGGATGGTGTTGTAAGAGTTTCAGATGGGGTGTGGCGCGGAGCGAGGTAATCACCACGATGGCTGCGTAAAGCCGCCTCTACGTATATCGTGCCATCAGGTTTATCCTGCAAACGGGCACACGATCGCGTGCCCCCATTCGTGGCTGTGCCAAAGGCCATCGTGGCTATGCGGGAGTCCACTGGCAGCAGTGACTTTGCCACGGGAGGCTTTGCCATTACGAGCCGGAATAATCCCGGGCGTGGGAGAGAAGGAACCGGTCGTCCATCTGCTGTTGCTCGCGCCGGGTTTCAATCAAATGGAACGCGGCAAGCTGGCGCTCACGCAGGTTCTCCAGAATCTTGCGCTGCTGCTGGGCTTTGCGAAATACTTCAAGTTGCCGGCGGCGTAGATCCTCCAGCTTGGTGAACTGATCGCTTAATGCGGCGATGCGGCGAAGGCGGGCACGATCACTGGACAACTCAAACTGTAATTCCGCTGAGTTCATGCCCTGGTGGAGTTTCTCCTGAAATTCGGATAGGGCAGTCGCACGGTCCAGCTTTGCCTGATCCCGCTGCTCCTGCGCCTTCACCACTTCGCGAGTGATCATCTGAAGGCGCTGGCGCTCACGCCGTTCAAAACTTGAACGCAAGCGGAGCACGGCTTGTAAGGAGAAGCGGAAGGGCATCTAAAATCTATCACCCTTTCAGTGCCTGGAGGGTGGCCAATGTATTCGTGAGGGGGGCTTTTTCGTCCCCCTTTTGCTGAAGAAACTTATTCAGCGCCGGCATGACGTCAATCGCCTGATCCAGAATCGGGTCGAGCCCTTTCTGGTAGGCGCCCACACGAATCAAATCTTCAGAGGCCGTATAGGCGGCAAGCAGTCTGCGCAGGCGGCGTGCTTTTTCTAGATGGTCGGGGCGGCAGATCGCGGGCATCAACCGGCTCAGGCTGTCGAGAACTGAGATGGCAGGATAGTGGCCCTGCGAGCCGAGGCGCCGGTCAAGCACGATGTGGCCGTCAAGCAGGGCCCGGACCGCGTCCACCAGAGGATCCTGCTGGTCGTCACCTTCCATCAGCACGGTGTAAAAGGCGGTGATGCTGCCGCTGTTGAAGTGGCCCGCACGCTCAATAAGCTGCGCCAGCATGGTGAAAACCGAGGGAGTGTAACCCTTTGCCGTTGGCGGCTCACCCGCCGCCAGCCCGATTTCGCGCTGCGCCTGGGCGAAACGCGTGAGAGAATCGACCACCAGCAGAACGTTCTTTCCCTTCATGGCAAAGTATTCGGAAACGGTGGTGGCCACGAGTGCGGCGCGGATTCTGAGAAACGGCGATTGATCCGACGTGGAGACCACCACCACGGAGCGTTTTCTGCCCTCATCGCCCAGGGTGCCTTCAAGAAACTCGCGCACTTCGCGGCCGCGCTCACCCACCAGCGCCATCACCGTCACGTCCGCGGCGCTGCCCCGGGCCATCAATCCCAGCAGGGTGCTCTTGCCCACGCCGCTGCCGCCAAAGACTCCCACCCTCTGCCCTCGGCCGCAGGTGAGGAAGGCGTCAATGGCCCGAACCCCGCAGCCAAGCGGCTCGCGAATGGAGAGGCGGTCGAGCGGCAAGGGGCCAAGCGCGTGGAGGGGCCAAAAGTCACTCGCAACGTAGTCCGGCCGCGAATCAATGGGCTTGCCACTGCCATCAATCACGCGGCCGAGCAGTTCATCTCCAACCCGCAGAGTCGCCTTGGCGCCCCAGGTGGCAATGCGGTCACCGTAGCGAATTCCACTGAGCCTTTCGAGCGGCATGGAGAGAACGGTGCTTCCCCGGAAGCCCACCACTTCGCCCGCGTGGGGCTCGCCGCCGGGGCCGAGAACCTCACAGCATTCGCCCAACGAGCAGAAGGGGCCCTCGGATTCCACAATATGCCCCACCGCTTTGGTGACCCGGCCATACCAGCGCGCCGTTGAAAGACTCTCGAGTCGCCGGAAGTAAGGGGCCAGCAAAGGGAAATTCGTCATAGAGCTTCAATGCCCGGAAATCTTTTCACATGTCAGACTTTACATGTCACTGCTTATTGGGGCGCTGGGCCAGCAGATCAAAAAAGCCCTGTTCAATCTCTTTGAGTTGGGATTCCAGTGTCAGGTCGGTGGACCCCAATTCAGTTTCCAACACGCAATGCCCCAGCCCGAGTGAGGGGTCTCCCATCAACTCAGGCAGCGATTGCAAGTCGGTCTGTTGGGAGAAAAAGTCCTTCCAAACCTGGACTTGCTTGGGGTGAACGCGCAGGCGAACTCGGGTGCCGGTGCCGACGTTGTCAAGCCCGACGCGCACAACTCCGGCGAGAAGCAGAGGGTCAACCTGAGCTTCCCGGTGGAGGATTTTGCGCGCGATCGCCACCGCCAGCCCCACCACTTCCGCTTCCACGCGTTGAAAGTAGGTTGCGCGCTCACGGGCGAATCCCTTAACCGCCTCTGCCAAAGATTGTTTTTCGGCCAACAACTTTTTCTCGTAATCCGCCAGGCCTTGCGCCACGCCCTCGTCCCGCCCCTCTTTTCGAGAGCGCGCTTCACGGGCTCGAATCTGGTCCTCACTTATGGGAGGCGGGCCGGAGGGGGCCGCGGGTTGGGGCTCCGCAGTCCAGAGGCGTTCCAAGGTGGAGGGGCTGCCGCCGGCCGAAGCTGGCTTGCCAGGAGTGCCGGGAACCAGCGGCGTTGGATACACATACGCCGCCGCTTTAGGTTCCGCTTCTTGCCTGGGAGATTTAGAATCAGACAACATATGCGTCATCCCCAAAGCTCTTCAGAGTCAATTTCCCATCCGCTTCGAGCTTGCGAGCCTGCTGCACGATGTCCTGTTGGGCCGTGGCCACTTCGCGGGAGCGCACCGGCCCCAACGCTTCCATATCTTCTTTCAGCATCTGCGAGGCGCGGGAGGACATGGTTTTGAACACGTGATTTTTCATGTCTTCCGACGATCCCTTGAGTGCAACCGCCAGCGTCTTTTTGTCCAAATGGCTGAGAAGCTCGCGCATACTGCTCTCGGGAACAGACAGAAAATCTTCAAAGGTGAACATCAGGTTGCGGATACTCAGGGCCAGCTTGGGATCATCCTGCTCAATCGTTTCCAGAATCGATTTGACGCTGTTGGGCTCAACGCGGTTCAGCATTTCAGAGACGGCCTTGATGCCACCGTAAGCGCGGCGATTCTGTTCGCCTAGAGCCTTCAGTTTCTTGTTGAGCACCAAGGCGATTTTCTGAACCATTTCCGGCGAGAACTGATGCATTTCGGCAAGCCGCCGCACAACTTCCGCGCGCGTCTTTTCCGGCAGCAGCAAGATGACTTCCGACGCTGACTTCAATCCCAGATGGGCCAGAACCAGGGCAACCGTTTGCGGGTGTTCGCCTTCAACAAACATCACCAGTTGCTGGGGATCGGCCCTTTGCAGGGAGTCCAGGTTGGTGGCGCGGGCTTCCTGATAGCTCTCGACCTGCTTCAGTAAAGTCTTCGCCCCGTCCTCCCCGAAGGCTTTTACCAGAAGCGTTTTGGCATAATCGGCGCCGCCCTGCGAAAGGTACTCCTCAGTGACGGTCAGGCGATAGTATTCCTGGAGGATTTGGGCGCCGGTTTCAGGCGAAATGTAATCGAGTTCGGAGATCTCCTCGGTTAGCATTTGCAAATCCTCTTCCGGCAGGTTGCGATAGACCAGGCTTGCGGCCTCATCGCCCAGGAGGACAAGCAGAATGGCTGCCTTGCGAATGCCCGTCAGGTTCTGACTCGGCGGTGTTTTTGCTGTTTCAACGGCGCCCGCCATCATTTACCCTCCTGCCGCATCCAGTTTTGAATCAACCGGCTGGCTCCCGCAGGTTCTTTCTTGACTTTTTCCAACAGGTTTTTCTTCAGGATAACGGCTTGCTTGGCTTCCAGTGGAGAATCGCCCAATTGTGAGAGCGAGGCCTCAATCGTGGCGGTATCGTCGACCTTGGGTGTGGCGATGCCATTGACAATACTTGGCAAACTCTCATGAGACACCTTGGCCATCCCCAATTGTTTGGGCAGTTCCTGGAATGCAGTCACAATCTGACGCTTGATGGGGCGCAGAACGAGCATATAAATCAGCAGGAACAACAGGAACAGAGCCCCGTAGCGGATGACATTGATCCACTTATCGACAATGGGCACAATACGTTCAGATAGGGTTGGAAGCGTGGGTGTTTCCAGCGGCAAAATCTGAAAGGAAAGATTTTCCACCGCCACTTTATCCCCTCGAGTGGAATCGATTCCAATCGCCGCCGCCACCAGATCCTCAATCTGTTTCATCTCCTCTGGGGTACGCTTGCGGCGCGTTTCAACTTTCTGGCCGCGGTTTTGGGTAGTTTCAACGACGTCATCCACCAGCACGGCGGCGTCAATGCGCTTAAGGGTTCCCGCGGGCTGGACCGAATGGCGAACCGTTTTGCTGACGGCAAAGGTCTTGCTTTCAGTGTGAAGGCCTTGCGACTCGGAATCGGTTGTGGCAGGAGCTTTCGCCGGCGTTGTGGGCTGCTTTCCGGGAATGTTGGAAGTTGTTCCGGGAGTGCCTTGCGCCCCAGTCTCACCCACTCGCTCCTCAGAAATCTGCGAGGTCAGGACCACCGCGCCGTTGGGGTCGTAAGTCTCCTGCGTACTGTCGCTGGCGGCCAGGTCATATTCCACGGTTACGTTGGCACGAGCTTTTCCCACTCCCACGACGGGTTCCAATGTTGTGATTACCTTCTGCGAGAGGGCGGTTTCAAATTCCGCCCAGGACCGGGGACGGCTTTCCGGTCCCCCGGCGTGCGCCAGAATCGGCATTCCCCCATCCGCATTGATCAGCGTCACATTTTCGGGCTTTAAGTTGTCCACCGCACCAGCCACCAGATGGGTGATGGCTTCCTGGGCATCGTCTTCCAGCCGCCTCCCCTTTAACTTGATGACCACAGATGCTTTGGCCTCACGCTCCTGCTCCGTGAACAGCGACTCCTGCGGCAGCACCAGGTGAACCCGCACCGCGTCAATTCCGTCCATGGTCTGAATCGTTCGTTCCAGTTCGCCCTCCAACGCCCGCTGATAGTTCACTTTTTCCGCAAAGTCACTTCCTGCCCAATTCGGCTTGTCAAATAGTTCAAATCCCATTCTTCCGGTTTGCGGTGAACCCTCTGCCGCCATATCGAGGCGTGCTTTATCAAGTTGGTCGGCTGGAACCAGAATGCTGGTTCCATCGCTCGACAACTGAAAGGGGATGTTCTTCGCAGACAGCTTCTGCGACATCGCCTGCGCATCGCTTGATGACAGTCCGGAATAAAGCGTCTTGTAATCAGCCTTATCCAGCAAGGCGACAAAGACCCAGATGGTTATGGCCACGGCGGCCGCACCAACCCCAATGGTGATCTTCTGGCGAAGAGTCAGACCCCGCACGAAAGCGGTGACTTGATTGGTTATTTGATCAGCACTTAAGGCCATTTTCAGCTCTTAACTATCGGCCTTCGGTGGTCAGTCTTTAACTGCGGCCGAAATTTCATGTCGTGCTGCCTTCATTGAAAACTGAGCGCCAAAAGTCAAAATTGCATCTGGGAAATCGTCTGGTACGCCTGCACAATTTTGTTGCGCACCTGCATCATCATTTGAAAAGAAAGATCCGCCTTCTCCACCGCCACCATGGCGGAATGAAGATCCTGCCCATTACCCTGTAGAACACTTGCCACCTGCTGATCCGCTCCGGATTGAATCTCCTGCACCTTATCCATCGCGCCTTCCAGAGTTTGGAAGAACTCCGAGCGGTCCGTGGCAGGCTGGCGGATGTCCAGTTGGACCTTACCCCAGTCAATTTGTGGTAGACCTGAAATGGTATTTCCCACGGTCGTAACCCTCCGGCAGACTCAAAAGAGAGGAGTCAGGAGACCGAATTCAGGAGCCAGGGGAGTGCAGCATTAATCCCTATTCAATACTGACTCCTGGTGCCTGCCTTCTGACTTATCCACTCGTCAAGTTAAAATCTGAATCGTCTCTGAAATCATTGTCTTGGTAGCCTGCACAGCGGAGACGTTCAACTGATACGCCTGTGAGGCACCCATTAAGTTGACCATCTCCTCCATGGGATTAATGTCCGGGAAGGAGACGTACCCCTCGGCGTCGGCGTCAGGATGCCCTGGTTCATAGCGGCGGATGGGGGGAGCGTTATCCTGCACCACCCGCTCCACTTTCACTCCCCGTGCGTGCAGGTCGCCAAAGCGGGAAAGAGTCAGGGCGAAATTCCCTTGGCCGGGTTGCTCTGTTCCAAATACGACCATCTGTTTCTTGTACGGGCCGCCACCGGGTGTGCTGGTGGTCTCCGCATTCGCCAGGTTGCTGGTTACTACTTCTGCGCGCTCGCGTTCCGCGGTCAGCGCGGATGAATTGATGTCAAGGACTCCAAAGAGGTTCATGGTTTTATTTCCCTTCGTTGATGGCGGTCTGGACCATGCGAATTTCATTGCGAAGCAATTCCACTCCAGCGTGGTACTGAAGCTGGACCTGTGCCAGGGCCATGGTCTCCCGCTCCAGGCTTACGTTGTTTCCGTCCGGGCGCTCGATCAGACCCTTCACTTCCTGCACATGAGGCGACACCGGGGCGTCCTCCAGCCTCTGCTCGGCCCGCCGGACCTCCGCATCGAAATCAACGTCCTGGGTGTGATATCCCGGTGTATCAATGTTGGCCAGATTACTGGATATCAGCTCGTGTCGAAACGTCACCAGATCCAGATAGTGTTCCACCTGCTCCATGGTGGGAGATTCAATCCAGTTCATGCCGACCTCCGCGGTGGTAGTCCGAATTCGCGAATCTTGTTGCGTACGGTTCGCAGGCTGACACCCAGCATTCCCGCGGCGCGGGTGCGATTGCCTCCGGTCGCATCCAGGGTTTTCTCCAAGAGAGTCCGCTCCAGTTCCCGCAAGGTCAGGCCTGCTTCGATCTCACCCAAGGCCGGTTCGTCGTTCTGAAATCCGGCGTCGGGAAGGAGTTCCAGCCCCACCACGGGACCTGGGGCAAGTACCAATGCGCGGCGCACAAAGTTTTCCAATTCGCGCACATTCCCCGGCCATTCGTAAGCTCTCAAGCGCTCCAGTAGCTCCGGTGAAAATCGCACGACATTCGAGCGCGATGCCGGAGCGTACTTGCGCACGAAGTGATTCACCAGATCCGGAACGTCATCGCGCCGTTCCCGCAGGGGGGGGAGCGTGAGGGGAATCACATTGATGCGGAAGAAGAGGTCGGCGCGAAATTTGCCTTCCGCTACCATCGCGGCCAGGGGGCGATTGGTGGTGGCTATGACTCTGACATCGATGTGCAGTGGGCGTGTGTCCCCCAGCCGATCAATTTCTCTTTCTTGCAACACTCGCAGCAGCTTTGGCTGAAGACTGAGCGGCATTTCGCCAATTTCGTCGAGCAGCAGCGTGCCCGTATGTGCCAATTCGAATTTCCCCGCCTTGGACGCCATCGCCCCGGTGAAAGCGCCGCGCATGTGGCCGAACAGCTCACTCTCCAGCAACGTGTCAGGGAAGCCAGCGCAATTGACCGCCACAAATGGGCGTTGGCTGCGGGGGCTTGAGCGGTGCACCAGCCGCGCGAGCAATTCCTTGCCGGTGCCGCTTTCCGCTTCCATCAGAATGTCCGCATCAGTACGCGCCACTTGCCGGACGCGTTCAAGCAGACGCTGGGTGGCGCTGGAACTGCCAATGAAATCCCCATTATTTGCCGGTGCGTGTTTGCTGACCTGCGAACCCATGATGCGTGCGGCCGCCTCCTTTAATTGTTCGAAGGATATGGGCTTGATCAGGTAATCGCATGCGCCCTGCCGCATGGCATTCACGGCCTCCGGAACGTTGGCAAAGGCGGTAAGAAAGATCACCGCGGTCTCCGGCGCCATGGCGCGAACTCCCTGCATGACGCGCAGCCCGTCGCCATCCGGCATTCGCATGTCGGTGACCACCAGCGGGCAGGGAGACTGACGGAATCGGGCCAGCGCTTCACTCGTTCCCCCGGCCGTCGTCACTTTCCAACCCTGCCGGCGGAAATTTGCCTCCAGCGCCGCACGCATGGCGATTTCGTCGTCCACAACCAGAACCTGATTCATTCTTCCGCCTTTCAATCCGGTGATCCCATCACCGGCGCACTTTATTGTTCCGCCAGAGGAAGGGTGAGTGTGAAGGTTGTCCCCTGTCCCTCCTGGCTTTCCACTTGAATCGTGCCGCCATGCTGTTCAATCACCTTGCGGGTGACCGCCAAACCCAGACCCGGACTGCTGCTTTGGGTGGTGAATCCGGGTTCGAAAATTTTCTCTAGATTCTCCGCGCGGATTCCCGAACCCTGATCGGCAAAGGCCACTGCAACAGCGGACTGGCGACATTCTCCGTTGCGTTGGACGCTTATGCGGAGCGTTCCGCCAGGCTTCATGGCCCGAAATGCGTTGAGCGCCAAATTGAAGAACGCCTGCTGGAGGCGCGAGGGGTCGGCGAGGATGGAAAGTGCTTCCATCGGCGGCCGCCATTCAAGATGCATTTCCTTTTGGCGGGCCAGCGGGCGCAGGAAATCCACCGTCTCACCCACCAGCCGCAAGAGGTCCACGGGAAGTAGGTGCGCCGAAGGCTGACTGTGAAATTGCAGAACGTTGTTCACCGTTGCGGCAAGGGAACGCAATCCAGCCTGGACATGATTGATCCATGCCTGCAATTCCGGCTGCTCCGCCAAAGCATCGGCCAGAAGCCCGGCAAAGAGTTCCAAACTTCCCAGGGGGTTTCGAACCTCGTGGGCGAGCAGCGTGGCCACCTCCGCCAAGGCCTGGGAGCGGCGCGAAACTTCACGCTCGCGTTCAAGCTGCTTGGCCTCGGTGAGATCGCGCAGAATCAGAATGGAATCGCCACCCGGCTTTTCCGTCTGCAGCCGGGCGTGCGTGACACCCAGTGTGCGTTCACCTTCCACAACCCACTCCTGCTCGTGGCCGTAGTCTGCTTGGGGAAGCTCATCGAGCAGAGGGCCCAACATCGCAGGGAAGGACGCCTTGGGTGAGGATGAGTCTGCATTGTCGGCATTCAGTAAGCGGCTGGCTGCGGGGTTGAGCATGCGCAAGTCCATCTCCCCATCAAAAACCAGGACACCGCAGGGCAAGCCTTCGACGATTCGGGCCAGGTAGGTGCGCATCCGCTGGTTCTCTTCCAGGCTCTGTGCCAGGCTGCGATTCTTCTCCTCTAGTTCATGGCGCAGTCGGCTGACCTCCGTCTGCAACCTTGCGTAGCTGGTCTCCAGCGCCCCGGCCGTTTGGTTAAAGGAAGCAAATGCAGCCGCGAGAGCGCGCCTCGAAGAGTTTCTGGGGCCTGCGAGTGGAGCGAGCTTTTTTTGCCGATCAACGGGCAAAGTTTGCATGGCAATCAGCCTTGAAAGCACGGGCCGGGCCAACTTTAGGCCGCGGAGCTAAAATCTCTCTAACGGACTTAACTCACCACCAAGTCACAAAGACGCCACGGAAGGATCGAAAGGGCGTACGCATGAGGATAAGAAAGTTCCTTCTGCATTCTTTTGATGACTTCTCTTTTTTGCGCCGTGGTGTCCTGGTGGTAAATCATTTTCTGAACTGCTAAAACTCAGGTGTCACCCAGGGGAAATGTTCAGGTTGAATTTCCCGCCCGTCCTCTGCAAGGATGAACGCCCGCTCAATGACTTGGCGAAGTTCTCGTACATTTCCCGGCCACGAATACTGTTCCAGGCATCGCACCGCCGCCGGAGAAAAGGCTTTGGCTGGCACATGCGCCTCCTGGGAAAAGATATCGAGGAAGCGCTCAGCGAGCGGAGCGATGTCTTCACGCCGCAGGCGCAGCGGATCGATTTCCAGAGGAAACACTGCCAGCCGGTAATAGAGGTCATCGCGGAAAAGCCCTTCCTTGACCAACCGAGGAAGGTTTGCATTGGTGGCGGCAATGATGCGGGCGTCAACGTGCAGCGAATCCGAACTGCCCAGGCGTTGGACCTCGCCTTCCTGCAAGAAACGAAGAAACTTGGCTTGCATGGAAAGGGGAAGGTCGCCGACTTCATCCAGCATCACGGTGCCGGTGTGCGCCATCTGAACCCGCCCCATGCGAGATTGGAAGGCTCCGGTGAATGCGCCGCGGTTGTAACCGAAAAGTTCGGCCTCCAGCAGTGGTTCAGGGATGGCGGCGCAATTGATGACCACGAAAGGGCGCTCCCGCCGCGGGCTCAAGAGGTGCAACGCCCGCGCCACCAACTCTTTGCCGGTTCCAGTCTCTCCCGTCAGCAGGACGGTGGTTTGCCGCGGGGCCACCAGCCGCGCCAACCGGTACATGCGGCGCAGGGAAGGGCTGCGGCCGGTCATGCCGGGCAGCGGCTCAACATCGCCCGCAAACGTCTGGGGGCAGGACGGCCGCCGCTCCAAGGGAGTCGGCAACTCCATGGGAATACGCGGCTCACGCGAGTTCTGTAGCAGGCGAAACAGCTCGCTGGAGTCTGTGGGCAGTTCGACGTTGTCTACTACGATGTTGTTGCCTGCCTCGGAATCGAGCACAAGAACTTCAACCTGGGGGTGCCGAGTGCGGATAATTTCGACCAATTCTGCCGAATCCAGGTCCGGCAGGGTCCGGTCAAGCAGCAGTGTTCCGCACTTGCCATCCTCCACCAGTGCCAGAGCTTCCGCTCCGCCACAAGCTTCTTCCGCGCGGCAATCGCGGGCTGCCAGTTGCTGCAACACCTGTTGGCGGAAGGTGGAATTGGGGCTGGCGACGATGGTGGATGAGTGGGTTTTCCGAACGGCATTGAGGGTGCTGGTGGTCATCATTTCCTCGTTGGGTAGACTCAATTACTGCCACGACATTCTTAGAGGGCAATTAAACCGAAATTAAATTCTCCAAATCGAAAAGTCCGAAGAGATCCGACGATTGACACCGAGTCATGAGTGATCTCTTTAGGAGAAGAATTTCATGAGAGCTTCCCAACCTCAGCCGGTCGGCTCCGTGGGAAAAGTGACGCGAATGCATCCGGCGTCCAGGCCATCGGTGATCATTTCCAACTTGCTCCCCAGCCCGTCCAACAGGCGCTGATTGATGGCCCATCCCAGTGCTCCATGCTTGGCTGCATGGGAGAAGAGCTGCCCCGGCGTGGTGATATCCTCTAGCATTTTGATCTGGAGGTACTGCAAGTCCAGCCGGGTAGGCTTGATGAACATTCGAGGTGCCCCCTCCGCTGTTGAGAGTTTCAGCGTGACGATGCCGCCTCCGGCGCTATTTTGGATGACCCAGTCGAGCAAGCTCTGGAGCGCTTCACGCAAACGCACGGGGTCCGCGCAAACCTCACCGGCTCCATCGGCGTCGAGTTGCAGATGAAGATTCCTGGCCTGTGCCACGCCTTCCATTTCCGCCAGGGTTTCTTCCACCGCGAAACGAAGGGCGACGCTTTGGGGGGTGCCGCCCGGCGCGCTGGATTCGCCGAGGTCGCGCAAGGAAACAATGAGTTGCACCATGCCATCGGCAAGTTGCAGGGATTGTTCAAGCAACGCCCGGTAATCCGCCACGGTGCGCTTTCCCATCAGACCCAATTCCATGCCTCCGCGCAGAGCGGTCATGGGCTGGGCCAGGCGATGGGCCATGGCTCCAAGGCACTCGCGACACTTTTGCGAATCGGGTGACCGCGTGATCGCGCGATCGGCGGAACAGATCTTGAAATCGGGAGGGGGGGAGATCGGGCGATCGGGCAAACAGATTGGCCCATCGGCTGATCGGGCGGTGGGCTGCCCCGGCGACTGCGAAGAACTGCGCTTAATCTCCAGTTCGTTTTCCTCGAGTGGTTTTTGGTGACTCAAAGTTTGCTTTCTTTCTTCCATTTTTCAACCCCTCCTGCATGCCCCGATTGAAACGTCGCCGATCCCCGCCTTCGGGCCAAAGTGTCCCGATGGAGGGCAGGCCCCCACCTCTTCGGCGGGCAAAGGCCCGATCCACCGACCAACCGATTACCAGCTTCTTGTCCACTGCATACTGCCCACCGCCTAGTTCTTCCCCTACGCCTCGTCCCCAATTTGGTAGCCGACGCCGCGAATGGTGTGGATCAGTTTGTGCTCGAAGTTCTGGTCCACCTTCTTGCGCACATAGTTGATGTAGACGTCCACGACGTTGGTCATGGTGTCGAACGAGAGGTTCCAAACGTGTTCAATGATCATGGCGCGGGTCACGCAGCGGCCGACGTTACGCATCAGGTATTCCAGCAACGAGAATTCTTTGGGGGTCATCTCGATAGTATTGCCGGCGCGCTTCACAATCCGCTCCACGCGGTTCAATTCCAGGTCGCCCACGCGGAGCATCACCTCCGCCGGCATGGATGACCGCCGCAGCAGCGCGCGCACCCGTGCGGAGAGTTCGGTAAATGAAAATGGCTTGGTTAGGTAGTCGTCCGCGCCCAGGTCCAGACCCTTCACCCGGTCTTCAACACGGTTGCGGCCGGTCAGAATGAGGACGGGCATTGCCGGCTTGGATTCGCGGATGTGTTTAAGCACATCCAACCCATCCACACGCGGCAGGGTGAGATCAAGGACCGCTACGTCATACTCAAATTGGCTCACCATGAACTGCGCTTCGTCGCCATCCTGGGCGATGTCCACGGCGTATTGTTCAGCTTCCAGCCCCTTCTGTACGAAACTTGCCACCGGTTTGTCATCTTCTGCAATCAGCACTCGCATCTTTGCACCTTTTCCGAGGGCCAAACGGATTCGGCCCTGCCAGCGTTGATGGGAGAATCGAAGTTCAGGTACCGCGCTGGCCCCGACTCTCTCATGAAGGGCTCGCCTTCATTAATCACACCTTATTTCGGCAGGAATTGCCTGGAGGATGAGGAAATCTCAAGGAGAGAGTTGTCAGGGCTTAGTTTTCAGTCATCATCAGAGACCCCGGCTAAAGAAATCAGGCAGGAAGGCCGATTGAATTAAGTGTCAGGACTCTCACGGGAGGCGGAAACGCTGTGCCGACCCGAATCGGGGGGAGTTGTGCGCCGGGAAACACTATGATGAACCGAATGCTGCCAAAAATCCTCGTGGTTGATGATGATCCGTCCGTGCGCAGGTTCCTTCGTGAGGCCTTGAAAGACAGTGCCATCCGCGTGGCTGAGGCGGGTGATGCGGTGGTCGCGCTGGAATCGATTGAGAGCGGCGATTTTGACATTATTATGTGCGATGTCTACATGCCCGGCGCTTCCGGCCTGGACCTTCTCTCCATTGCGCAGCAAACCCGGTGGGACGTTGGGTTCATCCTGATCACGGGAGAGATTCAGGTTGAGACAGTCATTATGGCGCTGCGCATGCAGGCCTCAGACTTCCTGCTGAAGCCTTTGACGGTGGAAGAGATCAAGCGTTCGGTGGCCACCGCCTTTGAACACCTGGTGGACCGGCGGCAGGCGCGGGCTTACAAGGGCTCGCTGGAAACCAGCATTCAGCGCCGTACCCGCGAGCTCGAGGTGGCGCTGAGCGAACTCGAATCCAATTACCAGATGACTCTTGAAGCCCTGGTGGCGGCGCTCGATTCGCGCGAGCACGAAACGTTCTCACATTCACTGCGAGTCCGCGCCTACACTCGATTTCTGGCGCGGCGGGCCGGGTATCCACCGGCACTTCTGCCCTCGCTGGAACAGGGCGCTTTGCTGCACGACATCGGCAAGATTGCCGTTGCCGACGCCATCCTGCTGAAGCCCGCCAAGCTGACTCAGGAGGAATGGGTGGAGATGCGCAAGCACCCCAATGCCGGGGACGAAATTCTGAAGCGCGTTCCCTTTTTGCGCCCCGCCAGCGCCATCGTGCGGCATCATCACGAACGCTTTGACGGCACCGGCTACCCCGATGGACTGAAGGGCGCGGAGATCCCGCTGGGAGCGCGGTTATTTATGGTGGCCGATACGCTGGACGCCATGACCAGCGACCGTTCCTACCGCAAAGGCCTTGGGTTTGAGGCTGTGCAGGAAGAAATCCTGCGCTGGAGCGGCAAGCAGTTTGACCCCCATATCGTGGACCTGTTCCTCAAAATCCCTCGCGCCGCCTGGATGCAAGTGCGTGACGAAGCAGGGGATTGCTCGATCCTGGCGAGATGAGAAATCCCCTCCCACACGCTTCACTGTTGCCTCGCTGAAAGCCCTCAGCGTAAAATAATTACGGCCGGAGAACGCCGGCCGCACGCCCACCCTACATGATGCTCGTCGCTGAGCCGATGGGTGAATCACCCGATCGTCCGCTGCCTCTCCACGCGGGGGCAAGACGCTTGCTGAATAACCCGATCCACTGAGGGCTTCATGAAATCTTTCATTTTCATCGCGCTTGCCGTCGTGCTCGGGTCACCTGCCTGGCCGCAAAAGACTGAACCGCCCATCGAGAAAACCCAGCTTATTGAAATGGTCAAAGCCGGGACGGACAGTGCGAAGTTGGCCCAGTTGGTGCGCGAGCGTGGCATCGCTTTTGAGCCCTCGGACGAAGACTTCACGGAGCTTTGTAAGGCGGGAGCCAAAGACATTCTCATTGCCGCCCTGAAATTGCGCCAGCCGCTGAGCCGGGACCAGTTGTTGCAACTGATGGCAGGCAGTGTGCCCATAAAGCATGTCCAGGCATTGGTAAGGCAGCGCGGCATCGATTTCCTTCCCGACGACGAATACCTCAACTCCTTGCGCCAGGCGGGAGCGGACGACTCCCTGATTGCCACCTTGCGCGAGGCGGGCATTGCGGCCAGAGGGGAGCTTGCGGTCACAACTTCTCCGAACGCCGGAATCTACCTGGATGGCGAACTCGTGGGCCGCACCAACCCAGACGGTGAATTAACTCTGAAGGCCAAACTCGGCAGTCACACGCTGAAAGTGACCCATGCGGACAAGAAGGACTTTGCGCAGACTTTCACCCTCGCGAGCGTGAATACGGCAAAGCTGGACGTCAAGCTTGAGGATGTAAACGGAAGCATTCGGGTTGAAACAAGTGTTGGCGCCAGCATTTTCCTGGACGGCGCGGCCGGGGAAAGCGCTGATTTTAACGGTGTGTTGGTGATGGATTTTATCCCCCCCGGAGCGCACCAGTTGCACATCTCCGCGCCGGGGAAGAGAGACTTCCAGCAGAGTTTGGTGGTTGAGTCGGGGAAAGTAACCCGCGTTGAAGCAAAGCTGGAGGACCCAACGGGAAGCATTCGGGTTCGAACGCTTGCGGGCGCCGGTATCGCTTTGGACGGAGCGAGCCGGGGCAGCACCGATTCGCATGGAGAACTTCTACTCGGTGACGTTCCCCCGGGAGAACATCAGTTGCAGTTTTCGTCGCCCGGGAAGGAAACGTACCAACAGGGCGTGATGGTGGCGAGTGCACAAGAAACCCTTGTGGAAGCAACGCTGAAGAATGCTCCTCCGCCGCCCGGGCAGGTGCGGGAGAACCCGAAGGATGGCCTGAAGTATGTTTGGATTCCACCCGGGACCTTTATGATGGGTTGCTCGCCCGGTGACAATGAGTGTTATGTCGAGGAAAAACCGACCCACCGTGTGACTCTTAGCAAAGGCTTCTGGATTGGTCAGACAGAGGTTACCGCGGAAGCTTATAAACGCTTCGCCGGGGCCACTGCGCGGCAACTTCCACCCCTCAAGCCCGCCTGGTTGCAAGGCAACGCGCCGATGATGAATGTGAATTGGAACGATGCCCAGGCTTATTGCCAGTGGGCGGGAGGGCGGCTGCTTACCGAAGCGGAATGGGAATATGCCGCCCGGGGTGGAAGCCCCGACGCTCGGTACGGACCCATTGATGATGTTGCGTGGTACGGCAAGAACAGCGGCGGCCAACCGCACGAGGTCGGGCTGAAGCACGCGAATGGATTCGGGCTCTTCGATATGCTGGGGAACGAATGGGAGTGGGTCAATGACTGGTTTGACCAGACCTACTACCAGAACAGTCCGGCACAGGATCCAACCGGCCCGGCGAGTGGCAAGGCCCGCATTTCGCGCGGGGGATCCTGGGACATCAATCCCCAGATTCTGCGGGTTTCCACCCGCAGCGAGAGCAACCCTGAGATCGCCCGCACCGGGGGCAACCTGGGAATTCGTTGTGGCGGAGATTTGTTTGCCCCTTGATGGACTGCGGCCGCAGTCCAAAAGCGCTTCGCGCATTTTCATCCAGCGTGGCGAGCGGCATGCCCAAGGGAATCTGTGTTGAATCTTCTCCCCGCAAAACTCCCCCATCACCCTACGTGGTGAATTCACCCCTACAGACAATTTCCCAAAACCCATTTCCGACCGGTCGGAATTTTGGGCGCTTTCCTGCAAATATTCCTCCGGTTTACGGTCAAAGCGTCGCAGGCCGGCCCCGGCAAGGAAGGCCACTTGCTAGGCTATTAAATGGAATTGGGCGATTGGGGGCATTCGCGCAGGGGGTGGGGAGGTCTCAAGTGCCGGGGTGGGGGCTGAATTCACAATGACGTATTTCACTCCGCATAGCGTGAAATTGAGGTCGATTGAAGATGACTTCGCAGGCGGCAAAAAGTTTTCCTCAAAGCATGTTGATGATAAATAAGGGAGTTAGTGGATTTTATGAAAATGAGGCATCCGTGCAAGTCATTGAAAGTAAGTCGGTTAAATTTTCCGGGTCGATTCGTGTTGAAAAAAAAGGGGATCGTTTTTTGGGGGTATGTCTGCAGAAGTTATTGAAAACACATGTAGAAAAAATGTCAGTTTTTGTGCTTGTGCAGAAGTTGTTGATAAATAAGATAGATAGAGATTTCCTCAAAGCATGTTATTGAAAAATTGAGTAGTTACGCATTTGAGAGGTTTGGGTCGGAACAGGGTCATCCTGAATTACAAATCCCGGTTAGAATGGGCTGCGGATGGGTGCAACATCATCCGCCAACGACTGTGAGTCTCTAACCAAGGAGAGCAACTTTGAAACGCGCCACGAGTTTCCTTTTGGGATTCTTCCTCATCTGCCTGCCTTCCCTCCATGCCCAGACCGGCACCCGGCCCTTAACCCTGCACGACGTCATTCACTCCAGCGCCATCGTTGCGCCGGGAATCAACACGCTCAGCTGGCGTCCGGGCAGCAAACAGTTGACCTACGTTCGCCCCGTGCCTGGCAGTGGAGCCGTTTCCAGGCTCTGCGCTTACGATTTGGAGACCCATGCGGAGACTGTCCTCTTCAATCCCGCAGACAGTAAGGAAAAGTTCGTCCTCGGTTCCTACCAGTGGTCTCCCCACGGTGACGCGATCCTGCTTGAGGGGAATAACGACCTATGGCTGCTCGATCCCCGCACGGTAGCGGTCCGAAAGCTGACAAACGATGGCGAAGAGAAGGAGGTTCCCACTTTTTCTCCTTCGGGTGACCGTGTTGCCTTTGTGAAAAAGCACAATCTCTTCATTGTGGACGTCAAGACTGGAGTCGTGCGGCAACTGACTCATGACGGCAGCGAGACAGTCTACAACGGCCGGCTCGATTGGGTTTACGAGGAGGAGTTGGCCAATCGCTCTTCGGCGCGCGCCTATGAATGGTCGCCGGATGGCAAGCGCATCGCCTACTTGCGGCTGGATGATGGCCCCGTTCCCGAATACCCCATCACCGATTATCTGGCCACGCACGTCAGCCTGGTTCATGAACGTTTTCCGCAGGCGGGCGATCCGAACCCGCTTCCTTCGCTGCATGTGCTGGCGCTCGATGATGCCACCGCGAAGCCCGCCGCGATCGCTCTTGATCGCAAGCAGGTGGAGTACTTTGGGCCTACATTTACCTGGACGCCGGATGGAGCAGCCGTCTGTTTTCTCGCACTTAATCGCGCCCAGACTGAGGTCGCCGTGCATCGCTGGTCGCCACGCCTCGGAACTGACCGCGTGATTTTCGTGGAGCACGACCCATATTGGGTGAACTCCCTCGAACCGCCGCAATTCCTGAAAGGCGGGCATGAATTCCTGTGGGCTTCGGAGCGCGATGGCTGGCAGCATGTCTATCTCTACACCGCGGATGGGAAGCTCGAAAGGCAGATCACCCGCGGCGCGTGGATGCTGGACAAACCCATTTTTCAGGACGCGCCCCTCTTTCAATTGGACGCGCAGGAAACGTGGCTCTACTTCGCCTCGACCAATCCCGATCCCCGCGAGCGCCAGCTCTATCGAATTCATCTGGACGGGACTGGCATGGAACGAATCACTTCGGAGGCGGGTTCGCATACCCTGGACCTCTCGCCCGGCGGTGAATTTCTGGTGGACCTGTTTTCCACCGCCGATGCACCACCTGTAGCCCGCTTGCTGACCTCCACCGGAAGATTGGCTGCCACTCTTGATGCCCCCACAAACCATCTGGCCGATTACGCTTTGGGCCAGCGCGAGTATCTGGAATTGAAGGCTCCGGACGGCGCCACGCTTTACGCCCAACTTCTGAAGCCCGCCAACTTCGACCCCACCAAAAAATATCCCGTGATTGTTGATGTTTACGGCGGGCCGCACGTGCAGCTTGTGCAGAAACAGTGGGCAGGAGCGAGCCTCTATGAACAGCTTCTGGCGCAGAACGGATTTCTGGTGTGGACGCTCGACAATCGCGGCTCCTGGGGGCGCGGCCACGCGTGGGAATCCGCCATCTTTGAGAACATGGGGAAGCACGAACTGGAAGACCAATTGACCGGCGTCAATTACCTGAAATCGCTGCCCTACGTGGATGGCTCGCGCATCGGCATTCGCGGCTGGTCTTATGGCGGGTATATGACGCTCTATGCGCTGACGCACGCTCCCGATGTCTTTAAGTGCGGTTCGGCGGGTGCGCCGGTGACCGATTGGAAATTCTACGACAGCATCTACACGGAGCGTTACATGCGCACGCCCAAGGAGAATCCTGAGGGTTACAAGAGCTCCTCCCCGCTGGAGGCCGCAGCGAACCTGAAGGCCCACGTTTTGATTCTGCACGGAACCTCGGATGACAATGTCCACCTGCAGAACACCATCGACTTTCTGAACGCACTGATCAATGCGGGCAAGACCTATGAATTCCACCTCCAGCCCGGGCAGAAACACGGCTTTGGGGGAGACGCTCCACGCACCGCCCGGGACGAGCGGATTTTGGAGTTCTTTAAGGAGTGGTTGTGAGGGGAAAGAGAAAAAGTTAAAGAAGTTGAAAGAGTTGAATAAGTTGAAGAAGTCGAAAAGTTGAAGGGACGGAGAGTCAAAATGCGAGTTCAAGAATTTGAAGAGTTCACGAAGTTGCAAAGCCACTCTGTAGGGAAGCGGGCCTTTTTCAACTCATTGAACTCATTGAACTCTTTCAACTTCTTGAATTTCTTTGACTCTTTCAACTTCTTGGACTTTTTGGACTCCCTCAACTTCTCCAACGGTCATACTGTAATGACTTTGCTGGCCAGCCACTGCGCCGCGATGATGTCTCCCATGCCGCCGACGATGCCGACGCGAACCCTTTCGAGGAGGCCATAGTGGTCGAGGCAGGTTTTGCAGATGATCAGGCGGACGCCTTGCGCTTCCAGCGACTGCAATACGTCAAGAACCGGCGAGCCTTCCACCACCATCTTGACGCCGGAGGTATAGAAGCTGATCGCGCCCGGCAAGGTGTTGTTCTCCTGAAGCAGCAGCAGGTATTTTCGCAGCAGGGTGTGTTGCAAATCGGTATCACCAGCACCCATGCCGTCATGGATTACCTGGATGAGAACGGAACTGTTGTTTTCAGCGGTGGTCATGAGGCGAGTCGAAGAAGTTGAAAAAGTCTAAAGAGCTTAAGCAGTTGAAAAGTCAAAAAGTTGAGGCAGTTAAAGAGTCAAAAGCTGAAAGGTCAATTTCCGTGACTTCAAGAGTCAAAATGTTAAATGAGTCAAAGGCCCAAGATACAATTGCTCTGGCTTTTCGACTTTTTCAACTCCTTAAACTCTTTCAACTCTTTCGACTTCTTCAACTTCTTAAACTTGCCCGATGGTTCTCAGTGATACCGAAGTTGGATCTTGGCGTGGAGCGGAATCAAGGTGAAATCAAACTCTTCCAGCGGTTCATCTTTTTCCGTGATGACAAGAAGGTACTTTCCAATTTTAGCAACGAGGCCGGCGGAGGTTATCTTGGAACCAACAAAGGTGTTGGCATTGCGCATTGCCTCAAAGTCGGGCAGCTTTCCGCGCGTGGTGCTGTGCGCATCTTCCCAATCGACTTCTCCGGGCCGGAACCGAACCCCATTAATTACAGTACCTTTTGGCTTTCCCATGACCGCTCCAATCCATTAAATGCTTTGTTGGGTCGCTATGACGCGGAGGCCCATTGCTATAAGGCTACCGGCCATTTGGGCGGGTTGCAAGGCTTATCTTTATTAATTTGAGCGCATTTTTTGCCATTTTCAGCGAAAAGAGATTATTTCCTTTACAAGGCATCACTTAGAGCCCCATGGGTATACTCATGGTCGTGCGGGCGGCAAGGATGAAAACGCTCGACGTCGATTTTCCCGCTTGCTTACGGGCTCTGAGCTCGAAAATGCCATCTAATGCATTGATTGCAAATGACTTGCATGGTTTTCCAGGCCTTGCTGAATGCGTCGCGGCAGGCGTGAGAGTGGGCTTAAGTATATGAAATTAAGTGAGTTGAAAGGTCTGTGCTCTGCCCCAACACGCCGGGGGCTCATAGGCAGGTTCAAGGCTTGTCGCACGCTTACATTCTTAAACAACCTCGGTTTGAACGTCGCCATTCACTCTTGGAGTCAATCCCACTTCCAAGCCCCAATTCGTAAGCACTATGGGTTAGTTCTTTGTAACTCTTGGGTGAGCCTGAGGGTAGGATCCAAACGACAAATTTCCCGCCATTTTCCCATATTTTTTCACGAAAACAGGCATTTGACATTGGACGCCGGGGGCGAGCCAGCATACAATCCAAGACTCAGGAGGCGATGCATTTGAGCTCCCATTCAAGGGTAGTACGATCCTCTTCCGGTCTGGCGGGCAGTGAGGTCCAATCCATGCGGAGTAGTGACCGGATTTACCTGGAGCTTCCGATTATCATTTCGGGAAGCGACCATGCCGGCCGGAAGTTTACCGAAAAGACGCAGACCCTTGTGATCAGCCGGCGCGGAGCCAAGATCATCTCACAACAGGCGCTGACGCCCCGGCAGATGCTGGCAATCCACTCCGTGAAGACCGGCCTTGATGCGGCGGCGCGCGTGGTGGGCCCCATCGTTGGCGAGGAGGAGGGCTGCCACTTTGCCATCGCTTTTCTGCACCCTGAAGTGAACTTCTGGGGTGTCTGCTTTCCCCTGCTGGATGGTTCGGAGAATGCCGCGGGCCGCGTGTTTCTTGAGTGCTCCGGTTGCAACGCGCAGGAGGTTGTGCACCTTGACGTTTTTGAGCTGGAAGTCCTTCTGGCCAATGAATGCCTGACGCGTCCCTGCCAGCGGTGCAATGAGCCCAGCTTGTGGATCAAGGCAGCGCCGAAGGACGAAGTGATTCCCGTGGGACGCGCCGTGATTGAACACCTCCACACGCGGCAGGAGCGCAAGTCGCCACGCATCAACCTGAAAGTGGATGCCTGCGTCCGCCACCTCAGTGGCGGCGAGGAAGTGGTGATTACGGAGAACGTCTCGCGTGGCGGTTTTCGCTTTCTCGGCCGAAAGGAGTATCCCGTGGGCGCCACTATTGAAGCAGCCCTGCCCTATTCCGCCGGAGCCGCCAATATCTTCACTCCTGCCAGGATTGTCCATCGCGGCGAAGGCTTTAGCGCGGGAATGTTCACCTACGGCGTGGCCTATCTGCCGTCCTCGCTTGCCCCTTCGCTGACCGGGATGCGAATCACGCAGCCGAAATAGTCTGACTCGTTCAGCCGGGTTGGGAGTAACTGACCGTGGTGGCTACCTGCTTTCCGTCCCAACCTGCTTTCCATGCCAGTCGCGATTTTTTTGCGCCGCGAATTTTTTCCGCCAGCTTTTTCCAGTTTCGATTTTTTTCCGCCGTGAAAATATAGGCCTTTAGGTTGACTTTTTTTGAAATAACGCGAAGAGAGCTATGCGAGGGTGGAGACGGAGGGTCGCCGGACGCAATAATCGCGTTTTGCGCAAGTCAAATTGTCATGCGAATTTCTCCTGATTGTTTTCCCGGAAGAATAGTCCTGACAAGAATTAGGTGCCAGGTGTCAGGTGTTAGGGGCCGGAGCGTAAGCGACGGGGTAGTTGCCGGAGCACATTCGTGGCGTTTACGGAAGCACCGCAGCGCCGAGTCACGCGCAGTGTGCGTGGGTCTGCGGCTTTTGAATTTTGGACGCCAATAACCAGGCGAAGCTCAACTCATTCAGAGCCCCCGGAGTAGCGCAGGGTGCGCACAACTCCGGGCCACCCGCTCCTTCTCCCGCCTTCGCCAGGCCGCCAATCCTGAGAGCGGCGTGACGCAATATTGGTATGGTGAAGGTTCGGGCTACTGCGGCGGCAATCGCATGAGCCCCTGCATACGCACGGACGCCAACGGAAACTCCACGTACTACACCTACGATCAGGACAACCGGCTGCTGACGAAGAACTACTCGGATGCCGCCACCATGCGGGCGTGTTATGCTTACGACGGCCAAAGCGGCTGGGGAAATCCGATGACGAATGCCATTGGGCACCTCACTTCGAGTTGGGGAATCACGCACGCGGGGGCCGTCGTGTCGGGCAATGAGTCGTTTCAGTGGGACGCGATGGGGCGCTTGCAGGCTCAGGTGCAGTGTACGCCGTCCAGAGTGGAAATGGTTCCTGACACCATTTTCCTGACACCATTTTCCTGGAAGATTATGTCTACGACCCCCAGGGACGTATAACCTCAGTCCGCGACGGCGGCGCCAACCTGCTGCGCACCGAACTTTACGCCGGCGGCCGCCACGTGGCCACCTGGGCCCCCACCAACCCTGCTTACTGGGACCCCTACCCGGCAGGGCTGTTCTATAATCACGCCGACTGGCTGGGCACCGAGCGCGTGCGCACGACTGTCATCAATGGTACCCTTACCGTCGCCGAGACTTGTACCGACACGCCCTACGGAATGAATTTGTCCTGCAATGACATCACCCAGGTGCCGGACACCAGCCCCATGCACTTCACCGGCAAACAGCGCGACGCCGAATCCGGCCTTGACTACTTCGGCGCCCGATTCAACGCCTCCAACCTAGGGCGCTTCATGACACCAGATTGGGCCGCCAAGGCGACGACGGTTCCTTACGCGGATTTTGGCAACCCGCAATCGCTTAATCTGTATGCGTACGTCGGAAATAACCCCATGTCCCGTGTGGATACCGATGGCCATGATTGTTTGACGATCGGTCAGTACACAATCGCCTGTTGGAATCGCAGTGCTTTTCAGAGTATTCGTGATGCCGAAGATGCACATGAAGCGAAGCATCGAGAGGACAGCAAGAACGGTGTGGACGAGCCTGGGTGGAAGAAAGAACAACGCGGGTATGCGGCGGAAATTCCCATCTTGGAAAAACGGATTGGGGAGTTGGAAGCAAAGGAGAAAAACGGAGGTCTCACGCCTGCCGAGAAAAAGGAGCTAGCGGAGCTGAAAGAGGAGCATGACACCGCAACAAGTCTAACGCAGGGCGCTGAAGCTGACAGAAATGCGCAACGGTATTACAGAAACAATCAGAATTGGATTGTACGTCAATTCATCCCCGATCCCGACGCGGACATTAAAAAACCGAAGCCCCAACCACCTCCACCTCCCCATCCAGAAAACCGTAAGGTGCCGTGTTTCGGATGCGAGGGCCTACCGAAACCAAATCCGGAGGACCTATTAAGATGAATGCCCCAAAAGGGTCTGTCGCCCGCAGAATAATCGCGATCATGGGAATCGTGCTAGTTTCAGGAATATTGGTGAGCTTCGCCCTCTTGCCAACTCCCGATGTACACAGCAGAGACGTTGTCGCGGCATATTCTAAGTATGCAAATGCCCCCACCGAGGAGACGCGACAAGCTTACGAAAGTACCGCTAGTCGAACGTATCGACCGTTCCACATTCTCCAATTCATTTCGGGGAGCTGCGGCGTGGCCCTACCGCTTGTGCTCGTTCTCCGACGGTGGAAACAACGAGGTGGTGTAAGCGCATCTATGAAAAGGCCAGCTGGCGCACAGCGCTAGCTGTGCGTGCGGATTCCCGAGGAACGGGGTCAGAGGGAAAGGGGTCAGGTACCGTTATTTTGTCAGTGCAGGGACAAGCCCCCAAGCAGTCGCAACCGCAGGAGGAAATGGAGAAGACCCGCAAGGCCATCCCGAGGAGCCGACCGTATGGTTCGGAGAAATGGGTGGGACGGACCGTGGCAACCTTCGGGCTGGAAAATACCCTGCGCAATCCCGGACGTCCGAAAAAGGGGCAAAATAACGGTACCTGAGCCCGTTCTCCCCCTCCTATAAATTATGCTCTTTGCATTCGCTAGAAAAATGGTGTATATCGTGTCTGTCCCGCATTCCCCGTCCCGCATTCCCCGCGGCATTACCGGGAGTGGCTCAACGCATCGCAAGGCAAGGAAGAAATTGAGAATATCCGCTACGCGATAAAGAAAAGCCGACCGTATGGTTCGGAG
>Ga0302320_10004223_pt1 | contig 32713 bp, 41 predicted proteins | sample Bog_T0_3_FD_202130 | JGI IMG/M metagenome (GOLD analysis project Ga0302320, IMG submission 202130) | Peat permafrost microbial communities from Stordalen Mire near Abisko, Sweden - Bog_T0_3 | ecosystem: Environmental > Terrestrial > Soil > Wetlands > Peat | place: Sweden: Abisko, Stordalen Mire... | reverse complement strand
GGCGTCCACACCAACCACCCACTCTCGGACGGGACCATTTAGCGCGTAAGGAACCCTTTTCGCCCAGCCACCATCGAGGAACGCTAAGCCGTAGTAGTGGGTATCGAACATCGTGCCCATGCTGACTCCGTAAGAGCCCAGATCGGCCAGTGCCCGATGCAGCCGCTCGGATAACTCCTCGAAGGGTGATGTTCGTGACCATAGGTCCTGGGTTATGCCAGGGTGCACCGCAAACACCGGTGCCGAGGACCGAGGCCGTGCGAACAGGTCGGTCCACGCCAGACCCAGGTCCTCCGTGGCGACCTGGAAGCCCTCTGGGGACTGCAGCAGATCCTGGGGCTGGACACCGATGCGGGCGAGTTCCACCGCTTCGTCGGGCGAGCAGCCCTGCCTGATATAGGCGACGGTAGATTCCAGTGATAAGGGTGTGTCCATCCATCGACGAGCGACCTCGGGTCTGTGCTCCCCGGCCGCGTACAACTCGCGCGCAGCCCTTGGATCGATCCCGAAAGCACGCCACTCAAGCCATTGAGTCGTCGGAAGTCGGCTGAGGCTCCACCCAAACAAAGCGTCACCAGTAAGGCCACTCTCAGTTAAGCGACGCAGCTCGTCGATGCTGACGCCGGCGTCAAGCAAGCTCAACAGCTCGTAGGACTTGAGCCCCTTTTCACGCTGCATGGTGAGGGTCTGCTCGAGATCCATACGTTTGGCGAGAGCCGGCACCTGAGGAGGATTTACCCCGGCCGAGCACCACCGCTCGAAATCGTCTCGTGTGAGTCCCGATTCTCTAAGGTCCACGAGAAACTGCGTTTTGCGCCAGTATCCGTAATACTGGTCGAGGACACTGATCCATCGTTCGGCTTGAGAAGGACTGCCGAAGGCAGCGACTGCGGCTGGCAAGATCGACTCCGAAAGCTCAAGCCGCTGCCAAGCGGCGTCATCGCTGTGGGTGGCGGACGACGGCTGCGACGCTCTTGCGCGGGCCATGTGGCGCTCCCCTCAGTAGGCCAGCGTGTCGGCCCACTACCTCCGTGCAGATTAACAACAGCGAATCGGGATATTGATCTCGCGCCGCAGGCTTAACACAGCTCAAGCTCTGAGGTAAATAGATGGTGATTCGGCCGGATGCCGATTAACGCCCGCTCGCGGGTCCCGGCCACGCTGCCCGCGCTACCACTTAGCTGCCGGTGAAGGTGGACGCAGCGGTGGCGGGGGCAGGCCGGGTTACCGCCGGGAAGGCCACCAGGGGCGACAGGTAGGCGACCCCGATGCTCTCTGCCGGGGGTGGCAGCAGCGTTTCAAACGGTCGGATCACGGCGGCGTCAGCCTAGGAGCTGTCGCAGCTGCCGATCGATCTCCGAATCCGAGGTTCGCGTCGTCAGCTGGCCGAGCAGCTTCATGGCGTCGGTCAGCAAGCTGCGCGTTTTCGACTCACCGTTTTTGGCCGCCAGCTGATGCGCGTCCCTGACGGTGGACTCCAGCGCCAGCAGGAGATCCGGGTCGACCGTGGCGTCGTCCATGGCTCAGAAGATCGGTTCGGTCAGGCCGACGATTTCGATGACGGACTGCGGGTACCGGGCGGCACTGAATGCAAGATAATTGTAAATCTGGAGCAGCACCGTGAGGGTGGCAGCCCGAGTCTCAGGCAGTACTCTCGCGCGGATGCCGCTCTCCCACAGCACGATGTCGGACGACCGGGCCACGTAGATCACGTCTTCGTCGTTGCCCGCACCGGCGGTCGTGGTGATGTTCGGGTCCGTGATGATCGGCACGCCTTGGATGTTGCCGACGACCTGCTGGGAAGCCACGTCCGCCAGGGTGGCGATGATGTTCATCGGGCCGTGGGTCGACGGCAACACCAGGGGGCGTTGGCTGTCGTCCAGCAGACTGGTAAACCAGCCCCACCTACGCGGGTGCATGAAGACGGCGTCGGGTGGCAGGAAGCGCTTGGAGTGGATCAGCTGGATGGCGTTGGCAATCGCGCCATAGACGCCCTTGATGTCGACGGCGGTTACCGGGATGGTCTGGATTCCGGGTGTGTTGTCGACACCCAGAACCTGACCATTGATGCCGGTACCGCTGAATGTCTGGATGTCCACCTTGGCGGCGTGGGCGGCGATCAGATCCCGAAAAACGACGTCATCGAACTGGATCGGCGACTGGTCGATCAATTGGATTGCCAGACCCTGCTGACCCGACAGGGTCCGTACGGGGCAATTAATGAAGGTGTCCGTCAGGTCGACTTCGCCACCGGCGTCCTTGATGTCCTGGTTGTCCGACTGCTGCACCGCGACTGCGGTACCGGTCAAAATCTTCGGGATGTTGATCGAGTCCGTCCCACCGGGCAGGGACTGCCGCTGGACCGCATTCGCGAACGCCCGACCCGGTCTAGCTAACTCAATGTACTGTGACATTAACCAGGCTGGAGGCGTGCTGTAGCCCCCTGATCCGTCGGATCTGTCTAGGTCACGGTACTCAAGGTAGGCGGGGGCCTCCGCCACGTCTTGGGCGTGCGCAGCTAACCTTGACCGGGACTCGCCGGTGGTGTCGCAGTTGGAGCTGACCCGGACAAGGTCGCGGAGATACGACTTGGACTTGTCGCCGCGCTGATAGGTGAGCGGTTCGTTGACGGACGTCATGGCTCGGCTCCTGGTGGGATCGTTGGCGGCGGCGGAAAGCCGTTGCATGGTCTGGCTCGGATTGCTGATGCCGGCGCGATCCAACTCGGCGTGCGCCCGCTCGATGCGGTCGTCCAAGGCGCGCAGATCGCTGACGGCCACGTCGACCGTCCGCTGCTCGACGGGACTCAGTGCCTCACGCCCGTCAGCGCGGGCATGGGTCAAAATTCGCTCGGCTTTGACCTTGGCGGCTTCGCGCGCCTCGGTGAGCTGTTCGATGGATGCTTCGGCAAATCCGGCCATTCGGCACGCTCCTTGAAGACCCCGAAAATCGGGGAATTGGAAATCACAAAGGGAATCTGCGACGCCAAGGCGTGCCGCCCGGCTCGGTGAAATGGGGGGGCCTGTCACTCGCTATCGGTTTTGGGCGTGCCGCCCGCCACCGGTTTTGAGCTGTTCGCCCCTACAACCATGCACCTGGGGTTGAGAGTAAGCCCACCTGATGCCGGCGAGCAAGCAGGACGCGCTAGTAGCCCGGCAGCTCGGTAATTACACGGTCCGGGTTGGTTCGCTCCCGCCACAGCTCGGCGTCCATCACATCCGTCTCAGCCCTCAGTCGTAACTGCAACCACTGGCGCTCAAGCTCCAGTTCGTCGTCGGTCATTTTCCTACCTCCATGAGCCCCCCCTGGGTGGGGGGACGTGTCGGACTTGCGGACTTCCTTGCAGGCGGCGTGGCCCGTCTTCGCGATCAGTTCTCCGTCGGCGTCGAAGATCGGTCGCTGCGAGATCGGCTTAATGAGCGGCTGCGACGCGCGGGCAGCGGGCGCAGCGGAAACGGTCGGCCGACTTCGCGGGGTCGCCAGTGGGCGAAGCTGCCCTTGCGTGGGGCAGCCGGTGGCTGGCCGACGACGACGATGCCGGACAGGACGACGGGTTGCTCGGCGAAGGGGTTCAGGTCGCCTGCGGAGGTGCGCTTCCTCGGCCGGGTGTTGGTATTTCGATGGACCACGATGTGGTCGCCCCGGCACTCGGGGCCACAGGGTTGACCGTCTGTCAGCCAGCGCCGCGCGGCGTCGGCGTCGGGGATGTCGGCCAGGACACCACCCGACACCCGATAGCAGACACCCACGGCTCCCATGCCGTCATCGTCCTTCTGGCGGCGCGCCAAAGTCCATCGCGGCCATCATGATTCCGCCCGTCGCTGTTCGCGGTCCAGGTCGTCCAAGATGGTGGCGAGCACCTTGAGCAGGTCGGCGGTGGCACCGTCGCGGTGCTTCCTGCGGCCTGCACGGCTGCTGGCGAAGTCGAGCAGCGCAGCCAGGGTTTCGCGGTACTCGCCTCTGCTGGCGTCGATCTCGTCGTACACCTGCACGGCGGTCGCGGGGTCGCGGTTGATCGACGCCAGGTACAGCCTCAGACCGAACGCCAGATGCCGGGTGGCGTAGGTGAGGCGGGGGTCCACGTCGGTCATTGCGGTGTCCTTTGGTCAGACCGCCGTATTCCTGCCGCATTCGGCCGGTCGCGGCTTATCGGGGTCGCGGGGGTGTCCCGGTGACGGTGGCGGGTCCGTGGCGGCGTGGGGTCGGGTATTCGGCCAGCTGCGGATGGCGTTGGTTGGCGGGCAGCGACGCCTGACAGCCCCAGTGCGCCGGCCGATTCCGCGCGTCACACTGACCGGCGACACACACCCGGCCGCAGACGAAACACAACCGCTGCTCAGTCATGGCGCTCCGCTTCGCGGGTCCGCTCGGCCATAACAGCGCGCATGATGGCTGAGTCGGCCAGTCTGCGGAGCTTGGATACGTTGAGCGAGCCGTTCGGTCGGGTGATGGCTTTCAATGCGGCCTGTAGCGCGTCGTCGCCGTCGAACTCCTTGATGGTGCAGAACGCCGTCCAGAACGTATCGAACGTCCGGTCCGACATGTTGTCGGCCATCATCTTTCGCATCATCGCTCGGTAGCGGTCGGGCTTCGGCCCCGGTTTGGAACTACCGCAAATTTGCGTCTGTTCTTCGGTCATGCCGCTCACGTTTTTCCTCTCCTGGCGTTTTTCGTCGTGAGTCATTGCCCGTACGCGGCCAGCGCCGCCTGTGCCGCCGCGCGGACCGGTCCGTCGGCGTACTGCTGTGGCGTCAGGCGTTCCGCCGTCATGCGAATGACCGGACAGAGGTCCGGCTGTCTCACCGTCGCGGACATCACGATGGTCGGGGTCAGGGTGGGCTCGCTGTCGTCGTCTTGTCGGCGAAAAACGAAGCCGTTGATGTCGTTGTCCGACTCGGGCGCGCGCCTGCGCGCGCTGTCGCCTACGGCGACACCAGTGTTTTCTTTAAAACCAGTTATCTCTTTAAGACCAGTTGTAAAACCAGTGGGAGCGCCATTGACGCTGGTAGGAGCGTTGGCCCAGCCACCCATTTCCGGGATTTCAGCCACCCATTTATCCGTAATAGGGGTCTCTGCAGCCACCCATTTATCCGTAATAGGTGGCTCTACAGACCCCCATTTGTCCGTAACGTCAGCCGTAATGGGTGGCTCTGTAGCCACCCATTTATCGTCGGCAATAGGGTCCGTTTCAGTCCCCCATTCGGCCCGGTTATCGAACTGTTCTGACGGCCACATCAGCGTGTGAGAGTCGGGCTCATGCACACCCCGGCCACGCCTGCCTTTACCCGTCTGGTCGATCCAGCCATACCGGCGACCCGTCGCGAACGCCCGCTTGACGGTGCTGAGGTCCACGCCCATGTTGGCCGCGATGGTGGCCTGCCGGACCTTGATGACAAGACCCTCACTGGCCCTGGCGTATCGGATGGCGCAGTAGGCCAGGATGGCGCGCTGCGCCAGGGGGATGCGCGAGTCGTGCATCATCCAGGTGTGCCAGGCGTACTTGTCGGCGTGATCCGGCCGGGTTTTACCGTTACTCATCGGGACCCGCTTCCCTGGCAGCCAGCCCTGTGCTCGCGGTACGCTGGGACCGCGCTTCGGGTTTGGTCATCTGAGTGCTCGGTTTGGTGGTTTTGGTAGCGGCTCGGCTCACAAGGCTGAGCCGTTTCCGTTTTCATCCGTCGCCCGCCGTGATCCATGCCTCGCGCTCGCCGAAAAGGAGAACGTCCAGTCTGCTGCTGACCTCAGTGACTCCGATGTCGCCGGTGTCCAGGTCGCTACAGACGTCAAGGATGGCGTTGTTGGCACCATCAATCGCATCCAAAAGCGCGCGCAGGTCGACCACCGGAATAGCGACGGCGGTCGCGCCCCGGCCCAGCCTCCCTATGCAGCTCTGGAGCCATCCCACCCAGTAGGCCAAACACTGTTTCCTGGCGGCGTCCGCTTCCCTGGCGGCGTCCGCTTCACCCTCTGGGTCCAGAGCGTCGATGAGAGCGTCGAGGCGCAGAAACTCGGCCATGGTGTCGGGGTCGATTACCGGCTTCGGGTCTGGCTTCGGCACGTCCGGCTTGGGCTCGCGCTTCGGCTTGGCCGGGTAGGACTTGCCGTCCCGGCCGGTGACGGTGTCAGGTGAGTCACCCTGACTCACCTGGTCGAGATCACGGTCGACGGTCTTCTGACTCACCCCGACCGCGTCCGCGATAGCTCGCTGACTCATCCCCTCGCCCGCCAGCAGCGCGACCACCTGGCGACGGTCATCCACCGACAGCACGGTCATCTCAGAGCCGACCACGTCGGCGACGTAGGCGGGCCACGACGGGAAACCCAGCGCCGCGTAAATGTCCCGGTCGCGCGCTTCGGCGATCAGCGCGCGGAACCGGTCGACGGCGTCGGCGACGTCGCGCGCCTGCTCGCGCAGTTGCCGGTCCAGGTCGTCGGCGATGCCCTGGTCACTCCTGGCCCGCGTCGCTCGGAGGTCGGCCACCGGCGGCGGCTCGGTCATTGCGACGTTCGCTGCGGCGAGTGCGGCCACGGCCTTGGCGACACGCGGATCGGTCATGCGACCGGTCCTGTCCGGCGGCGCTTTTTATTGTTCTGAGGCCGTACGGCGTTGGGCGACAGCGACGCCTCGTCGGCGGTGAGCCCGTTTCCCCGTTGCCGGGCCAGCGACCCGACAATCTCCGGGGTGATCCGGAACCTGAGCCCAGGTGTTACCCCCTTAAACGCCGCCGCTATCTGCTCGGGTGACTGCCCGGCGTCGAGCATCTGGTACACGGCCCGCACAATTGCGGCGCTCACGACGCCTCCGCGTCGGTGTCGACCGTGTCGAACAACTGCTGTAGCCGCGTCCGCTGGGCGTCGGTCAAAGGTGGTGCAGCGGCCACCAACTCGCGGACTTTGTCCTCAATGGCGGCGGCTTGCTCATCCGCTGGTAGGCCGGTCAGGAACTCCTGCGCATCTTCCAACCTGATGCGCCAGTCGCCACCGACCTTATGCGCCGGCAGCTTGCCGGTACGGACGTGATTGAGAATGGTGCCGCTGGTCACCCGACCGGCGGTGGCCACCTCGCGGGTCGTCAACAGCGTTGGCAGCGCCGGTGCCTCGGTCCTGCTGGTCGTCATACAGCGGTCTCCTCAGTTTGCAGTGTTGATAAATCCCTGCCAAACGAGGTCGACCCGTTGCCGACTATGCGTGTTGGTTTAGTTGTGTCCGTCTATATTACGGGTAATACGCGGATTGCGGTAGTGGTTACGCTGAATTGTGGTGGTACTACTCAGTATTCACCACTTATGGCGTACTTTCGACACGTTGTCACCTGGGAGCACGCGGTCCCCAAGACGTCGTCGCCCGCGGGTCCGCGGGTCAGCATGCAGTTCCGGCCGCGCGACGTGCGCTAGACGTGCCAGTCAGCGGCGACCCACTGGGCTCAGTCAGCTCCGGATCGCGCCGACAGCTTTGACCAGCAGGTCGCGGGCCCGTTGCGTGTCGACCTGGGCGACCGGCTGATCCGGGTTCACCAGCGGATTGGCGGTGACGATCACCTGGTAGTCGCCGAACTGAGCGGAATAGTCGTAGAGCTCGCCCGCGCGTGCCGAACCGCCGACCAGCAACTGCCGCACCTCGCGGATGCCCAGCGTCTGCGTCCCGTCGATCTTCGGCGCATCGACCACCTCGTTGCCGCCCCGCATCTGGGGTCCCGCGAATGTCACCTTGGTGCAGTCTTTGCCCGGTGCGGCCAACGGCAGTGCCTGGGAGGTCTCGATTGCGATGACGACGAAACGGTTGCCGCCGCCCTCGGCGGAGACCGCGGCCATATTGCCCTGCACGCCCGGTGGCATGTCCGGTCCGGCCGCGACTTTCGCGCAGTTCGGCGGATCGAAAGTCAGCCCGTCAGGGAGCTTGCGGGAGGAAAAGAACTTGGGATCGATGGCCCTTTCCGCGATGTCCGCGACTTTGAACTCGGGCCCGAAGCTTGACTTCAGGGTGACGACCTTGCTGATGTCTGCGGTTGTCGCCGGAGGATTGGCACCCGATGAGCAGCCCGCGAGTACGCACACGGACGCGGCCGCCAGCCCCAGCTTGAACACCGTGGTCAATCTACCCAAAGCCGACGGCTTAGCTGCGCAACGTAGACACCGTTTTGAACAGCAGATCGGCGGCGAATTGCGGAGTCAGCGTCGGAAGCACTGAACCAGGGTCGGTGGTGACGGTGGTGAATGCGTAGTATTCGCCCAGGTACGCGGTGAATGTATATGCCCGCGAATCGATTTCGGTGCCCGACTCGACGGAAGTCTTGATGTCGACCACCATGCCGAGCGTGTCGGCGCCGTCGATGTGCGGAGGGTCGATGAGCCGAATGCTGGCCGTGGTGTGCGCGGCCGTCATGGTCCACTGCCCACATGCCGCCACGACGTCGCGGTCCAGGTCCACTGATCGCGGCAGCGCCGGAAAGCCAACCAACACCACGTTGACGATGCCGCCGCTACCCGATCCGGACACCCCCTGCGCGGATCCCTCGCGGCCATCCCGGGGGTCGGGGCCCGGGTCGGCGAGCGTCGCGCACTGCTCCGGCTTGGCCGTCGCGCCCGCCGGCAGACTCCACATCACCCGCGGCGAAGCCGCGCCGGGGATGCTGGTGCTCACCTCGTAGCCGGGCGGCAGCTCGCGGACAACCTTCTTGATGTTCGCGGGGTTGACGGCGGCGATGGGTGCCGACGAGCCCGGCCCGGACGGCGAGGCCGGATGTGAGGATCGCGGCGATGCGCACGCGGCTACCAACAGCAGCACCGCCGTGCCAATCCAGAACGGCCGCATGCATGTTCATATCACGGCAGCCGGTTTATCAGGTAGCTTGACGCCTGTGTGTACACGAGTTCTCTGGAACACCAACGACCTGGCGGTATTGACCGGGCGCAGCATGGACTGGCCGGAGTCCACCGAGCCGCTGATCGTCGCCTTCCCGCGGGGACGCAAGCGAGACGGCGGCGTGGCGGCCGGCGTTACGGTCGTCGAGGAGAACCCGCTGCGCTGGACCAGTAGGTACGGGAGCCTGGTCACCACGGTCTACGGCATCGGCGCCATCGACGGCATCAACGAGCGCGGCCTGGGCGTGCACGGGCTCTACCTGAAGTCGACCGACCTTGGCCCGCGCGACGCGTCGAAGCCGGGCCTGCATGCCGGGCTGTGGGCTCAGTACCTGCTCGACCAGGCCGCCACGGTCGCCGAGGCGCTGAGTTTGATGGACGATTTTCAACTCGTCATGGTCGGTGCCCATGGCCACGATGCCACCATCCACCTCGCTATCGAGGACGCCGCCGGCGACTCGGCGATCGTTGAGTACGACCAGGGCCGCCAAGTCGTGCACCACGGCCGCCAGTACAACCTGATGACCAATGACCCGAGCTATGCGGAACAGCTGGAACTGCTTTCTCTGCAAGATTTTTCACACCCCTCCAAGGAAATGCCGCTGCCGGGCAACGTCAACGCCGTCGACCGCTTCCAACGTGCGGCGTACTACCTGGCGCTGTTGCCCAAGCCGGAAACCATACGTCGGGCGGTGGCCGGCGTGATGGCGATCATGCGCAACGTCTCGGTGCCGTTCGGCGCGCCCTACGGAGAGTTCGGCATCTACGACACCGAATACCGGACAGTTTCGGATCTGACCCAGAAGATCTACTACTTCGAGCTCACCACCAGCCCGAACACCATCTGGATAAACCTCGACGGCCTCGACCTCACCGAGGGCGCGCAACCGGTCGCGATCGACCCCTACGACGAATCGCTGATGGGCAACGTCACTTCGCGATTCGCCCCGCACCAGTCGGCATTCTGACCGCTCAGCCGACCGCCTCGATCACCTGACGGGCGACGCGTCTGATCTGGTCAGCCACGTCGCGCTTGAGATGCAGGTCGTGTCGGGTGGGCACATCGATGACGGTGGTGATGATCCCGACGTCTTCGCGCTGCCACACCGCGCCGTGGTGGTCCAAGATCGTGCGCATCGGCACATTATCGGAAAGCATTCGCGCGGAAAATCTTTGGACTCCATCGACCTCGGCGGCGATGGACAGCGCACCGATCAGGAAGCTGCCGATCCCCCGGCCCTGATAGGCGTCGGCGACCGTGAACGCGACCTCGGCAACAGTCGGATCGGTTTCGTCACGAACAAAGCGCGCGTCGGCTACCGGGTCGCCCCCGTCGGTCACCACCCAGACGAAGTGGTCGACGTAGTCGACCTCGGACAGGTAATGCATCAATGCCGGGGTGGGCGCGCGCGCCGTCATGAACCGCCGATACAGCGTCTCGTTGGAAAATTGGATGTGCCCGTGCACGGCCCGCTGGTCGTCGCCGGGCAGGACTGGGCGCAGCATCAGCAGGCTTCGGTCGCGAACCCGTATCGGGATGGGCGTGATGAGTGCGGCGAGGCGCTGGCGCACCGTGCGCAGCAGCCGCGGCATCACCCCAGGGATCTGCGCCATTCGGGTGAAGGCGTCATTGTCGCCGATCCACCCGGTCAGCGGTTCGGCCGTGACGACCGTCGCGATCCGCGGGACATCACGCAGCAGGGCGATCTCTCCGACGATCGTGCCGGGGGACGCCGGCCCGACGAGCACCCCGCCGTCAGCATCGACGTGTTTGAACTCGGCGGTGCCCGACGAGATCAGCAGGAACGACACGGCTCGCTCGCCCTGCTGCATCAACACCTGGCCGGCGGGCGCGCGCAGGGGCGCAACGCAGGCCGCCAATGGCAGCAGGTCATCGATGGGGCATCCCTCGAAGATGTCCATGGTCGCGAGTTCTGCGGCTCGCGCGGCGGTCGACTCGGCCACAGCTCAGGCTATGAGCCGGTCATGCGTACTGGTTGGCCGGGGCGTCGACGCGGGTGACGGCGATCACGCGAAGCGTCGGGATCGGCGCCCTTTTCGGCCGGGACGGCCCCGGAGTCGCATCGGTCTCAACCTGACCCTCCACCCTCAGCCAGGTGTTATCAGCGAACTTCAAGGCAGTGCCGCCGGTGCCCCCGGTGCCGCCGGTGGTGCTGCGCAGATGGATGCGGGCCAGCTGGGCATCGGCGGCGCAACAGATGATGACGATGCGGGCAAGATCCACACCTCCGGGCTCGTTCAGGACGAAACCGGTGATCGTGACCAGCCGGTTAGTCAGTGATCCCGAGGTGTCCTGGGCCCATCGCATCAACACCTCCGGCAGCGAGACCTCGGGAGCACGCCCCGGCGGCAGCGGCGGAAATCCCCGGGGCGATGCGTCATTGGAGGTGGTCCGCACCGATGCCGCCTGCGGCCGCAAGGCCGGCGGCGACACAAAGATCAGCATCACGACAGGCACGAGGAGCAACCACAGGACACCGGAGCGGTGGGAGTGTCCGTCTTCGCGATCGGGTTGATCATGCCGCGGTCCGCCACGGCGAATGTCCCCAACCATCGCCGCCAGCGCGAGAGCGACCAGCAGGACGGCGGTAACTGCCAGCCAGGGCAACAGTCCCGGTTTGACGTAGCGGGTAAACGCGCCGGTGACCGTGATGAGCCCGATGCTCACCCCCACCAGCAGCAGGATGGTGTTCTCGGTTTCGCGGCTCATGCCGAGCCGCCCAGCACGAGCACCCCGACCACAGTCGCCACTGCGGTGGCGACCAGCAAGGTGGCGGGCGCGAACCGGGCGGCGAACGCCCGCCCGAACATGCCGGACTGCATCGCCAGCAACTTGACGTCGACGGCCGGCCCGACGACCAGGAACACCAGCCTGGGCACCAGCGGGACCATGGTCAGACTGGAGGCCACGAATGCGTCGGCCTCCGAGCACACGGCGAGTGTCACCGCCAACGCCGCCATCACCGTGACACCGAGGATCAGGTGCGCGCCCACGTGCTCGAAAAGCCGCGGCGGCACCAGAACGTGCAAGGCCGCGGCGGCGGCGCCGCCGACGACCATGTAAGCCGCCGCCTGCAGAAAATCCTGGCGGACCACTTCACAGAAAACCAGCCACTTCGATCCGGACTCGGGAGGGCGCGGCGGTAGCCGGCGGGTGACCCACTCGGCACGGCCCCACCGCGACCACGCCCAGCCCATCAGCACCGCGGTCAGAAATGACGCCGCGACCCTGGCCAGGACCATCTTCGGCTGGCCGGGAAACGCGACGGCGGTCGCGACCACCACGACCGGGTTGATGGCCGGAGCGGCCAGCATGAACGTCAGCGCCGCCGCTCCCGCCGCCCCGCCGTCTCCGAACAAACGTCGTGCCACCGGCACCGAGCCGCACTCGCACCCGGGCAGCGCGGCGCCGGCCAGTCCGGCGGCCAGGACCGCCGGCTCGGCGCGGCGGGGCAGCCACCGCACCAACCGTTCGGGCGAGACGAACACCGCTATCAGGCCGCTGACCAGCACACCTAATCCCAGAAAGGGCAGCGCCTGAACGAAGACACCGCAGAACACGGTGCCCGCCGTGGCCAGCGTGTCGTGGCTCGCCACGGCGGCGCGCAGCCAGGCGCCGGAAATCGCGAACGCCACCAAGCCTGCGACGAGCAGTTCCATGGACCCGACACGAAGTACGCGCCCAGCCGTCATTGCGGCCGCCCCGCCAGGTGCACCTCATCAAGCGTAATGAAAATGATTATCGCCCGGCGCACTTCCTGCGTCTTCAGCGGTCGAGCCTGCGGCCAGAGCCGGCGCTCCGCGCGATCTGTGCGCAGGTTCAGCGCCACCATTTCAATCTCGCGCGACCCCGCCGAATCTGCACTGAGGGCGTGGTTCGAGCGCGCAAACACGATCTGTGCGCAGGTTCAGCGCCACCATTTCAGTCTCGGCGCGGCCCCGCCGAAACTGCAAAAAGGCCGTGCTCCGACGCGGCGCCCTGATGGCAGACTCGGTGCCGCGATCGCAGGCTCGGCACCTGGCCGTGCGGGCATATTCGCACGCGCTAACGTCAATGGCACCGATGACGGAGGTACACATGGCTGGGCAGATACCGCTGGTCGACTATCTGGTGTTGGACTCCGACGAGCCACACCTGGTCGCGCAGGAGTGCACGAACTGCGGCGCCCGGTTCTTCGACCGACGCAACGCCTGCGCGGGCTGCTTCAGCACCGACTTCACCGAAGCCCCGATCGCGACCGAGGGCACAGTGCGTGCGTTCACCATCGTCGCCTTCGCGGCGCCGGGAATCCCGACCCCGTTCGTGGCCACCGTGGTCGATTGCGCCGGGACCCAGGTCCGCGCCAACCTCATCAACGTCACGCCCGATCCCGAGCACGTCCACGACGGCATGAAGGTGCGGCTTGCCACCTACTCACTCGGCGCCGACTCCGACGGCACCGAGGCGATCGGATTCGGATTCGAGCCCGTCTCGTGACGGGCTACGTCTTCACCCCTACGAAGGAGCACCGATGAGCGCAAGTGACGAGGTCTGGATCCTCGGGATCCGGATGACCAAGTTCGGCAAGCACCTCGAACTCGACACCGTCGACCTTGCCGCCGAGGCCGCCATGGGCGCGCTCGCCGACGCGGGCATCACGATGAAGGACGTGGGCGTGATCGCGGCCGGCAACCTGATGAACGCGAGCGCCGGTATCGGCCAACAGCTGCAGAAGCAGATCGGCCAGACCGGCATCCCGGTTTACAATGTCGCCAACGCGTGCGCGACCGGGGCCACCGCGCTGCGGACCGCGATCATGGCGGTGAAGGCCGGCGAGGTCGATTACGGCCTGGCCGTCGGCGTCGAGAAGCTGGCCGGCGCCGGGCTGCTCGCCGGCGGCTCGTCGACGAAGGACGCCGACACCTGGACACCGAAGGGCCGTTACGGCGCGGTGGCGCCGGTTGACGGCCGGATCGGCACCGAGACCATGCCCGGGGTATTCGCCCAGATCGGCACGGAGTACGGCCACAAGTACGGCGGCACCAGTTTCGAGCTGTTCGCCAAGATCAGCGAAAAGAACCACGCCCATTCAACTCTCAACCCGCTCGCGTCCTACCAGAAGCGGTTCACACTCGAGCAGATCATGAACGACGTGATGATCGCGTACCCGAACACTCGCGCGATGTGCTCGGCCAACTGCGACGGCGCCGCCGCCGCGGTGGTATGCAACGGCGAGACGCTGAAGTCGCTGTCGCTGGAGCAGCGCCGGCGCGCGGTGAAGGTGTCGGCCTCGGTGTTGACCACCGACCCCTACGAAGAGGGCTGCCAGGTGCTGCCGAACGTCAACACGCTCACCCGCAAAGCCGCCGAGATCGCCTACGCGCAGGCGGGAATCGCTCCAAGCGATCTCGACCTGGTTGAGCTGCACGACTGCTTTGCCACCGCCGAGCTGGTGCACTACGACAACCTGATGCTGTGCGAAGTGGGCGGCGCCGCAGACTTTTTCAACTCCGGCGCCACCTGGCGGGACGGTTCGACACCGGTAAACGTGTCGGGCGGCCTCGAATCCAAGGGCCACCCCATCGCGGCCACCGGCATCGCCAACATCTGGGAGATCTGCCACCACCTCCGCGGCGAGGCGGGCGACCGCCAGATCGAGAACGCGAAAGTGGGCCTCGCCCACGTCATCGGACTCGGCTCCGCCTGCGGCGTGCACATTTTAGAAAAATCCAGGGTAAAGTCCGCGGCTTAACTACGGTTCGGTCCCGAGGTAAGCGACGATCGCATTGGTCAGCCCTTGCCGCGCCAGGTCTAGGTCGGAGTAGCTGCCGAGCTGACGTTCCGACGTGATGCCACGCATCGCCCCCGGAATGAAGGTGGCCACTTCACGCACTCGGTCCGGATCCACGTTTAGGTCGGCGAACGCGGTCTGGCAGGTTGCCAGCCAGCCCCGCCCCCAGGACTGCAGCTCGGCGGCCGTGCGCGGATAAAGGCGTTCAAGCTCGGCCGGGTCACGTGGCAGCGCAGCGCGCAGGTTTTCGATCGCTCGAGAGTCGGTGGCCGTGAGGCCGTCGTACAGGGTGTCGATGATCTTCGCGACGCGCTTCTGCAACGGTGCCGTCTTGTCGGCGGATACGAATACTTCCGCACGTCGCTCCGCGGTGCGATGCAGAACGGCCGCCCACAGTCCGTCGGCATCGCCAAACTGGTATTTCACTGCGCCCCAGGTGGCCCCGATCAGCTTGGCGATCCGGTTGGCCGACACGGCTGCGGGGTCGCCCGTGGCCAGCGCTTTCAGCGCCACGTCCAGCATGTTCTCGCGAGTGGCATTGCCGCGCCGGTTGGTGCGCTGGGGCTGAATGGCCGTGTCGGTCATCCTGCAGATGATACGGCCGGTGTGGCTGGACGTTTCGATGTTTCGCAGAACCCTCGTTGATTTCAGTAATGAGCCCACTATGCTTCTCTTCGAAGAAGGAGTAGCTCAGATGGCGAAACCACCGCTTTCGATGAAGCCGACCGGCTGGTTCCAGGTCGCCTGGTCCGACGAGATCAACGTCGGCGACGTGCACAAGATGCACTACTTCGGTCAGGAGATGGTGGCCTGGCGTGCGCAGTCGGGACGGATCACCGTGATGGACGCGTACTGCGAACACCTCGGCGCTCATTTGGGTTTCGGCGGCCACGTGGAGGGCGACGTCATCGAGTGCGCCTTCCACGGCTGGCAATGGGACCACGAGGGCCGCAACGTCTGCATCCCGTATGAGAAGCGGCCCAACAAAGGACGCAGGATGCGCACCTACCCGGTGGTGGAGCGCAACGAGTCGATCTACATCTGGCATGACACGCAGGGCCGGGAGCCGTTCTTCGAGGTCCCCGACGTGTTCGCCAGCTTCGGAGACGGCAGCAGCCTGGCCGACTACTGGCCTCGCGCCAGCCTCTACGAACAGAAACTGGAACTGCATCCGCAATACGTCCTCGAGAACGGGGTCGACGTCGAACATTTCAAGTTCGTGCACAAAACGCCGATCGTGCCGGTATTCACCCGGCACGACTTTGACGAACCCGTGTCCTACGTCGACTTCACCATCACCTTCGAAGGCGACGAAAATCAGTCGATCGACGACATCAGGAGCGGTGTCGAGGCGATCAACGGCGGACTCGGAATCGCGGTGACCAAGAGCTCCGGCATGGTCGACAACCGCACCATCTCCGCTATCACCCCGGTTGACGAGCACACCTCCGACGTCCGGTTCACCGTCTACATCGGCCGGACCCCGGGCGCGTCCGACCCTGCACGCCAGGAAAGGGCCCGAACAAAGGCGCAGGAGTTCGGCCAAGAAGTCATCCGGCAGTTCAGCCAGGACATCTATATCTGGTCGCACCAGCGTTATTCGGACCCGCCGGCATTGTCGCCGAAAGAGTTCACGGGCTTCACCGCGATCCGCGAGTGGGCCAAACAGTTCTATCCCGACGGGCGCGGCGGCAGCGCGGCAGAACTGCATGCCGCGGCCTCCGCGCCCGCGGCCCAATGACGAAGGGCGGCAGGCAATGAACGCTCCCATCCGGGTGTTCCAGGTAGCCACCGGCAACGTCGGCAGCGAGATGATCAAGAGGATCGCGACCCAGCCCGACCTCGAACTCATCGGATTGCACTGCTACACAACGGATAAGGTCGGCCGCGACGCCGGCGAGATCGTCGGGTTGCCCCCGATCGGGGTGGTCGCAACCGGGTCGGTCGAGGAGATCATCGCGGCCAAGCCCGACGTCCTGACGTTCCACGGCGTGTTCCCTGATGAAGACCTGTACGTGAAAGTCCTTGAAGCGGGCATCAACATCGTCACGACAGCGGACTGGATCACCGGTCATCACCGAAACGAGAACCATCCCCATTCCTCCGGCAAAGCCACCACCGAGGTTCTGCAGCAGGCATGCGCGAAAGGCGGGTCGACGTTCTACGGTACCGGCATGAACCCCGGACTCTGCCAAATCCTGGGAGTGATCAACTCCTGCAACGTCTCCGAGATCGAGAACATCACGGTCATCGAGTCGGTCGACGTGTCCTGCCACCACTCGGTGGGCTCCTGGCAGATGTGCGGATACGGTCTGCCCGTCGACGACACCCGTATCCCGGGCATGCTGGAGGTGGGCACCCGGGTATTCGCCGACGGCGTGTACCTGATGGCGGACTGCTTCGGGCTGGAACTCGACGACGTCACCTTCTCGTATGAACTCGGCGCCTGCACAGAGGACATCGACCTGGGCTGGTACCAGCTGCCCAAAGGTTCGCTGGGCGCCAATTACCTGAAATACCAGGGCATCGTCGACGGGGTTCCGAAAGTCGAGGTGCACCTCGAATGGCAGATGACGCGGCACACCGAGCCGCGCTGGAAGGTCCAACACTGCTACATCACCAAAATCCAAGGTGACCCGTGCATCTCGAGCACGCATAAGATCCTGCCCAAGCCTGGGGTGGACATCTACTCGCCGGAAGCGGTTGCCTCGATCGGCATGACGATTACCGGGATGCCCGCGCTCAACGCGATCTCAACGGTCGTCGCGGCGCCGCCGGGCTTGCTGACTAGCGCTGACGTCCCGCTACGCGGCTTTGCCGGACGGTTCAAGGCATAGGCGAGTCGAGATGGCCAGCGCGGTGGCCGAATCCGGTGTAGCTGCGTACCAAGGGAAGTGTGGCCATGGTGGCGAAGCCCGGTTCGGCATCGCAGACGGCGGGCACGGCGTTGAGCACTTGCATGCCGGTCGCCACACTGGCCGCGCGGACGTGCTCTTGCATGCTGGCCGGGCGGCTGAAACTGGCCAGCGAGATGAAGTGCGTTTGCATCGAGGGATCACCTTCGATGGTCAGCGTCCATCCATCCCTGGGTTTGGGCCAATGCGAGGGATATTCGTTGCCGACCGTCCATAAGGTCTCGATCTCGACCAGTGCCTCGCCGCCGCGTCGGCCGACCCAGTTCCACCGCTGCCCGGCGGTGGTGCCGGCCTTGAGAAGGTGATCGAAGATCTGGTGATCCTGTTGGGCGGCAATAGGCTCCACCGACGCCGTGACTTCGTCGATGTCGGCGCCCAGCGCGTCGGCCAGCAACCAGACCTCTTCGATAAAGATCGAGCTGTTGAATTCGAGGAAGCCGCCGGCGCTGGTACTGACCTGGTCGAGGGGTTGCCCGAATCGCATGTTGTCGAACGTGATTGAGGTGCTTTCGTACACCGTCCAGTCGGCCCGTTCCTGCAGTGTGACCTTCTCGATCGTCCGACTCATCCCGGACAGCGCGAGCGGCAGCACGCCAGACAGGTTGCCGGGATTCAGCCCGCTGCCGTGCACGGTGCTGTTTCCGTGCTTGCAGGCGGCCAACAGCCGCTCCCGATCTCCCGGCGCGGCGCGATCGGGGTGGAACAGGAACGCGGTCGTAACGACATTTGCGCCGCTGGCCAGGATCGCGCAAACGTCATCAAGGGACGCGGTGCGTGGCGTGTAGACCACACAGTCGGCGCCCAATGCCAGCACGTGTTCGACGTTTGTGGTGGCGGTGACACCGATGGGGTCACGGCCGGCCAGCGTGCCGGCGTCGACGCCGTCCTTGTCATCGGAGTAGACCCTCACGCCGATCAGCTGCAAATCGGGTCGGTGGTCGATGATGGTCGACAGCGTCTCGGTCCCGACGGTGCCGGTTCCCCATTGCACGACCCGGTAGGGCCTACCCGGGTGGGGCGGAGCGGTCATCAGAACCCGCGCTAATTACAGGGGGCGTCGCCGGGCGTGTAGTACGGCGCCCCGTCGGACCCAAAGCACGGCGGCCGACCCGCGGCGGCCTGCGCGGCCGCCTCGTCGCCTCCCGCGACCGCCACTCCAGCAACCGCGGCGTCGTCAGCAAGGTGCGAGCAACCACCTACGTCGACGTGGCGGCCACCGGCGTCGGCACAGACTTCGGCCTGGCTGACTGCGGGCGTCTGGATCGTCGCGATCGCCGCTGGTGCTGCCGCAAGAGCCGCCACCATTGCGAAGCCAACGGCCCAAGACCTCATGCTTTTGCCCACCGTGGTCATCTCCTCATCGAAACAAACCTCGCCACAGGCGTGGCACTTGGAGTGTAGCCGCGCCCAGCGGGTGCTTCGGCTGTTTCAGTTGCACCCGGAGGCGTTGACCCATCTGCCGTTGTAACCGATGCATCCGTTGACGTTCGGGGTCGGGTCGTAGGGCATCGGGGCGTAGTAGGCCGGCGGCGGAACGTAGGGTGCGATGGCGTCGGCGATGTTGGCGCAGCCGCCCACCGTCACCCGGCGCCCGGCGCTGGCACAGACGTCGGCGTTGGCGACCCCCGTGGGCGCGATGGTGAGGATGGCGCCGGGAATGCCGACGATAGCGAGGAAGCCGGCCGCCGTGACAGTCCATGACCGTGTCCAGTTGCTCATATCGGGAGCCTCTTTTCTAGGAGCCGAATGGTGATGGGGCGAGGTCGCAGCGGCTTCTCAGATCGGTGAGGGGCCGGCGGATACCGTTGATATCGGACTCGACCTGCGGGTGGGCGTCCATGTAGGTCTGTACCCGGTCATGGATTTCCGAGTTCGGCTGCCCCTTGAGGCCGGTGAAGAAGTCGTTCACGTCCGGGTGGCTGAACAGGTAGGCGCCCATCGCCGTTCCGACGGTGCCCGACGCAACCGCCAGGTCACCGGCCGTGCAGTTGGGCGGCGGTACAGGGGGCGCGGGCTCGGCCAAGGCGATCGAAGACCCCGCGATCAGCATTGCTCCGCCGGCGATGATGCCCAGCCCTGCGCTCCGAAGAGCACGTCCTGACTTCAACATGGAAACTTCCTAACTCGGCGGCCGCACGACCACCGGATTCGCCCAGCAAAAACACACCGTAAGACGCAATCCTTGCGAAATCCTTGCGAATGCCAATTCCGGACGCCCGCGCCGATCCGATTTACCCTGGATCCGTGACCAGCAAGCACGTTGCCGGTGGATTGCCGGGCGGAGTGGTGCACGAGTTACCCGCGGACCTGCGCAAAGCGCTCATCGCCAATTCCACCGCACTCGCCGCGTGGCAGGACATCACGCCCTTGGCGCGCAACGAATTCATCTGCTGGGTCGAGGACGCCAAGCAAGAGACGACCCGAACGCGCCGCATTCGCCGGACTCAGGAGGAGCTGGAAGAAGGCCAGCGCCGCCCCTGCTGCTGGCCCGGATGCAAGCACCGCGAGCGCACCGGCAAGGCTTAGCGGCGATCGCAAGCGCGGCGCAGCCGGGCGCGGCGGGTCGCCGCCATCGGGTCTAGCGGCGATGCCGTAGTTCATCGAGAACCCGACCGACGGCGTCCTCGGACAGGCCCGCAGGAAAGGCGGGAAACATCCGGTCGATGACACCATCACAACGCGCCCAGAGCGCGGCCGCCAGCTCCGGGAGCGAGGCGACCACGGCAAACGCCCGCAGGACGTCGTCGTCGATGAGCGCACCCATGGCGTCCCACTCGCCCTCCCTGGACAGTCGGTGCAGTTCGACGTGCAGGTCGCCCCAACCGTGCAAGTCGAGCACTGTGCGGTAAGCGGGCGTCGAGCCGTAGAACGCGATCTGCTTGCGGGTCGCCGTGGCCGCGGCTGTCATCTGCTCTTCGGTCTCACCCGTGACGACGAAGATCGGGCACGAAACCTGAAACCCGTTGGGCTCGCGACCCGCCCGCCGCAAGCCCCGCACCAGCGCGGGGGTAGTCACCTCTTCCAAGTAACGTCTGGTGGTGAACGCATGGGCCAGCAGGCCGTCGGCAACCTCGCCGCTCAGCTCCGTCATCGCCTCGCCGACGGCGGCGATGAACACGTTCGGAACGCCGTGCGCCATGGGTTCCGGGGTGAACATCGGAGTCATCAGCGTGTGGGTGTAGAAGTCGCCTTCGAATCGAAGTCGCGTCCCGTCATGCCACGCGGCCCAAATCGCATGCAGCGCAGCGACGAACTCGCGCATGCGCCGGACGGGTTGGCTCCACGGCATGCCGAAACGCTTTTCGATGTGAGTCCGAACCTGTGTTCCCAGCCCGAGGTTGAAACGGCCCGCCGAGTAGGACTGCAGGTCCCAGCCGAGGTGGGCAACGGTCATCGGATTGCGCGCGAATGCGACGGCGATGCTTGTTCCCACCTCGAGAACCGACGTGTGTTCGGCGGCAAGCAGCACCGGAAGGAAAGGATCATGGTTGATCTCGCCGGTCCAGCATCCGTCGTACCCGCGCTGTTCGATCGCTGCAACCGTCGCCGGCACCCGGGTGAGATCGCCGGGTATGCCACGGTCGATCCTGAGGCCGGCGGCGCTCACCACGGATACCGACGCTACGGTAAGGAATTCACCACCGTCAACGACCAACGCTCGCGCAGTCCGGCACCCGACCCGTGAGGATGGAACTCGTATGAAGCCGACGCTGCAGGAAGCCGTCCTGGGCGCGTGGGAACTGGTGTCCTTCGTCGCCCGCGACGTGGCCACCGGCGAAGACCGCCACCCGCTCGGCGCGGCACCGCGCGGCCTGATTCTCTATACCGCCGACGGCCACATGTCGGCCCAGCTCGCCGAGTCGGATATGGGTGAGTACATCGCGTACGGCGGCCGTTACTCGGTCAACGAGGAAACCGCGACTTTGCACCACGACGTCACCATTTCGATGATGCCGGAACTGTTGACACAACCGCAGTTCCGCAATGCCAGCATCGACGGCGACCGGTTGACGCTGTCGGCCACGAGGTCCGACGACGCTGGCGTGACGACGCACAGCAGCCTGGTGTGGCGGCGGGCGTCGCCTACGCCCATTAGACAGTAATGAGCGAGTGACGGGATTCGAACCCGTGTATACGGCTTTGCAGGCCGCTGCCTAGCCGCTCAGCCACACCCGCATGAATCGTCACCTTGCCAGCGCAGACCGCCGCAGCCCAGTGTTTGGCTCGGCCCGATCATTTCCACGGCGGCGGGTGAAGGTTAAGCGTCCTGGGCGAGGTGCTGGAGAACTCGCTCCTGCACGGCGGTGAGGACGTCGAGTTCGGCCGGCGTGAGCAGGTCGATGAAATTGCGACGCACGTTGTCTACGTGGCGAGGTGCGGCTTGCTCGATGGCGGCGCGCCCGGCGGGCAAAAGGCAGATCATGCTGCTGCGCGCATCAGAGGGATTGGTTTCACGGGTGATCAATCCCCGTTCTTGCATGCGACGGGTTTGGTGGGAGAGTCGGCTCTTCTCCCAATGCAACAGGGCGCCCAGTTCCTGGGCGGGCATCCGGCCGGCCGGATGTTCGGAGAGCACGACGAGGATCTCGTAATCGGTTTCGGTGAGCCCAAATTCGTTCAGCAGGTGCTGGTGCAGACGAAGGCGAAGCCGGTGGTGCATGTGCACGAAGGTCCGCCAGGCGCGGTCCTCGCGAGAGTCGAGCCAGTTCGGTTCGGTTGCCATGTCCCCCCTCACCCGACCGAGCTTAGTTGATATTGGTTGACACGTCAACCTTCTTACGTTAGCGTGGCTGAAACATCAACAACCATCCCGGGTTAGGAACCATTGTGAACATCGCACTCTGGATCGTCGCCGGTCTACTCGCCACCGCCTACATCGCGGTGGGCGGCATGAAGATCGTCATGTCAACCAAACAACTCGCCGACAACCCCAACCTGGCGGCCATCGCCGAGGAGCTGTCGGCTCCCGCGATCAAGGCCATCGGCGCGATTGAGGTAGCCGGAGCGGTTGGTCTGATTCTGCCCTGGCTCACCGGCATTGCCCCCGTCCTCACGCCGGTCGCTGCGCTCGGGCTCGTTGCGTTACAGATAGGAGCGATGGTGTTCCATGGCCGTCGACACGAGTTCAAGCAATGGCCGGTTAACGTGGCTTTCGCAGGGCTTGCCGCATTCGTCGCATGGGGTCGGCTCACCGGAGTGGGCGGATAAACGCCGCGGACACATCGAGTCGATGCGGGCAGCGGGATCTGCCGGGATACGCGAAGATGGGCGGGTGGACGATGTCGCCGAAACCGAGCTGGCCTGGGACCTAGTCGAGCTTGCCGGCCGGCACATCTCCGAGCGCGACCGCACTGACGTGCATACCGCCATTGGCGGGGGCGATTGCTACGGCGCTATCGGGACCCTACTCAAGACGATCGTCCGGGCAAGAGTGCCCGTACCGCCGGCGCTCGCAGTCAGAATCAACGACTGGCGCGCCCCATATGCGCATCATGCCGATGCGCCACAATTGAACGAATTACTTACTGCAATAGACTCGTTGGCCGAAAGAACCGACGCGAGCTGACCCACTCCGTTATGACCGGTTGCCAATTCGATGTCCGTCCAGCAGCGCGGTCAACCCGCTCGGCTGTGCCGATTCCACGGTGCGTGGCAGGCCAAGCAGCGCGGCGGCGCCGGCGCTGGTCGCCACCTCACGACCGGCCAGGGCAGCGGCCTCGACGGCCTCGGTTACCAGTTCGACATTGGTGGGGGTGCGGTCGCCGGCATAAAACTCCAGCCCCACGTGCAGGTGACCGCCCGCGTCCAACGCCGCGCGGCACAGTTCGCTGCGAACAAGGTCATCGCCGACTGCCGAAGCCGCCCAGGGCAGTCCGGTCCCGTCCAGAAGTTCGAGATACGCCGCGAGAGCAGTGCGGCTGGGTGGCAACCCGAACGCCGTTCCGCTGAGGCCACGTGCGGAGCTGAAGTACAGCTTGACGAACGAACCGGCGGGAAGCTGCCCACTGTGGTGGTAGGCCAACAGGGTGCGCAGGAACCCCGGTTCGTAGACGGCAAAGCTCGGGCCGAGGCGGTGGGTGCGGCACAGTTCTAGTTGGTGGGCGATATCGTCGAAGGTGTTGGCGTACACGAACGAACCCGTCGGCAGGCCGTCCACCTGCACTCCCAGGTTGACCGATCCCGGATCGCTGACAGACATCCGGAGCAGCCCAGACTCCGCCAGCGGCGCGATGTGGTCGTACCACTGAGCCGACCGGCCGAGGTTGATCGTCGGGTACCACAACGCATCGGGCCGCTCGGCAAGCACGCGTCGCCAGATACCGAGATACACCTCAGCCGCATCCTCGCCGGAGAGATTCACGCTCGATATGTGCTGATGAACGATCGCCGCCCCGGCCTCGAAACACGCAAGCGCGTCGACGACGATCTCGTCTTCGGTCACCGGAACATTCGGATTGAGGGCTTTCGTAGTGGCCCCGTTGATCGCGGCCTCGATGATCACTGGTTCGCTCATTGCCACTCCTGCGCCGGATTTGAAAGCTGTTGGAACGGTTGGGACGTTACGCGATCGGAGAGGCCAAAGGTCTATTTCGGAGGCATACCGATCCCGCCGTCCACCCGCACGACGTCAGCCTCTGACCCCTCGCCCTCACCGTGGAGGGGTTATCGATCACGCAGTGGCTCATCCCGGTCATTACCGCGTGGCCGCAAATGCGATTCGCCAAATTGGGCGTCCAAGGGCGGCCGGTTCACCGAGTGGACCGAAGACAGCAATTCCTTCCAGAGGGGTGCCACACTCTGACGATGCAGCCGACGATGCACCCGACGATGCCCTCGACGATGAGCCGACGGCCGGGGCGTCCCCCCGCGGCCAATGCCAACGAGACCCGTAAACGCATCGTGCGCGCGGCTCGTCAGGTGTTCACTGAGCGGGGCTACGTCGGAGCGACCTTTCAGGAGATCGCCAACCGCGCCAACCTGACCCGGCCAGCGATCAATCACTACTTTCCCAGCAAGCGGGCGCTCTTCCGCGCGGTGGCGGATCACACTAACGAACTGGTCGTGGCCTCAGGCATAGAGCGGGCCCGGGGCGAGACCAGCCTGGCGGGAAGGCTATCGGCGTTCGTCACCGTCGCGATGCACGCCAGTATCGAAAACCCCTCTACGGCAGCATTTCTGGTTGCCGATGTGGTGGAATCGCGCCGGCATCCGGAACTGAGCACACCCGACAATGATTCGCTGGAAATCAGCCGGAGCTTTCTGCACTGGGCTGTCAACGACGCAATCGAGCGCGGCGAGGTCGCCGCCGATATCGACGTCCCGGCGTTGGCCGAGACACTGCTGGTGCTGCTGTGCGGGGTGGGCTTCTACGCCGGCTACGTGCGGCGCCCGCACGACGAGATGGACCTCGTCAACGCGATGTTGCGCCAGCTGCTCGCCGGCGCAGTCTGGCGGCCCGCGACGTAAAGCGACGACGTCACTGCGGCTAGCTGTTCGCCGAATTGCTCTTAGACCGAGGTCAATTCTCGATCGCCTGCGCGCACCCGCGGGAAGTTGAGCATCCGACGGGCGTTCTCCTCCACAATCAGCGCGCACTCGTCGTCGGGCACCTCGGCGAGCACCTCGGCGGCGCGCTTGCGCGAGTTCGGCCAGTTGGAATCGCTGTGCGGGAAGTCGATCTCGAGCATGATCCGGTCGACGCCAATGCTGTGCCGGTTCTTCAGACCGTGCTCGTCGTCGATGAAGCAGCCCCAGAAGTGCTCACGGAACAAATCCGACGGACGGGCGTCGAAGTCGATCTTCTGGTAGTAGCGGTGCCGCTCCCAGACATAGTCGGAACGCTCGAGGATGTAGGGCACCCAGCCGATGCCGCCTTCGGCCAGTGAGAACTGCAGCTCGGGGAACTGCTGGAGCTTGCCAGAGAACAGCAGATCGACAGTGGTCCACATCAGGTTGGTCGAGAACAGCGCCGTCGCGACGGCAAAGGGCGCGTCGGGCACCGTGATCTGACCCGGGATCGGCTTGACGGATGAGAACGAAAAGCCCGGCACGTAGGCACCGGAGCCGAAGTGCAGCGAGACCGGCATCTTGGTTTCGGAGCAGACCCGCCACAACCCGTCCCAGTGGTCCGAGTGAAACGACGGGAGACCCAGCGGCACAGGACTATCGGGGAACGAGATCGTCCTGGCGCCTTTGGCCGCCACCCGCTGCGCCTCCGCGATGGAGGCGTCGATGTCCCAGGTCGGCAGGATCGCCAGCGGGACGTAGCGCTCAGGTGCGCTGGCGCACCACTCGTCGATGTAGAAGTCGTTCCACGCCTTGACACACAGCAGGGCGAGCTCCTTGTCCTGCGCGCGATGGAATGTCCCACCGCCGAATCCCGGGAAAGACGGGAAGCACAACGCCGACTGGACACCGTCGAGGTCCATATCGGCCACGCGCGCGACCGGGTCGTAGCAGCCCGGGATCATGTCCTCGTAGCGGACGGGGTCCATGCCCCATTCCTCGGGCGGCTTGCCCGCGACCGCGTTCAGGCCGATCGTCGGGAAGACCTGTCCGTCGTAGTGCCACAGGTGCATACCGTTTTCATCCACGATGCGCGGGCCCTGTTCGAGGTACTTCTGCGGCAACCGGTCCTGCCACACCCGCGGGTGCTCAACCAAGTGGTCGTCGACGGACACGATCTGGTGGTCATCCTGAAGCGGCATGATGCTCCTTCGCATCTGGCGGGCTACTTTTCTGACGCACCGTCTTGTTTTCTGACGGTTCGTCTCACAGACTATATGATGTACGCCACACTCGTCTAGCCGTTGAGGGGCCCGACATGGAATCCACGGACCGACCCGCCGACGGCGCAAGCCGAGACAAAGTGGACGAAGACGATCACGACCTGCTGACCTTCGGCGAGGCGAGCGAACGGCTCCGCATAGAGATCGCCGCGGCCGCGCGCGAGGTGACACGCCTGCAGCAATCCGGGCCGGTCGAGGCGCTGGAAAAGGCTTACGGCCGCCTCGATGCTCTACGTTCGGCGGCGGCCCGCAACAGCGCCCAACCCATCAACGACGCCAACTTCGAGAAATTCTTCGGCTATCCCGGCAAGGCCAAACGCAACCTGCCCGGACCGGCGGCCCCGTGACCATTCCGGACAAGGTGCGCCGTCCCGGCTATGCCCCCGCGACGAGTATCGGTGTCGGGCGCCGTGGACTACACACCCGCGACCGGATAATCGCCCGGGCGGCGGAGGTGTTCCTGGCCAACGGATTCCACGCGACCTCGCTTGATGCTATCGCCAAGGCGGCCAACGCCTCGCGCGCGACCGTCTATCAATACTTCGCGGGCAAGGAAGAGATCTTTCGCGAGCTGAGCGCAGCGGCTGGGCGCGACGTCCTCGATCACGGCGAAAGGTTGGGCAGTCTAGGCCCGACAGCCGACGGGATGGACGCGCTGCACCGCTGGCTCGTGGAATGGGCCGATATCTACGACACTCATGCGGCGGCATTCGCCGAATATCCCGGCATCGGAACCGAGCTGTCGGTCATCGACGTCGGCGCGGTTGCCGCGACGCTCGCCACAACGGTCACCTCAAGACTGAGCGGGTCGGCCCTGAACGGACTGGACTCCGAGGATGCCGCCGCAGCACTGATGCGCATCCCGCACATGGTTCACCTTTACCAGTACCGCACGATGTTCACGCTCCCCGCCCCTCCCGTGGTGTCGTGGTCGCTGGCCGTGGCTCTGCAGCTGATGCTGTTTCCCGAAACCCCCGCCGAGGTACTGCGCTCCCCCGCTTCCCGTGGTGCCGACGCGCCCGGATCGTCGGTTCTCGAACGGGCCGAACCTGCGCCGGTCGTCGGCACCGCTCCGATGTCACCGGTCGCGCAGGAAGTGCTGGAGGTGAGCTCGGCGATGTTCGCCGAACGCGGCTACTACGCGGTTGGCATGGAAGAGATCGCAGCGGCGGCCGATGTCAGTCGCGCGACCTTGTACCGATACTTCAGCACCAAGGACAAGATCCTCGCCGAACTGACCCACCGGGCGGTCAACGCGATCGAGGTTCAGGCCGCCGCACTGCCGAAGGTCGCCGGTGGGCTGACCGAATGGATGCTGGGCTACGTCCGATTCCATCGCGCCTACCGCGGTGTCATCCGGGCATGGTTCGACGGCACGGTGGCGGAGCAGCTTTCGGACGCGGATGTCGACCACGGGATCGGTGCGATTCACCACGCGGCTGCCGCGCTGCTGTCCACCGTCGACCTGCCGCCCGGCATCGACGCCGATGTGGCGAGCGCGGTATTCATGGCGGTGCTGGGCCGGATGAGCGAACCGACAGCAGGACCCACTTCGGACAGTGCAGAGCGCGCGGCGGAACTCATGGTGACGCTGCTGCGCCGTTCCCTGCTGCGCGAACTGCCCGCCGGGTAGCTCAGCCGGCGTCGGCCGTCAGTGCGTCCGCCGCCAGTTGGGCGCGGAGTCGTTTCTTGTCCACCTTGCCGCTGGCCAGCACGGGTAGTTCGGAAACCAAAACCAGGCGGCGTGGCACCTTGTAGCGGGCCAGGCGCCGTCGCACCCCGTCCTGCAGCGCCTCCAACGTCGGCGAGTTGCTGCCCGACGGGACGACGACGGCGCAGACCGCTTCGCCCCACCGGTCGTCGGGCACCCCGACCACCGCGCAGGCCGCCACACCATCGACCGCGCTGATCGCGTTCTCGACCTCGGGCGAGTACACGTTCTCTCCGCCGCTGATGATCACGTCCTTCTTGCGGTCCACCAGGTACAGCAACCCGCGGTCGTCCATCCGGCCCACGTCACCGGTGTGACACCACCCGTCTCGCAGGGCGGCCGCGGTGGACGCCTCGTCGTCCAGGTAGCCGCGGAACATCGAGTTCGAGCGGACCACGATCTCGCCCGCCTGCCCGGTGGGGACTTCGCGGCCGGCATCGTCGACAACCCGCACCCGCGTGCCGGGGAATGGATACCCGACGGAGCGCAGCCGCGCAGCGGCATCAGGGTGGTCGAGGTCGTGCAATTCGCGCGGCAGCCCGGACACGATGACTTCGGTCTGCCCGTAGAGGTTGAGGAACCCCGCATCGGGGAGCATCGCGAGCGCCCGCCGCAGCGTCGCCATGGTCATCGGCGCGGCCGCATACACCACGGTGCGCACCGAGCCGATGGCCGCGCCGTCACCCACCTCATCGATTAGCGCCTTGAGCATGACCGGCGCCAGGTGCAGCACCGTGATCCTTTTCTCGGCGATCAACCGCACCGCCTCGGCGGGGTCGAACTGCGGCTGCAGCACCACGGTTCCGCCGCGGGCGTGCAGGCCGGCGGCGATGGCGAGCGCCCCGACGTGGAACATCGGCATGTTGATCAGCCCGCGGTCGAGGCTGCCGCTGCGCATCTCGTCGTTCATCGTGAACACGACGTCGCGCATCTCGCGCTGCCCCAGGATGCAGCACTTAGAGGCGCCGGTGGTGCCGCTGGTGAACAGCAGGTAGGCGATGTCCTCGGGCCCGGCCACGAACTCAAGTTCGCCACCGCGGCCGCCCTCGATGAACCGCTCGTAGTCGATCGCCCCCGGCGGCGGGTCGCCGCCGATGGTCACGAGCATCAGCGCGTAGGACAGTTCGCCTGCGAGTTCGGCGACCATGGGAGCGAACTCGTCGGTGCAGAACACGATCGCCGGGGTCACCCGGCGCAGCACGTCGTCGATCTCCGGGCCGGAGAGCCGAAAGTTGATGGTGGCCATGATGATTCCGCTGAGTTGGGTGGCAGCGTGCAGCTCGCCGAACTCGATGCCGTTGCGGCTCATCACTGCAATGCGGTCCTGGCGCCGCACCCCGGCCGCGGCCATCGCCGAGACCAGCCGCACGGCCCGGTCGCGTAGTCCGGCGTGGCTGATGCTGCGATCACCGTCGTGGTAGGCGATGACGTCCGGAAAGCGCACCGCGTTGTCGGTGACGACGTCGCCCAGAGTCATGTCGTCAAGCCGATGCATAGATACATTCAACGCTTTCGCGGCCGGCGATCGCTATCACCACACGAACCGGGCGATCAGCTCGGCGACGGCCGCAGGTTTGTCGACGCCGTCGATCTCGACGGTGTGACGCACGGTCAGGTTAACCGTGTCATCACCCACCTTGGTGGCGTCCGCGAGCTCGGACCGGACCCGGATGCGGCTGCCCGCGGTGACCGCGGACAGGAACCGCACCTTGTTCAGCCCGTAGTTGATGCCCATCTTCGCATTCTCGACCCGATAGTTGTCCTTGCTGACGCCCGGGATGAGCGACAGCGTGAGAAAGCCATGCGCAATCGTCGCGCCGTAAGGACTTTCGGCCTTCGCCTTCTCGACGTCCACATGGATCCACTGATGATCCATCGTCACGTCGGCGAACGCGTCGATGCGGCCTTGGTCAATGTCCACCCACCGGCTGACCCCGAGTTCCTGGCCGATCGTCGCTACCGCGTCGTCCGCGGACTTGATCACCTTCACTGGCTACTCCCGTCGTCGGCGGCCCAAATACCGCTATCTATTTAACGGTATAGACTGATCGAATTCGCCGGGCAACCAGCTCGCGATGACGACCAAGGAGACACATGGGCACCACTACGTCGCGGGCAGCCATCGTGGCCGCTGCCCGCACGCCGATCGGCACGGCGCGCAGGGGCACGTTGGCCAACATGCCCGCGACCGAACTCGCCAAGCCAGTGGTCGCCGCGGTAGTGGAGCGGTCGGGTCTGGCCGCATCGGACTTCGACGACCTGGTGCTGGCCGAGAGCCAGCAGGGCGGCGGCGACAGCGCCCGCTACATCGCGGTGGACCTCGGGCTGATCGAGATTCCCGGCCTGGCCGTCAACCGCCAGTGCGCCTCCAGCCTCTCGGCGATCGCCCTGGGCGCGGGTCAGATCGCGGCCGGCATGAGCCGCGCCATCTTGGCCGGCGGCATGGAGTCGCTCTCCACCTTACCGATACTGCAGAAGCGCAAGCCCTTCACCACCGGCAAATCCCCGGAGGACTACGAACAGTGGTCTCCGCTGTCGCATCCGCCGACGGCGGACGCACCGGCGCTGGATATGTCCATCACCGTCGCGCACAACTGCGCGGTGCAGTACGGCATCTCCCGCGAGGCGCAGGACGAGTGGGCACTACGCAGCCACCGACGCGCGGTCGAGGCGATCGATGCCGGTGCGTTCGTCGACGAGATCGTGCCGATCCAGGTGCCGCAGGCCGACGGCACCACGATCACGTTCGCCACAGACGAGCATCCCCGGCGAGGCAGTTCGATCGAGTCGCTGGCAGGCCTGAAGGTGCTGCATCCCGAGATCGACGGTTTCACCGTGACCGCGGGCAATTCCTCGGGCCTCAACGACGCCGCAGCGGTGGTGGCCCTGGCTTCCCCGGACACCGGCGGCGACGTTCTGGCTCAGGTGCTTTCGTGGAGCGCGGTCGGGTTGGCCCCGAACCGAACCGGCAGCGGACCCATCACCGCCATTCCCAAGGCGCTCGAGCTGGCCGGCCGCAAACTCGAGGACGTGGCACTGTTCGAGATCAACGAGGCGTTCGCCGCCCAGGCGGTCGCGTGTGCGCGCGAACTCGGACTCGATGAGGACATCGTCAACGTGTACGGATCAGGCATCAGCCTGGGCCACCCGATCGCCGCGACCGGCGCCCGGATGGTGACCTCGGCGATCTATGAGCTGCGCAGGCGCGGCGGCGGCATCGGCGTGCTGTCCATGTGCGCCGGCGGCGGTATGGGTGCCGCGATGGTCATCGAGGTGGCCTGAGATGACCGCACTGATCACCCAGGGACTGTTCCGGGTCGACGGCGACCGTGCCGTCCTGCTCGCGTCCCGCAGGCGTTCGTCCGGCGTGGTGAAGTTCCCCGCCGAGCGCCCCGAGCTCTTCGACGGCGACCCTGAGATCCAGGCGGACATCGAGGCGATCGAATTGTCCACCGAGGGAACGCTTTACACCTACACCACCCAGGAGTTCCCGCCGCCGTTGCCCTACAAGGGCATTCGGGACCCAAAGGTTTTCCGGCCCTACGTGGTGGGCTTCGTCGAGCTGGCCGAAGGCGTGCTGGTGGAGACGATTATCGTCAACGCGACCCCGGCCGAACTGCGGATCGGCCAGCCCCTGGTGTCGACCACCACCACGTTGGAGACCGCCGACGGTCAGTCACTGCTGACGTTCGCGTTCCGTCCGGAGGACTAAGGTCCATCCCGTGACGGACCTGGGCTCCCCGCCCTTCGGGCTTCATCCCCTGCACGGCGTGCACGAGCCCACGACCGGCAATCCCTCGCGTCGTCCCGGGTCCGTGCGTCGGACCACGTCCATCGATATGACCCGCACCGCGGGCTCGCTGGACCCGGTCTACCTGAACGGGCGAGCGCGCGAGCTATGGACGGCGGCAGACGGGACGGTGACCGAGCTTGGCTCGGGGACGCTCTCGGCCACTATCGAGTTTATTGCCCGCGTCGTCCGGCACGTCGAGGTGACGCCGCCGGTCGCGGCGATGTCCCGGCTTTCGGGCGCCCCCGCGATGAGCGGGTTCCGGGCCGCGGCCGACAAGGCGGCTCCCGAACTGCGGCAGGCGCGCGACCTGCGCTACACGCTGCTCGACGACGTTCCGGTCGCCACACTGATATCCGGCCATGCGCTGTCGGCGTCGAATCTGCTCGGGGACGTCGCGAAGTCCGGATATCTGCCGGTCGCCGACCAATGCGCGGGATTCGCGACCGGCGGCGTGCTGATGACCTCATTCGAGGCGGGCGATCCCGTGATCGTCACCGGCCCGGAGGCTCCCGACCTCGACCACAGCGACGACTCGTGGGCCTGGCACCAACTGGCGGCGTTGCCGCGCCACGGCATGCGCCGCAGGCGGCGCATCGATGTCTACCAGAGCGAGAAGCCGTCACGGGTGGGCATCGACGCAATGTTCCGCGACACCTACGTGCGCAACGACGGGGTCGAGACGATCATCCACGAATACACGCTGGCTGCCGAGGTCGACAGCGATTCCGGCGTGATCGCCGAATCCGTTGCCACCCCAAGGGTGCTGCCGTGGCAGGAGTGTCCCGGCGCTGCCGCGAGCGCACAGCGGATCGCCGGCATGACGTTGAGCGACTTGCACTTCCGGGTCCGTCA
>Ga0302320_10004220_pt1 | contig 32724 bp, 27 predicted proteins | sample Bog_T0_3_FD_202130 | JGI IMG/M metagenome (GOLD analysis project Ga0302320, IMG submission 202130) | Peat permafrost microbial communities from Stordalen Mire near Abisko, Sweden - Bog_T0_3 | ecosystem: Environmental > Terrestrial > Soil > Wetlands > Peat | place: Sweden: Abisko, Stordalen Mire... | reverse complement strand
ACACGAACAACGGCTCCGCGTCGAGTCCTTGCACCGCTGAAGTAGTGACCGTGGGCGTGACCAGTCCCTCCTTGTCGACGACGCTCTCCGCGGCGTCAGTCAACCTGGGCGGATCGTTCAGTGACAGCGCGACCCTGACGGGCGCTCTTTCGCCGACCGGCTCGGTGACGTTTAACGTCTACACGAGCAACGCCTGCTCGGGCACCCCGCTGTTCACCGCCACGGGCACGTTAAGTGGCCTTACGGCCCAATCGGGTACATTCGGCCCGCTCAGTACCGTAGGCAGTTACTACGTGGCGGCGAGTTACCCCGGTGACACCAATAACGGCCCTGCGTCGAGCCCGTGCACTGCTGAAGTGGTGACCGTTACGGCTCCGAGTTGCACATCAGGTTGCGGCGGGGGCGGTGGAGGACCACCGACGGCTAGCCTCGCGACCACTCCATCCGTGACGGGTCTGTCGGCGACGGACAGCGCGACCGTGACAGGCACCGGTGGCACACCTACTGGTTCGGTTACCTTCACGCTCTATTCTGGGACGTCGCCCAGTGGAACGCTGGTGACGGCCTACGCGGCGGATACCGTGACCTTGAACGGCAGTGGCACCGCTACTTCAGTCTCGACGGGGCCGCTTACGCCTGGTAGTTACTACTTCCTCGTGACCTATAGCGGCGATAGCAACTACGCCAAGATCACTCCCGGTACCGCTGAGCCGTTCTCGATTAATCCGAACGTCGCGACCACTCCCGCGGTGACGGGGTCATCGGCCACCGACACGGCGAACGTTACTGGCACCCTGGGTACTCCCACTGGTACGGTCACGTTCGTGCTCTACTCTGGTTCGCCTGGTAGTGGAACGCTCGTGGCTGGTTTCGCTCCTGAGACGGTGACGTTGGTCAACGGTTCAGCTACGTCGACGTCGACGGGATCCCTGGCGGCGGGTAACTACTACTTCGAGGTCAGTTACAGCGGTGACTCCAACTACCCCGCGATCACGCCGGGTTCCCCGGAGCCGTTCACGATCATCGTGACGAGTCCTCCGACACCCGTGTACAAGATTCCAACTTCTGCACCGCAAACGGGTGCTGGAGGCATGGCACGTGTCACGTTCGACGGGGGATTGTTGGCACTCGGTAGTTTGATGCTCCTAGCCGGACTTTCGGCGATGGCGCTCATGCTTCGCCGCCGCCGCAACGCTTAATCGATGATCGAGCCGGAAATGAAGATTGCAAGGACGCGACCCAAGGTGTTTACTTGGGTCGCGTCCTTCGCGCTTGTCCTAGTAAGTCTCGTGACGATCGTGCCTGGCATAAACGGCCGAGTCGCAGGTGCGGGCACGCTGGGTGCGAGAGCAACGAGCGCTAACGCCTCGCCCGAACAATTGGGAAGCCATGCCGTAACTGTGTTGGCGCGTTCGGTGCCGGTCCATCTGAGCATCCCAGCAATTGGGGTTTCGACGGGACTGGTTCAATTGGGACTGCTGGCCAATGGTTCGCCGCAGGTACCTTCGAGTTGGCACGTCGCCGGGTGGTACAAATTCGGCCCGACGCCCGGTCAAGTTGGTTCATCGGTGATCCTGGGGCACGTGGACTCGGTGGGTGGACCAGCGATCTTCTATCGATTGTCTCAGCTAAGAAAAGGCAGTCGAGTCGTAGTCAAGTTGGCTGATGGCAAAACAGTGTATTTTCAAGTCACCGCGATGGGCGAGTACCTTAAGTCCAAATTCCCACTGAAGTTGGTGTATGGTCCCCGTCCCTATCCGTCATTAGAACTCGTCACGTGTGGTGGATCATTCGATTCCCAGACGCACCATTACCTCTCCAGCATCGTCGCGTTCACGAAAGAAGTGAACGCGTAGAGTCATCGCACGTTCAAGTGATCCAGCCGTGAAGGATGTGACTGCCATGCAAGACACGAAGAGCGTCATGAACTCAAGCGACAAGAAGAAGCGGGTGACGTTGCTAGTTTGGCTCGTCGCCGCCGCGCTAGTGATCGTGGGCGTCATCGTGATAGTCATGGGACTGCATGGTCCTCGAGTGGGGCCGAATCTTCCTTCCCCGGTTGGTCAAACCTCGATGAATTCCTCGAGCACACCTCGCGGTACAGAGAGTATGGCGCGGCCTTCGGTCCCATTGAACGGTGCACGTCCGCTGATCGCGCTGACGGCGCTTCAGGTTTCTGCCCGAGAGACGACATCCTCGCCGTCGACCGTCCTAGTTACGTCTGCGAGGGCGGTCAAAAGTGAGGGGATCGGGATATCGCGCCCGGAACCACTAATTCGGAATAGTCGCGTCGCGACCACGACGACGACGATAGCCCGATCGATTCCTCTTCATCTTTCGATTCCATCGTTGGGTATTTCCGTTCCTCTTACCCAACTCGGTTTGACTGCGTCTGGTGCGGTCCAGATCCCCACCAATTTCGCGATCCCGGGCTGGTACGACGAGGGTTACGCACCTGGTCAAATCGGGTCCGCGGCAATTTTGGGTCACGTGGATTCAACCAAAGGACCAGGAGTCTTTTACCGTATCGTCGGCATGAAGGTTGGCCAAAAGGTGAAAGTGACACTGACCGATCACCAGCAATTGACGTTCGCCGTCATTGGTGTCCGCCAGTATGCAAAAAACGAATTTCCGAATCGGCTCGTCTATGGCCCCAAAGCGTACAGTGCCTTGAACTTGGTCACGTGCGGGGGTGTCTTCGACCCCACGTCGCACCACTACCTTTCGAATATCGTCGTCTTCACCAAGCTCGTCAGCAGCAAGTAGGCGTAGCCACCCTTACGCGGCGACGGAACACCTTTCAATGATTGTGTCGTCATGGGCGTTGAGGATGTCACAACCCGCGTCGACGCAACAGAAAGACACTGTTCTTTGGGTAGAGATCTCGACTCGAGACCGATCGCGTGAACACATGGGCAACCGCCAGTGTTGACGATCGTGGAGTACATCAAGTGACCGGTGCATCTACGTGGCGGAGATTGTAGGTCCGAATCTCTCAGCACGCGCCTTTTCGTGGGACACAACGATGCAACAATGGCGGATATCTCTACAGGACATCAAACGTTGGACAACATCATCACAAGTAGGCAGATATTGAGGATTCCAGTGGAACAATGCAAACGTCTCGCATTCTGCGAGGCCGGCTCTCAGCACTTTCTGAGGTGGCCCCCCTTAGCATGCCCTTGCGTGGGAGGGCCACGTCCCTGGTCAAATCAACACCACTGACCTTGGAGTTCCTAACGCACTCTATGAGTCGTCGTGCTGTCCGCACGTACGCAATACACCTTGCAATCAAGAGATATGCGTTCTCCGAACGACATATCCGCTTCTCGAGATGATTTCGATTCTTCCGCCAACGGTGTCGTAGCCGCATCAGACTTTTACTGGATCCATACGGACGGAGTCGCTCTTGATGGTGCGAACTCATTCTGGTTCAACTCTTGTCGCGCATGCACTAGCGGGCTCTGTGATGGTGTGGCGCAACGAGTGATGTAAGGACGGAGAAGGTCCGTTAATACTCGCCACCCCCAAGATCAGCACCAAAGACTTCGACGCCCAGAGTTGGGTTGAAGTTGAGATTACGTAGAGGCCACTTTGATTCTGTTTTTCCAGACTAGATGGCATGAAGACAACGCAAGGGTTCACATCAAGCAACGGATTTAAGAACTGGGCAACCAAGGTGCGCCGTGTCGCCACGGCACCAGTGAGTGCCCGCCAAATCCGCCGGGTCGTCCTGGTGGGTTCGCTGGCGGTCCCGTTGAGCGGTGCATTGCTCTGGTCATCGATCTCGCCGGTATCGGCCAGCTCGTCGTTCCACTCGACATCGCAGACCAGCGCCATTGTGACGCAGACCGTAAAGGTGGACCACTCGAATACCGGTATCACGTTGCGTCGCGGGAGCACGGTTACGGACAACGCCAGCCTGACCGTAAAGGTCACCTCCAAGGTGGCGACCACTGCGTCGACCGCCCTAGCGGCCTCCAAGAAGTTGGTCCCCACCAAAGTGCCCACTCGCCCCGTCACGCGAGCCACGGCACCCGTAGCAAGGATCTCGAACCCGCAAGCCAATATCGCGCCGAGTCCGAATTTCCTGCAGGCCGGACAATGTTCGCAACTCAATGGCGCTTGGACCTGTGCCAACCCCTGCGTCACGCCGCAATTGAGTTACCCGGTCTCGGACAACAGCCCGGCGTGCACCAGCTACTTGCTGCTCGCGATCAACAACGCGAGGGCCATCGAGGGTTTGGTCCCGATGTCGCTCCCGAGTAACTGGTACTCGCTCTCGGTGCCACAGCAGCTTTTCGTCGTGGCCGACCTGGAGCGCACCGCTCGCGGACTGCCTCCCTACCTCGGCATCAACGCCGCGTTGACTGCTCAAAGCCAGTCCGCCGCTCAGACGGACGCTGATCCGGGTGTCGCCAATGGCTTCGCCGTGAGCACCGATCCCGGTGGGTATCCCGCCATGGGTGGTGCCTGGTCAGCGGGATTCAACGTGCTGGCGGCTGACTACATGTGGATGTACGACGACGGTTGGGGTGGCAGCGCCGCGGCCACGTCGAACATCGCCTGCACGTCGGCGTCGGCCGCTGGTTGCTGGGCCCACCGTGACGAACTACTCGGCTCCGATCCTGGATTCAATCCGGGGGTTGGCCTGGCGAGCACTAACTGCGAGATGGGCGTTGGTTACGCGGTCGTGGGGGGATCCGGCTCGTACGTGGACCTCATCGAGCGTCCCGCCGGCAATGCACCAGCAATGACCTTCACCTGGGCTCAAGAAGTGGCGTCCGGCCTGTAACCGGGTTGCCATTGATTCACCATTGAAGAACTGAGGACACCGCCGTCTGCCAATCCGTACCAATCGGCTCTGGCCCAGATCATTTCTGTGACACAGTTGTGAGGTGATTCCACTGCTGAGCGTGAAAGAGATGCGCGAGTGTGAGTCTCGTTGCGTCGATCGAAGCGTTGATGCCCTCGTCCAGAGCGCGGGCACCGCGGTCGCCTTTCAGGCGCTTGAGATGCTCGGCTCGTGCTACGGCACCCGCGTAGCGGTGCTCGCTGGTCCGGGACTCAACGGAGCTGACGGACGTGTCGCGGGCGCGTGGCTCAAGTATCGGGGAGCCCACGTCGACGTCATCGAAGTGTCGACGCAACCGGCCGTTCTTCGAGGTTTCGACTTGGTGATTGACGCGGCTTTTGGCGTCGGCTGTTCGAGGCCGTACACGGCACCGTCGGTCTCCTCAGGTACCCTCGTGCTCGCGGTCGACGTGCCGTCGGGCGTGAACGCGGACAACGGCGAGTTCCTCGGCTCGCCAATGAAGGCCGACGTGACCCTGGCGATTGCCGCGGCCAAATACGCGCACGTGACGGGTCCCTCACAAGCTTTCGTGGGGGAGGTGCGCGTTGCCGATATCGGACTGGTTGACGAGTTTCGCGATGGCATCATCGAGGACAGTGACCTGTGGTCACTGGGCGTCTCGCACGAAGACGATCACAAGTGGAAACACGCCCTCGCGGTGTTCGCCGGCTCGGAGCTCATGTCCGGCGCGGCCGAACTCGTTGCGCGCGGGGCGATTGCGGCGGGGGCATCGATGATTCGACTGCAGTGCCGTGAAGGTGCGGTCGATGTTTCGTCACTACCACCCGAGGTCGTCCGCGCCACCGGGACCAAGTTCGACCAGCGTTGTCGGGCGGTCGTCGCGGGTCCGGGGCTGGGCGGTGGCGCCACGCCGTGGCTGGAGGAGCGGCTCGTCGACGTCCACGTCCCGATCGTGCTCGACGCTGACGCGCTCGACCGTTCGTTCTTGCAGCGCCTTGCGCCTTCGACGTCACGGGTGATCACGCCCCACGCGGGCGAGTTCGAGCGTCTTATGAGAGGAGCAATGCCGTCGGATGGCCTCGCCGCCACTCGCCAGGCCAGCCACGACCTCGGCTGTGTCGTCCTGCTCAAGGGACCTACGACGTACGTCGCCGAGCCCACGGGCACGATTCGCGTCGTCCGTTCGGGCACGCCGGCATTGGCGACTGCCGGATCGGGCGACGTACTCGCGGGCATGATCGGTGCCACTATCGCGCGAGGACACGCACCTTTCGTGGCTGCGGCGCTCGCGGCTCACCTGCACGGGCGCGCCGGCGCTCGAATGTCGACGTTCGCCCCGGCCTCAGAAATTGCACAGGAAGTCACATTCCTGCTGGACGAGATTGCGTTCGATCGCGCCATCACGCAGTAGTCCAGGGCCATGAGGCCAGTGACCTTGGTCCTACCCAATGGGCGGGAATCGAAAAATATGGGAGTACAGTGTGCCAAAGGTCTCGTAAACAGCGCTGTTTCTTGCGGCCTGTTTCACGGATGGTCCAAGGAGATTGCGTAGTGGAGCCAACGAACGATCAGGATCCGCAGTATTACCACCGGGTAGTGGATTGTCAGTGGGCGTGTCCCGCTCACACGGACGTTCCCGGTTACATTCGCCTCATCGCCCAAGGGCGTTTCGACGACGCCTACATGCTCAACCGGGAATCCAACGTCTTTCCAGGAATCCTCGGACGCACGTGTGACCGCCCCTGCGAGCCAGCGTGTCGACGGAGCCGTGTCGATGGCAGTCCCGTCGCGATTTGTCGGCTCAAGCGTGTTGCCGCCGATCTGAAGGGCGACGTGAGCGACCGCCTCCCGGCGATACCGACTGAGAAGAATGGTAAGCGAGTGGCGTGCATCGGGGCGGGCCCCGCGTCGCTCACCGTAGCGAACGACCTCATGCCTCTGGGCTACGACGTCGTGATGTTCGAACAGTTCGATCGGCCCGGTGGACTCATGCGCACCAACATCCCAGAGTTTCGCCTGCCCGAGAAGGTGCTGTCCGACGAGACCCAGGTCATCTTGGACATGGGCGTGGACATCCGCTACAACACACCGATCAGCAGCCTCAAGGCGCTGCGAGACCAGCAGTTCGACGCGATCTTCGTCGGCGTGGGAGCACCACGCGGCAAGGGTCTCGAGGTGCCGGGTCGCCACGACGAAGTGGGCGACACGCACATCTACATCGGTATCGACTGGTTGGAATCCGTGGCCTTCGAACACGTGAAGTCCATCGGCAAGCGGGTCCTCATCATTGGTGTTGGCAACACCGCCATGGACTGTTGCCGATCGTCGCGACGCCTCGGCGGCATCGACATCAAGGTGATGGCCCGTCGACCACGCGAGTTCTTCAAGGCGTCACCCTGGGAACTCGAGGACGCCGAAGAAGAGGGTGTTGAGATCATCGTCAACCATGCGCCTAAGCGCTTCGTCCTCGAAGAAGGCAAGCTCGTGGGCATGGAGTTCGAGGTGCTCGAGTGGGACGAACGAGCGACGAAGTCAAAGGTCTTGGAGACCATCACGATTCCTTGTGACGACGTCATTCTGGCGATTGGTCAGGAGAACGCGTTTCCCTGGATCGAGCGTGAACTTGGTCTGGAGTTCGGTGAATGGGACATGCCCGTCGTCGATGAGGTCACCTTCGAATCCACGTTGCCCGGCGTCTTCTTCGGTGGTGACGCGGCCTTTGGACCCAAGAACATCATCTGGGCCGTCGCCCACGGCCACGAGGTCGCCAAGTCCATCCACGCCCATTGTTCGGGCCTTGACGTGAAGGACCGTGCGTCAGTGTCGATGACACTGACGAGCACGAAAATGGGGATGAACGAGTGGAGTTACCACAACGACTACAACCCTTCGTCGCGACAGAAAATGACCCATATCGACTTGACGGAGCGCTTCGCTTCACTCAATCTCGAGGTGGAACTCGGCTTCAGTGCTGAGCAGACCGCGAGAGAGGTGCAACGTTGCTTGAACTGCGACGTCCAGACCGCTTTCAAGGCGCCGCTGTGCATCGAGTGTGACGCCTGTATCGACATCTGTCCCGTGCAATGTCTGACCATCACGGAGAACGGTGACGAGGTAGCGTTGCGCGAGCGCCTCTCGGCGCCGTCGGTCAATCCCAACCAGGCGCTCTACGTCTCCGCGGCTCTGCCCCAGACGGGCAGGGTGATGGTCAAGGACGAGAACGTCTGCGTGCATTGCGGGCTTTGTGCCGAGCGCTGTCCCACCGCGGCGTGGGACATGGAGGAATTCGAACTAAGCATTCCCTACGCGGGCGACTCTGGTCTGCTCACCATCCCGGTGCGGAGAACCAGTCAACTGAAGAGCGAAGTGAGGTAGGTCATGGCCATAGATACCGCGCAGGAAACCAACGTGCGCATCAACGACTTCTCGATAAAGTTGGCCAACGTCAACGGCACCGGATCGGCGAGTGCCAACAGCCTCCTGATGCAAGCGATCTTTCGCATGGGCATACCCGTGTCGGGCAAGAACCTCTTCCCGTCCAACATCCAGGGACTGCCGACCTGGTACGAGATTCGGGTCAACAAGTCTGGCTACACGGCCCGGGCCCTGGACTACGACCTCATGATTGCCATGAACTCGGCCACCTACCGCGAAGACATCAACGACGTCCGCGAAGGCGGCTACGTCCTCTACGACTCCTCGTGGCCACTCGACGCCGACCTCTTGCGCGAGGACGTCACGTTCCTCGGCGTACCGCTCGCCAAGATGTGCATCGAGAATTTCGCGGCTCCTCGTGAGCGGATTCTGATGAAGAACATCGCCTACGCGGGAGCGGTGGTCGCGCTCGTGGGACTGGACTTCGATCTCGTCTCGGGTCTGCTCGCCGAAACGTTTGCCAAGAACGAACTACTTCGTGAGTCCAACCAGAACGCGCTGCGTCTGGGGTACCAGTTCGCCAAGGACAACTTCGAGTGCCCGTTGCCCTTTCGAGTAGAAGCGATGGACGCCACGAGCGGTTGCATCCTCATCGATGGAAACACCGCTACTGCACTGGGTTGTTTGTACGCCGGGGCGACCGTGGCGGGTTGGTACCCGATCACGCCCGCGACGGCGGTGATGGACAATTTCACGAGACTGTGCGCGAAGTACCGTCGCGAACCGGTGGAGAATCCCCTGCCCGGTGAACTGCCCTACAAGAACAACTACCTGATCCTCCAGGCGGAGGACGAGATCTCGGCCATCGGAATGGTCCTGGGCGCCTCGTGGAGCGGCGCTCGCTCGTTCACGTCGACCTCGGGCCCGGGGATCTCGCTCATGAACGAGCTGCTCGGCCTGGCGTACTACACCGAGATCCCCGCGGTAATCGTCGACGTGCAACGGACGGGACCCTCGACGGGCATGCCCACGCGTACCCAGCAGGCGGACATCTTGCTGTGCGCCTACGCATCGCACGGTGACACGAAGCACATACTTCTGTTCCCCGCGAACCCGCGTGAGTGTTTCGAATTCGCCGTCCAGAGCTTTGACCTGGCCGAGCGCTTCCAGACGCCGGTGTTCATGCTGAGCGACCTTGACATCGGCATGAACGACTGGGTGGTTCCCGAACTCACCTGGGATGACTCGTACGTGCCCGACCGAGGACGAGTGCTGAACGACACCGACCTCGCGACGATGGCCGAGTTCTTTCGTTACACCGATGCGGACGCCGACTTCGTGACGCCGCGCACGTTGCCCGGGTCCGACGAAAAGGGTGCGTACTTCATCCGCGGCTCGGGTCACGACAAGTTCGGTAAGTACACCGAGAACGCCGACGAGTACCAAGAGGTGGTCGACCGCTTGAAGAAGAAGCACGCGTCGGCCGCTCCGCACGTGCCCGCGCCCATTGTCGAACACACGAAGGGCGCGAGCGTCGGTATCATCACGCTCGGGGGTTGTGATCTCGCGGTGCGCGAAGCGGTCCACGAGTTGGCCGAGCGCGGCGTGGCGACCGACTTCATGCGCGTGCGTGGTTTTCCCTTTGTGTCCGACGTGCGGCGTTTCGCCGAAGAGCACGAAGTGTGCTTCGTCGTCGAACAGAACCGTGACGCGCAGCTACGCAGTTTGATTTCCATCGAAACCGGTTTCCCGATTGAGTCGTTGCACTCGGTGCTCGCGTACGGGGGATTCCCCTTGAGCGCGCGCCAGGTTGTCGACGGCGTCCTTAGCCACCTGGAGAAGAAGTCATGACGTCCATCGCCAAGCCCCTCATCCCGCTCGTCGCGTTGCCCAAGAACGACCTGGGTCTCACCGTTCGCGACTACGAGGGCGCGGTTTCCACGCTCTGTGCGGGCTGCGGCCACGACTCGGTCACCGCAGCCATCACCCACACGTTCTGGGAATTGTCGATGCCCCCGCACACCATCGCCAAACTCAGTGGCATCGGTTGCTCCTCGAAGACCCCGACGTACTTCGTGCGCGGTGCGCACGGTTTCAACTCCGCGCACGGTCGTATGGTCACCATCGCCACCGGTGCCAACGCCGCCAACCGAGAACTGAATTACATCGGGATCTCGGGCGACGGTGACTCGTTGTCGATTGGTCTGGGGCATCTCGCCCACGCGATCAGGCGCAACGTCAACATGATCTACATCATCGAGAACAACGGGGTCTACGGGCTCACGAAGGGCCAGTTCTCGGCGTCCGCGGACATTGGCTCTCGCTTGAAGAAGGGCGAGCCCAACGCCATCGCGCCCATTGACCCCATACTGCTCGGGCTCTCCATGGGCGCGACGTTCCTCGCTCGGAGTTTCTCGGGGGACAAGGCGCAACTGGTGCCGATTTTGAAAGCCGCCGCGGCACACAACGGCCTCGCGCTTATTGACGTGATCTCGCCGTGCGTGACGTTCAACGACCACGAGGGATCGACCAAGAGCTACCGGTTTATGCGCGAGCACGAAGTGAAGGAGATCGAGACCGATTTCGTGCCAATCCGCAAAGAGATCCACCGTGCCGTCGACGAGCACGACGCGACCGAGATCACCATGCACGACGGCAGCGTCGTGCGATTCCGGTCCGTACCTGAAGGTTACGACCCTTACGATCGCCAGAAGGTCGAGGAGTACATCCGCGACCGGCGAAGCCGCGGCGAGATCGCCACGGGATTGCTCTACGTCGACGAAGAAGCGCTGGACGTGCACGAACTGAACAACACGCCCCGATACGGGCTCAACCAAGTGCCCTACGAGAAACTCTGTCCCGGCTCGGCCGCCCTCACGACCATGCAGGAGAGTTTTCGCTAGAGCGCTTGCGGCTCTGGTTGACGTGTATCTCTTTTTCACGCACGCGTTTCTTCGCGGGCACGTTCATCGATGAAGTTGGGACTAAAGGCCCTAGTCATCTCCACGCGTCGAACCGCGGACGAAGTGACTTATGGCCCCGATTTACCAGTGCTTTCCTAATTCTTCAATTCTTAAGATTGCCTTAAGACAACAAGAACTTTGGAAGGAATTATATGGAGAATCGTGCGAATGCAAGAAGGTCGATAGGTGCCCCGGTCCGCACGTTGATCGTGGTGGGCACCATTGGTCTGCTGGCCACGATCGGCATGAGTTCGCCGTCGGGCGCAGTGTCGACGCCAGGCGCTCCGACACACGTCGTTGTCGCGAGTCACGCGGCCAAGTCGACCACCAAGATCGTCCACGTCGCCTTCAAGGGTAGTTACACCGGCACGATCGGACTGCTCTGGAGCAGTACCGGCGTCCAGGCGACCGCAGTCAGGGGTACCGGTACCGGCACCGACGGGGCCAACGCCATGAGCGGCAGCGGATCGGGTTCGGCAGCGAGCACGTGCGACCCCTTCTCGGGTGCGGGAGCACTCGCGGGACCGAGCGGCCTCAAGTTGCGAGTCGTCTCCTCGTCCAAGACCCAGGCGTGCGCGGTCAACAGTGCCGCACCGTCGCCGGTCACCGTAAAGGGCGTGGCGACCGTTCTGAGCGGCACCGGCAAATTCAAGGGCGCCACGGGAACGCTGAGCTTCAGTGGCAGCTTCTCGATCCAGTCCACGACCGCCGGTTCAAGTGAGAGCGACTCGTTCAGTGCGACGCTCACCGGAACTCTGTCAATAAAAGAAGTAGTACCAGCCAAGTAGTACCGAGCAATAACAAGGAGAGGACTCCAAAAATGAAAAGAATTCTGTCGTTACTTGTCGTAGGGGCCATGGCCCTAGGCAGCGTCGCCATCGTCGGAGTATCGACCGCGTCGGCCGCAGGCACGACACCTACCACCATCAAGTTGACTGACCCGAAGGCGATCTATAACGACGGGTCCTTTAACATCATCGCGACCACGAGCGTCGCCGGCACGGTGAACTTCACCGCGGCCAGTGCAACCATCGCTGGTTGCGCGGCGGTCGCCACGTCGACGGTGAGCCCGTTCCTCGCCACGTGCTCGTGGACGCCAGCGGCAGCGGGCGCCATCTCACTGGGCGCTTCGTTCACGCCCACTGACACGACTGACAACGCGCCTTCCACGGCGACTGCGATCGCCGAAAATGTTGCGGCGCCGGTGCAGGGCAATCCTGGTGGTCCGGTCTCGCTCTACGTCGACACCATTCTCGCGAGCGGTGCGACTGGGGTGTTGGCTCCCGCGTTTGGAGCCGGTTGTGAGATCACCAACGAATTCATCGTGGGCCAGACAATCGTCTTTAGGGTCTACGGCAATGACTTCGCCCTCGGTGGCGCTGCGTTGACCACGCAGAACGTCTCGAGCGCCACGGTCACCATTGGTGGAATGGCTACACCCCTGGCCCTTTCCTACGGGAACCACGGTGGGGTGTCCTTTTGGACTGCCCCGTTGGCTACCGGTACGGCTGCGGGCGACTATGACACCCTGGGCATCATCCCCTACAAGGTCACCGTCAACACGATTGCCGTACCCGCAGTGACCAAGAAGGTTCACGCCTTCAAGATGGTCAAGAAGACCGTCAATGGCAAGAGCGAGCTCGTCAAAGAGGCGTACGTGAAGACCGTCGTCGTGACGCCGGCCGTGCCGGGCGCCACTGGCGTGTTCCAGTCAGACTTCAGCCCGACGTCCATCGCAACTCTTAACGCAGTTCCCGCTGCGTAAGCGGAGTTTGTTGTAGGTAGCGCTATCGAACCCGGGCGCAGCGAGTCAGAAGGATCGCCCGCCCGGGTTCGGTCGTATCAAGAAACGAATCAGGGTCGCAAGTCCCGGACCAAATGCCCCGACGAAGTACTTAACCCAAGAAGTCTCCGCGCCTTACGAAAGGAATTCCATGAAGAATCTTCGCTTCTCGCGACTCTGTGCCAAGAGCGTCGTGCGCATTGTCGTGGCTTCGGTCATCCCCGTCGCACTGCTCGCGGGGGTCAGCGGTGCTGACTCGACCACCACGCCAACGGTGAACCCCATTACCCTCACGGCGCCGACGAACCTGCCCGGCGTCGCCGCCCTTCCCTATACCGGCACCACGGCACCCACCTTCAGCATCCCGGCGACCGTCTCGGCTTTGACCGTGACGCCCGATCAGGGTGTCTCAGGTGTGCCCGTGGTGATCGCTGGCTCCGGTCTGCCCTCCAACGCGAGCCTCACCTTGACCTGGTCGACCAACAGTGCCACGTGGGTCGCTGACGTCGAGCCCAACACCGTGAACTATTTGGGAACTTCGTATGCCAAGTTCTCGGTCGTCATGGCGACGGTCACCACCAATGCCAGTGGCGCGTTCAGCTTCAGCACGACTGCACCGTCGGACTTTGGTGGGGTGCACGATATCTACGCGGTCGAAAACGGCGTGGCCCTCGCACACGGTGGCTTCGAGTTACTGCGAATCTTGAGCGTGAGTCCCACGAGCGGCCCGGTCGGTACGCCTATCACCATCAGCTACACGTCAATGGGCGCTTCGCTCTACACCGGCGGCGCGTCGGTGATCTACGACAATCACTACGCGGGTGAGATGATGGCGAACTGGACGCGCGGTAACGCGTCGATCACCATTCCCGCGACCGGACCGGTGGGTCCGCACTATATACAGATCGGTAACGCGATCAGTTACATGTACCTGAACGTCATCCAGTCGCCGATTCCCTACACCAATGGCGGCACGGCGCTGTTCACGGTCACCAAGGACAGTGCCCTCGTGGCCCCCAAGATCAATTGGCCCGCGTCAGTGGCTCCGACCGTGAGCCAGTTCACGACCGTGTCAACGACCGGTCTCGACCCCGCGAGCAGCGCGGTAGCGACGCTGTCACAGACCTCGGGTCCGGTGAACACGCCGATCACGCTCAAGGTGACCGGGCTTCCGAGCTCGGGCACCGACCAGCTGGTCTGGTCGACCGTCGTGGGCAACCGCGTCAACTGCGCGAGCACGTGCTGGGCCTTCACGTCCAACCCGCTCGGCAGTGGCACCGTCACTAACGGCACGCTCAACGCCAACCTCACGGTCCCCAATGGACTTGGGGGCTGGCACGTCGTCCAGGTGCTCAACGCCAGTGGCCTCATTGAGGCCCAAGTGCCCTTCTACATCAAAGAGAGCATCGTGCCCTTTACCAACAAGGCGGGCACGGTCGTGAGCCTCGGCGTCGCGACCGCGGACGACACGGATTCCGCCGCGGCCCTCGCGGCCGGACAGTCGGGCACGGGCACCTACACCTTCCACGAGAACCAGGAGTTCACCATCTCGATTGATGGCGTCGGTTGGACCCAGTTGGACAATACGTTGGGTGTCGACTACGACAACAGCTACATGGGTTACGGCTGCGGGTTCAACTCGAACGGCTACATGGTGATCCACCTGCACGCGACGGGCGGTCCCGGCATTCACATGATCAACCTGTACCCGATGCTGTACTCGTTGTCGCCGTCCTTCGCTAGTACGCCGTACGGCATGGTCCCGCTGCTCTCCTACGCCCACGACTACCCGGGCCTCGCGCTCGGCTACCAGGTCCCCTCGATCCAGTTCTCGATTCGAGTGGTGAAGTAGTCCCGTTCCACGCTGTTTCGTCACTGCCTCGTCCCGCGAAGGGGCGAGGCAGTGACGCGTAGTGGACTCGCGAGCAACGTGGGCAGCCACCAGTTCCAGCGCCCCAGTAGCGTCATCGCGCTCGGCAGCACCAGACCTCGCACGATCGTGGCGTCAACGAGCACCCCGAAACTGAGTCCGACGCCGAGCTCTTGCAGGCCGGCCACGTGTCCGAACACCAGTCCGCTGAGGGCGACCACCATGATCAGTGCCGCGCTCGTCACCACGCCGCCGGTGTGGGCGAGGCCGTCGACGATGGCGTCGTTGGTCGACGCGCCCTGCGCGTGGCTCTCGCGAATGCGACTCACGATGAAGACCTCGTAGTCCATCGAGAGCCCGAAGAGCATCGCGAAGAGAAAGACCGGCACCCACCCTTCGATCTGGCTCACCTGGTAGGTGCCCAGCACCGAGGAGAGCACGCCCAAGCGGAACACCGCCACGAGCACGCCGTAGGCGACGCACACCGAGACCAGGTCGAGCAGCACCGCGAGCAGTGCGAGCAGCACGGAACGAAATGCTCGTACCAGTACCAACCAGGCGAGTGCGAGGGCGAGCAGCACGAGCCAGGGGAACGTGCCGTAGACCGTGTTGAGGAAGTCCACGCCCTGGGCGGGTGCGCCTCCGACGTAGACCGAGGTGCCTTGGGGCAGATGGACCGAGGGCAGTATGTGGTGAGTGAGCTCCTCGACGAACTGTTGGGAAGCTTCGGCGCCGAAGTCGTCTCGACCCAACACGATGATCTGTTCGTAGCGTCCGCTCGGGTCGACGTAGGGCGCGGTACCGCCAATGGCCACGACGAAGGCTTCAGGGTTCTGGAGGATGTCCCCGGCGAGCGTGAGGCGGGTCTTGCTCTGGACGAGGGACTTCGCACCCCCCTTCGAGCCAGTGTCGATGATGACTTGGATCGGCGTGACGGCGCCGGGACCGACGTGGTCGCGCACCAGGTTGAGGGCCTTGGCGGATTGCATACCTTGGGGGATGGCGGTGAGTGAACCGGGCGTGAGTTCGAGTCCGAAGGCGAGCGACGACACGAAGGCGAGTACCAAGAGCGACAGTACGAGCACGCGCGCGGGACGCAGGGTGACACCTCGGCCGATCCTGGCCCAGGTACCGTCGCTGGGCGCGCGACGGGCCATGAGTCCGCGTAGCACCACCGGACTGACCCCGCGTTCGGCGAAGTAGCAGAGCAAGACCGGCTGGAGCGTGAAGGCCGCGAGCAGCGAGAATACCGGGACCACGAGGCCCGCCGCGCCTAGTGAACGCACGAAGGGCACCGGCACGATGAAGAGCGTCGCCAGACCGATCGCGACCGCGCACCCGGAGATGAGGATTGTCCTTCCCGCGCTGCCCATCGTGCGAAGGATCGCTTCTTCGAGTTGCACGGGCTTCGCCACTTCGGCGCGAAAACGGTGCACGATCAGCAGCGAATAGTCAATCGCCAGGGCGAGACCGATGAGTTCGATGACGTTGGGTACGTAGAGCACCATGGTGACCCAATGCGCGAGCAGGAAGACGACGCCGAGCGTGCCCGCGGTGGTGGCCGCCGCGACGAGGTAGGGGATGACCAGGGCCCAACAGAGGCCGAGCACCGCGACGAGTAGCGCGAGCGCGAGCACGACCGCGAGGACTTCCCCGCGGTGTAGGTCGTTGGCGAGGATCGGCGTGATGTCGCTCTGCAGCGCCGGCGGGCCGGTCACGAGGGCGCCGGTGACGCCTTGAACGCTCAGTTCGTGTCGTAGGAAAGGGGTCTCCTTCGCCGCTTGACCGAGGTCGAGGGTGGTGTCGACGTTCGCGTAGAGCACACCTTCGACCACATGTTCCTGGGTGATGCTCGCGGTCGGGACTGCTTCGACCGCGTCCAACAACGCGGATTCGATCAGGCCCAGCGCGGGTCCCGCCGTCGCTCCGGCAAGAGGCACGACGACCGTGAAGGTCCCCTCGATGTTCTCGTGGAAGTCCTTTACGAGTATGGCGTTCGCCTGGGCCGAACTGGTACCGGGCACGGTGAGTGACGTGGTGAGCAGGCTCGGCAGGCCCAGGGCCGCCAGGGCGCCGAGAATCGCGACGACGACCCAGCACACGAGTACGAGACCCCGCCATCGCAGTACGAGGCGAATCCAGGACTCCAGCACTACTTGAGCGTACTTGGGTGCTTGGCGAGAACTAGGGGCTCGTCGAGACCAGCGAACGGATCTGGGCGACGATCTCTCGGGCGCTCGCGCCGGGGCCGAACACCGCCGCCACGCCCGCCTGACGCAGGTCGTCGAGGTCGTTGCTGGGCACGATTCCTCCCACCACCACCGGAATGTCCGAACCTCGTTCGCGCAACGCCTGGACGACGAGGGGCGCCAAGGTGAGGTGCGCGCCCGACAGCATCGAGAGACCGACCGCGTCGACGTCCTCCTGGATCGCCGCGAGGGCGACCGTCTCGGGCGTCTGGAACAGTCCGGTATAGATCACTTCCATGCCCGCGTCGCGCAGGAGCCGTGCGACGACTTTGATGCCGCGGTCGTGGCCGTCGAGTCCGACCTTGGCGACGAGCACGCGAATGCTCACAGGGACGGTGCCTCGACGTGGCGACCGAAGACGCCGGCCATGGTGCGCATCATCTCGCCGACCGTGGCGTAGGACTGGGCGGCCTCGATGAGCGCGGGCATAAGGTTCCTCTCGGGGTCGTTCGCGTCGTGGGCGAGACGCGCCAGGGTGCGGGCCACGGCGTCATCGTCACGCACCTGGCGCACCTGGGCGAGTCGGCCGAGTTGGCGCCGTTCGTCCTCGTTGGTGATGCGAAGCACCGCGAGGTCCTCCTCGTCATTGCCTTCGAGGAACGCGTTCACGCCGACGACAACTCGCTTGCCCTCGTTGAAGAGTCGCTCGAGTTGGTAGGCCGAATCGGCGATGCGACCCTGGAACCAGTTCTGCTCGATGCCCGCGATGCAGCCCTCGAGCATCGAGCCGTGGCCCAGGGCACCGATCTCCGCGAAGATCTCTTCGGCCTCGCGGGCCATCTCGTCGGTCAGGGCTTCGACGAACCACGAGCCGCCCAGTGGATCAGCAACGTGGGCGACGTTGGTCTCGTGGGCGATGATCTGTTGGGTACGCAACGCGAGTCGCGCGGCCTTCTCCGAGGGCAGGGCGAGGGCTTCGTCGAGCGAATTGGTGTGCAGTGACTGGGTCCCGCCCAGAACTCCCGCGAGGGCCTCGATCGCGGTACGCGCGATGTTGTTCTCGGGCTGCTGGGCGGTGAGCGACACTCCCGCGGTCTGGGTGTGGAAGCGAAGTTGCCAGGAGCGCTCGTTGCTTGCCCCGTAGTGCTCGCGCATCCAGTGGGCCCACAGTTGTCGCGCCGCGCGGTACTTGGCGATCTCCTCGAAGAAGTCGATGTGGGCGTTAAAGAAGAAGGAGAGTCGTGGCGCGACCTCGTCGACGCTCAGTCCGGCCTCGCGGGCGAGTTCGACGTAGGCGAAGCCGTTGGCGAGCGTGAAGGCGAGCTCCTCGGCGGCCGTCGAGCCGGCTTCACGGATGTGGTAGCCCGAGACCGAGATCGAGTTCCACTTGGGCATCTCGGCGGTACAAAACGCCATGGTGTCACGCACCAGGCGCATGGACTGGCGAGGGGGGAAGACGAACTCCTTCTGCGCCTGGTACTCCTTCAAGATGTCGTTCTGCAGCGTCCCACCCAAGTGCGATCGCGCTACGCCGGTCTCTTCGGCGAGGGCGACGAACAGCGCGAGCATCACCGCCGCGGGAGAGTTGATCGTCATCGAGGTGGTGATGCTCGACAAGTCGATGCCGTCAAATAGGTCCGCGACGTCCGCGAGCGAATCGATCGCGACCCCGCAGCGTCCCACCTCACCCAAGGACATGGGGTCATCTGAGTCCAGTCCCAGCAGCGTGGGCATGTCAAAGGCCGTCGACAGTCCAGTGCCGCCGGCGCGGATGATCTCTTTGAAGCGGGCGTTCGTGTCGAGCGCGGTGCCGAAGCCGGCGAACATGCGCATGGTCCACAAGCGCGAGCGGTACATCGAAGGGTGCACGCCTCGCGTGTAGGGGTAGTTTCCCGGAAACTCGCCGTCCTCGGGCCCGTAGACCGGCTCGAGCGGAACCCCGGACATCGTGGTGAACGGCGCGGCACGTAGGCTCGAGGCCTCGTACGCGCGTTGCCAGCGCTTGTAGGGACTTTCGTCGTCCACGTCCACCTCCTGTTTCCTCAGCATAGGTTCGAGCCGAAAGCTGGCCGAACCCGCTAGCTCGACGGGTCGGCGATCTCGAGGGCGAGCAGTGGCGCGGAGGCCTTGTTGATGCACTCCTCGTACTCGAAGGCGGGCTGGCTGTCGGCGACGACGCCGCCGCCGGCCTGCACGGTGGCGAAGCCCGCGCGAATCGACACGGTGCGGATGGTGATCGCGAAGTCGGCGTCGCCGCCGAGCGAGAAGTAACCGACGGCGCCACCGTAGGGGCCGCGGTGCACGGGCTCGAACCCGTCGATGAGCTCCATGGCGCGTACCTTGGGAGCGCCCGTGAGAGTACCCGCGGGAAAGAGGGCGTCAAAGGCGTCAAAAGCGTCAAGGCCCGGACTGAGTTCGCCGCTCACTTGGGAGACCAGGTGCATGAGGTGCGAGAAACGCTCGACGTGCGCCAGACGTTCCACGCGTACGCTGCCGGCGACGGCCACGCGTCCCACGTCATTGCGACCGAGGTCCACGAGCATCACGTGTTCGGCGATCTCCTTTTCGTCACCGAGAATCTCGGCTTCGAGCGCCCGGTCCTCGGCGTCGTTGGCGCCGCGTTGGCGCGTGCCGGCGATGGGGCGAGTGCTCACCACGCGATCGTGCACGCGAACGAGCATCTCGGGTGAGGCGCCGACGATCTGGTGGTCGCCGCCATCGAGCAAGTACATGTAGGGCGAGGGGTTGAGGGCCCGCAACACGCGATAGAGGGTGAGGGGGTTTACCTTGGTGGCCCGACGGAACTGCTGGCTCGGCACGACCTGAAAGACGTCACCGCTGACGATGAACTCCTTGGCGCGCTCGACGGTGGCGCCGTAGGTCTCCTTGGTGAAATTCGAGAGTCCCGCCGCAATGGCGCGAATCTCGATCTGTTGGCGCAACGTCGGCGCGGTCGCGACGAGCCGCTCGGTGGCGGGGTCGCCCTCGGGCGCCGGGGACAAGAGCACGTTGATGATCTCGTCGAGTTGCTTGTTCGCGTCGTCAAAGACACCAGTCGGGTCCTGGCCGTCGTCGATCACGGCGTTGACGACCACGGTGGTCGAGTGGCGAAGGTGGTCACAGATCAACGTCGCGCCCGGGAACGAGAAGTCCGCGTCGGGCCACATGTCGGCGACCGGTTCCTTGGGCAGGTGCTCGAGGCGACGCACGTAGTCGTAGGCCACGTAGCCGACCGCGCCGCCGAAGAAGTCGGGTAGTTCGCCCGGTAGGTAGGTGCGGTAGCGGCCCAGGAGACCGCGAAGCGTCTCGAGGGGTCCCTGGTTCGTGTCCGCGATCGTTCCCTCGACGATCGTGGCGCCGTCGCGCGTGCGCACGCGCCACGTGCGGTCCAGACCGATGAACGAATAGCGACCAGTCTCTTCGGCGAGAGCCGCACTTTCGAGCAGGAAGATGGCCCGACCGTTACTGAAGCGCTGGTAGAGCGAGACGGGCGTCTCGCGGTCGAGTTGCAGGGTCTCGTGCAAGGGGATGACGTTGTAGCCGTCGCGCACGTGGGCGAGGAAGTCCTTCAGATCGCGGCTCGCCATCCCCAAAGGTTAGTAAGGATGCGACCACGGCTCCTAGTATGAGGTGATGGCGGCTCCTCCCTCGATCCTGGTGGTGGACAACTACGACTCGTTCGTCTACAACCTGGTCCAGTACTTGGGCGAACTGGGTGCCACCGTCAGCGTGGCGCGTAACGACCGGGTCGACGTGGACGATCTCGCTGGCGCACTCTACGACGGCGTGCTTGTCTCGCCCGGACCCGGGCACCCGCGTGACGCGGGCAACGGCGTGCGAATCATCCGCTACTGCGCCGAGCACGCGATCCCAGTGCTCGGCGTCTGTCTGGGGCACCAAGCGCTCGCCGAGGCCTACGGCGGTCAGATCGTCGCCGCACCCGTACTGGTGCACGGACGTTCCACCTTGGTGGTGCACGAGGGTCGAGGTGTCTTCGCCGGTGCGCCGTCACCCCTGATCGCGGGCCGTTATCATTCGCTCGTCGTCGACGAGGGCACCCTGCCCGAGGAGTTCGAGGTCACCGCGCGATCCGAAGGACTCATCATGGGGATGCGCCACCGGACGCTGACTCTCGAGGGCGTACAGTTCCATCCCGAGTCCGTGCTGACCCAGGACGGCTATCTGTTGCTCGCGAATTGGTTGATGGTCTGCGGCTCGAGTGACGCGCGTTCTCGCGCCGCGGCGTTGGGCGCTCGCATCGACGAGGTGCGAGCCTCGCTGCCGGTCCCGGGTCAGGAGAAGTTGCTACCGACGCCGTAGCGCGTCTCGACGATCTGGTCGACCACCAGTTCGACCTTGTAAGCCGCGGGTCCCTCGTCGCTCGACGTGACGCTGTCCGCGACCACGGTCGTCGCTTCGATCCCCTCGTACCAGATGCCCACGTGGTCGTCGGTCGCGTAGGCCAGCGGCGGCAGCACCTCTTCGCGCATCAGTTGGTGCAGCAACGGTCGACGCTGCGCTTCGGAGTCGTAGTGCACGCCGTTGGCGTAGGGCAAGAACGCTAGTCCGTTCGTGACCGGCGCCAGCGTAGGTCCGAACGAGTCGGTCGTGCCACCGATGTGCCAGCAGAGACTGCCCGCCGAGACCCCACCCAGGATGACCCCGCTCATCCAGGCCTCGCGCATCGCGTCATCGACGCCGTGCAAGCGCCACAGCGCCAACAGGTTCGCCACCGATCCGCCGCCGACCCAGACGAGGTCGCTCGTGCACAGGCGCTCTTCGGGATCGGCCGAGGGCTGCGGGAAGAGCTTCAGTTCGGTCACGTCACAACCGGCCGCGTTGAAGGCTTCGTAGGACATGGCGTAGTACATCGACGGGTCCCCGGTCGCGGTGAGCACCAGACAGACGCGCGGGCGTACCTTCTCGGTGAGCGTCAACGCGTCGAGCAGCATCGAGCCCAGTCGCACCGATTGTTGAACCGGTCCCGCGACGTAGCCGCCCGAGGTGGCGAGGATTCGAGGGGTTTTCATCGAACCTTTCTAGTGGCTTCGCGCCACGACGTCGCCGCGTCGCGTACTGCCTAGTATTTCCAGGATCGCCCCTGGAGGAACCCGTGACTACTGAAGCCGAGCTTGACCAACTGATCGACGAACTGGTGGGCGAGTACCCGCCCGCGACGACGGACCCGGTGACGTTCCTCGGGGCCCAGTTCGACCAGGGTCTCGCCTGGGTCCACTTTCCCGTCGGTCAAGGCGGGCTCGGCGCGACACCCGCCGAGCAGCTCTACGTACTGCGGCGCCTCGCCAGGCTCGGCGCGCCCACCGCTATGGGTCGCAACGTCATTGGCTACGGCATGTGTGCGCCCACCATCGTCGCCCACGGTACCGACGAGCAGCAGCAGCGATTCCTTCGTCCTTTGTTCACGGGCGAGGAGATCTGGTGCCAGCTCTTCTCCGAGCCCGGCGCGGGCTCGGACGTCGCCACCCTCGCCACGCGCGCCGTGCGCGACGGGGACGAATGGATCGTCACGGGCCAGAAGGTCTGGACGACGTTGGCCCACCAGGCGGCCTACGGACTGCTCATCGCACGCACGAATCCCGACGTCGTCAAGCACAAGGGCATCACGGCGTTCCTCGTGGACATGCATGCGCCCGGTGTGGACGTACGCCCTTTGTATCAGGCGACTGGCGAGGCCGAGTTCAACGAATGCTTCTTCAACGAGGTGCGCATTCCCGACACCCGGCGCCTGGGGGGCGTGGGTGAGGGCTGGCACGTGTCAATCACGACGTTGATGAACGAGCGGGTCTCGATCGGTGGTACGGTGCCGCCACGTGGGTGGGGCCTCATTGGCGAGGCCGTGAAGATCTGGCGACAGCGCTGGTCGGGTCGAAGTGACGCGTACGCCCTGAGCGTGCGTTCGGAACTGCTGCAGGCCTGGGTGCGCAACGAAGTGGGCCGTCTCACCAACTGGCGCGCGAGTGACCTGCGCAAGGCCGGCACGCCTGGTCCGGAGGGTTCGGTCGCCAAACTCGCCTTCGCCGAAGAGAACCAGCGGACCTCGGAACTGTGCGTGAACCTCATGGGCGCCGAGGGCATGCTCTACGGCTCGGACTATCCCCAAGTACGCCCCGTTGAGTCGGCCATGACGGGTGGGGATATGCGAAAGGCCTTCATCCGCATGCGCGCCAACTCCATCGAGGGCGGCACCAGTGAGGTGATGCGCAACATCATTGGCGAGCGCGTGCTCGGACTGCCCGGTGAACCGCGCAACGACAAGGACGTGCCCTGGAAGGACGTGCTCAAGAGCTAGGTCGCTGCGTTACTTGGTCGCGACGTGCTCGGCGAAGAAGCGCAGGGTCTTTGACGTGGCGTCTTTCGCGGCCGCCTCGTTGTAGACCGCGACCCGGGCGTCGCAACTGAAACCGTGTTCGGCGTCGGCGTAGCGGTGCACCTCAGTCGGATGTGACGTCGCCGCCACAGCGGCGCGAAGGGCTTCGACTTGCTCGACCGGGATGCCCTTGTCGAGGTCGCCGTAGAGACCGATCCAGGCGCTCTTGAGGTCGCTCGCGAGCTCGAGCAACGGGGCCAGTCCGAAGCGGCCCGTCTCGACGCCGCCGCCGTAGAAGCTGGCGGCCGCGCCCACGATGCCGAGGGTCGCGGCGTAGAAGGCGACGGTGCCACCCATGCAGTAACCCACGACCGCGGTCGCGGCGGCGGGGTAGCCCGCCTCGACGAGGAACGCGGACCCCGCGAGGAGGTCTTCGGTGAGGCCCTCCTTGTTCAACTCGCCCATGGGGGCCATCGCCGCGGGGAAGTCGTCGTAGGCCACCTCGGGCGAGCCGCTGCGGTGAAAGAACTCGGGCGCGACCGCGTAGTAGCCCTGCGCGGCGAAACGCTCGGCCACCTCGCGGATGTGGTCGTTCACCCCGAAGGCCTCTTGGACGACGATGATGGCGCGCGGCGCGTTCACGTCGCCCGCGATCTGGACGGGGGTGCCGTTGGGCAGTACGAGTTTGGTGATCATTCGAAAATCGGTCCTTGGGTTCGGGTGCGCTTCAGTTCGTAAAAACCCGGGGTGCCAGCGACCAGGAGCACGCCGTCGTAAAGTTTTCCGGCCGCCTCGCCCTTGGGTGCGGGCGTCACGACGGGACCGAAGAACGCGACCTCGCCCACGTGCAGCACCGGCGTGCCGACGTCGTAGCCGACCGGGTCCATGCCGGCGTGGTGGCTCTTGCGCAGCGCCTCGTCGAACTCGTCACTCGAAGCCGCCTCGGCGAGGTCGGCCTCGAGACCCACCTGCGCGAGTGATTCGCTGATCACCTGGTCGGGGTCCTTCTCTCCTTGCAGATGGATGCGCGTGCCCATGGCCGAATAGAGCGGCTCGACGACTTCATTGCCGTGGCGCTGTTCGGCGGCGATCAGTACGCGCACGGGCCCCCAGGCTTTCTTCATCAGTTCGACGTACTCGTCGGACAGGTCGCGGCCCTCGTTCAAGACCGCGAGGCTCATGACGTGAAAGTCGACGTCGATGTCGCGAACCTTGGTGACCTCGAGGATCCAACGCGACGTCATCCAGGCCCAGGGACAGAGCGGGTCCACCCAAAGGTCAACGTGTTCGGACATGACTACACCTCATTTCTTGGCGTGCGCACCTATCACGGTAGCGACCGCGTTGGTCACCCCGACCGCCATGGGCAGGTCGAGCATCTCGTCGATGCCGTGGGCGTTCGAGTGGGGACCGAGCACGCCCGTCGCGACGAACTGCACGCCCGGGTAGCGCTTGGCGAGCGAACCGAGGAAGGGGATTGAACCGCCCTCGCCGGTGAAGCCGGGCGCGCGCCCGAAGGCGGCGCTCGACGCCTCGTCCAGCGCGTCTTCGAGCCAGGGCTCGAGTGCAGGGGCCACCCAGCCGTCCGCGCCCTCGACGTTCACCGTCACCTGCGCGCCCGAAGGCACGTCGGTGCCGAGGACACGCTCCAGGGCCGCGCTCGCGACGTCGGCGTCGACTGTGGGCGGCAGACGAAGCGACAGCACCGCGCTGGTGAAGGGGCGAAGGACGTTGCCCGCCAACTCGGGTGCGGGGATGCCGCCCATGCCCGTGACCGAGAGCGTGGGCCACCACGTGCGCCGCAGGATTCGCTCGGCGGCCGATCCGCCCATCAACCGCACGCCCTCGAGCGTGGGCAGTTCCTCGGCGATGAGATCACCGAATTCGTCGGCTAGTTCGTCGGCGGCTCGCGCATGCTCCTCGGGGATCGTCGCGTGCATCTCACGCAGCAGTATCTCGCCCGTCGAGGGGTCCTCGACGCGGTCGAGCAGTTGGCGCAGGACACGAAACGACGACGGTGCCACGCCGCTCGCCGAACCACTGTGGACGCCTTGTTCGAGCACCGCGACGCGCAACTGGGCGATTACGACCCCGCGTAGTGACGTGGTCACCCAGAGTCGGTCGTAGGTGAGAGCGCCCGAGTCCAGGCAGATCATGAGTTCCACCTGGCCCAAGTGTTCGCGCAAGGCGTCCAGGTAGAACTCGAGGTCCGAACTGCCACTCTCCTCGCTCGCCTCGATCAGCACGACGCAGCGTGCGTGGGCGATGGCGTTCGCCTCGAGTGACTCGAGGGCGAGCAGCGCCGAGAAAGTGGAGTAGCCGTCGTCGGCCACGCCGCGCGCGTAGAGCCGGTCGCCGCGGCGTACGGGCGTGAAGGGCGCGAGTCCCTCGGACCAATCACCGAGCGGCGGCTGCTTGTCGAGGTGGCCGTAGAGCACGACCGTGCCCGTGGTCGGCGCCGTGGCCTCGACGCTCACGACCAAGACCGGCGTGCGGCCCTCGAGGCGGTGGACCTCGACTTCGAAGGAGCCAAGCGTGCGTGCTCTGGCCCAGGTCGCGAGGAGCTCGATGGCCTCTTCGATCTTCCCGTTGGCCTCCCACTGGTCGTCGAACATCGGAGAGAGACACGCGATGGTTGCGTAGTTCGTCAGCGTCGCCAGTGCCTTGTTCTCGAAGTCGGCGAGGGTGAGGTCGGGCACGGCTACGAGGTTACCGGGCGTGCGCGAAGTGCACGGCCTGCCAGCAATACCACGCGACCTCACTTCGTACGCCGGCGAATCGTTCGCCTTGGGCCATCAGGTCGCGCTCGCTGATCGTCTCGTCGAGCTCGTGCACGATGCTCCAACCGTTGCGCACGCCGTAGTCACCCACGGGCCACACGTCACGTCGGCCCATGGTGTGCATCAGATACATGTGCGCGGTCCACGGACCGATGCCGCGTACGGCGGTGACCTCGGCGAGGATCTCGTCGTCGCTCATGTAGCCGTGGCGCTGCAAGCGAACGCGACCGTCCTGGACGTGTTCGGCGAGGTCGATCATCGCCTCGGCCTTGGTCCGTGAGAGTCCGGCGCCCTTCAGGGTGGTGGGTCCGGCGTCGAGGATCGACGCCACGTCGACCGAACCGCCGCAGGTCTCCTCGACCCGGGCGTGGATGGTGTTAGCCGCCGACGTCGCGAGAAGTTGGAAGACGATCGAGCGCACGAGGTACGCGAAGCGCTCGTCGACGCGTGACGTACGTCGCGCGGGCGGCAGGCCCGCCTGGCGAATCACTTCGCGAAAGGCCCTGTCGCGTCGCGCGATCAGTTGCGCGACGTCCTGGCGGTTGCTCACCGCTCCATGTTGCCAGGTGCGGTGTCGCCGGCGATGAAGACGCCCTCGGGAGCGGTCACCGCCGACTTGACGACGTCGATCAACAGTGCGTGGATGGCGCGCACGGGGGCGGCGGGGAATCCGAATCGCCGGCTGACCAGGCTCACGCGCCGCTTGGCGATGTGCTCAATGGGCACCGCGACGAAGCGCTCGCGCAAGTGGGGCGACAACATGGTGGCGGGAAGGATGGAAGGGCCGTGCCCGTCAAAGGTCATCGACGCAATCGTGCGCAATCCATCGAGTTCGATCACCGGATTGAGTTCGACGCCTTGGGCGCGCGCGGAGTCGTCGATCTCGCGGCGTATCGGCGTGCCGGGGAAGGGTAAGAGCAGTCCGAAGTTGGCCAGCGTCGCAAAGTCCACCGAGGGTAGCGCAGCGAGCGGGTGAAGTTTGTCGACGATGAGCACGAGGTCCTCGCTGAAGAGGTCAATCTCGGTGAGTTCGGGGGCGAGCACGGGCCAGGCGAGTACCGCGATGTCGAGCTGGCCATTGACCAACTGCGGTTCGATGACCGAGTTGGTTCCCTCGGTGATGCGAAGTGCGATGTGCGGATAGGTGGCGCGCTGGGCCTGGAGCAGTAGCGGCACGATCCACCGACCCGCCGTACCGATCATGCCGAGCGACACGTGACCGCGGATGTCCGCGTTCAGCTCCGAGACGTCCGACGTGATCGCCGCGACCTCGCTGAGGACCCTTCGGGCCCGTTCCACGGCGACGGCGCCCGATTCGGTGAGGGCCCCGGTCGAGCGGTCGATCAGCTCGGTGGCCAGTTCGTTCTCGAGACGGGCGATCCGATTCGAGATGTTGGACTGCACGGTGCCGAGCGCCTCGGCGGCGCTCGAGAAGGTGCCGTGATCGGCAATCGCCACGAGGGCCTCGAGCTGGCGAATCTCCATGTATCAATCATATAGATACGAGGTATCGACCATATCCACTTGATTGATACAGGCGTGGCAGTCATACTGGTTCCAGCCTGCTTTACCCAAACCCCCCTCTGGGTGAGGCATCGGTTTTGCAAAAGGGCCAACCACCCCCCCGGTTGGCCCTTTTGTGTTTTTCGGGTTGTTAGCGTGAAGTGCATGAGCCAGAGCCCCTCGCCACGAGACCGACTCGGGGTCGCCGCTCTAAGGGGTCTTAATCGGGTTTCACGGGCCTCTGGGAGGGGGTCGGGCACCGTCATAGGGGGCCGCGTCGGACTCGCGATTTCGCCGCATTTGCTGGTTTCCTTGGCCCAGGGTCGCACCTCAATCCTCGTGAGTGGCACCAACGGCAAGACCACCACCACCGCACTCGTCGCGGCCGGCTGGGGGGGCGACGTCGTGACCAACGACACGGGATCGAACATGCCCGCGGGTCACGTGGCGGCTCTCGCGGGCTCGACCTCGCCACGCGTCGCCCTCGAGGTCGACGAAGCATGGCTCGGCGCGGTGATGAGCGAGGTCGACCCTCGCGTGGTCGTGCTGCTCAATCTGTCGCGCGATCAACTTGACCGCGCCAGCGAGGTTCGCCAGCTCGCCGAACGGTGGCGCGGTGTGCTGGGCGACGCAGACGATCGCGTGGTGGTCGCTAACGCCAACGATCCGCTCGTGGTCTACGCCGCCAGTGACGCCCGCAACGTGCGCTGGTGCGACGTTCCCACCCCCTGGCAAGCCGACGCCCAGTCGTGTCCAAGGTGCACGCTCGCGCTCGAACGCGCGGACGGGAGTTGGTACTGCTCGTGTGGGTTCGCCAAGCCCACCGCGATCACGACGTCGCTTCGCAACGGCCTGGTCATCGCGGGCGAGCACTACGAGATGCGACTCGCGTTACCGGGCGCCTTTAACGAGGCGAACGCCGCCATGGCCCTCACCGCGCTCGCGGCGGTGGACGTTGACGTTCACGAGGCGCTGGCGCGAATAGAGGCCGTGACGGCGGTCGCGGGGCGTTTCACGCAGCGTCGCTGGAACGGTCGCACGCTGCGTCTCCTGCTCGCCAAGAACCCGGCGGGTTTTGACGCGCTGTTGTCGACGGTCGAACCCGACGGGCGCGACGTCTGGATCGCGATCAACGCGCGAATCGCCGACGGCCACGATCCGTCGTGGCTCTATGACGTGCCCTTTGAGAAGTTGCGAGGACATCTGGTGTGGTGTCTGGGTGAACGACGACTCGACCTCGCGACGCGACTCGACTACGCCGGAGTCGAGTTTCGCGTCGTCGACGACGTGGACGAGCTGCCTGGCGCGGAGCGTCCGGTAGATCTCTTTGCCAACTACACCGCGTTCTCCGAGTGGCTCGCGAGGTCGGTACCGTGTTGACGATCGCGAACCTCGTGCCGGATCTGCTCGGCACCTACGGCGACGGCGGCAACGCTTTGGTGCTCGCCCAGCGAGCTCGCGCGCGCGGCGAGGAGACGTTGCTCGTTTCGATGGCGCTCAACGACGAGCTTCCCGACGCGTCGATCTACCTGCTCGGCGGGGGCGAGGACGGGCCCCAGCGTCTGGCGTGTGACGTGCTGGCGCGCAGTTCGCTGGCGAGTCGCGCGCGCGACGGGGCGACCGTGGTGGCGGTGTGCGCGGGTTTGCAGATCCTCGGTACGACCTTCTGCGTCGAAGGGGACGACCGGTACGCCGGACTCGGGCTGTGCGACGTGACCACCGCGCGTGGGTCGATTCGGTCGGTGGGCGAGCTTCGTGTTCGAGTGGGTGAGCGACTGCTCGTGGGCTTCGAGAACCACGGCGGGCGCACGACGCTCGGTGACGGCGTGCTCCCGTTCGGGCGCGTCGAACACGGTCGCGGTAACGACGGGGTCTACGACGGGTTTCGCGCGGGCACGCTCTGGGCGACCTACGCGCACGGTCCGGTCCTCGCCCAGAACCCCTGGTTCGCCGACGCGGTCCTGTCCTCGGTGCTCGGCTACGAACTCGAACCCCTGGACTCGGTCGCCGACCTGCTCTACGAGGAGCGGTGTCGAGCTATTCGCTCGTAAGCACGCGTGCGCCGTAGGTGGGGTCGCCACTCACCTGGCGACCGAGGTCGATCACGGCGTTCTCGATGCGAGTGCTGAAGCGTCGCAGGTTTTCGTCCTCGTCGGCGCGTAGTGCCGGACCGAAGGTCACGATGACGTGGTGACGGCGGTGTTGAGGGCCAGCGGTGAACTTGGGCGCCTTGGCGTACTTCTGGGCGCGTAGGTAACCGGCGCCGTGCACGTAGGTGGGAACGACGACGGCCTTGGAGCGGTCGGCCAGGTAAGCGGCACCGCCCTTGAACTCTTGGAGGTCGCCGTCGGTGGTGCGGCCGCCTTCGGGATAGATCAACAGGTTCCAATGGTCCTCGACGAGTTCGAGGGCCTGTTGGGCGCTCCGACGGTTCACGCGGTGCCGGTCGATCGGGATGCCGTTGTAAAAGAGCACGGTGTGAAAGGCGATGTAGGGCTTCATGAAGAAGTTGTCCATCGCCGCCGCCACGACCGTGCGTCTGCGTTGGTAGAGGGGCAGGGCGCTCAGCACCAGTGGCGTGTCGAGATTACTGGTGTGATTCGCCGCGTAGATGAACGGCCCCGGACCGGTGATGTTCTCGATGCCGCGCACTTCGAGCGTCGACATGTACTTGGAATACGGCACGAGAAAACAGCTCTGGTAGACGTGACGCACGAGACGAGCGCTGTAGCTGCGACCCCAATGCGTGGGATAGTCCAGGCCGAGCCTCGCCACTGGCTACTTCTTCTTCTTGGTCCGTGCGCGTTTTTTTGGCGTGTAGCGCTTGGACGCTTCGGGGGGAGTGGCGGTTCGAGGAGCCGACGTCGTCGCACTAGGGCCGGGAGTGGCATAGGCCCGTCCCGCCTTTTTCGCCTGGGACATCTCTCTCGCCTTCTTGCCCGAGCCCGCGAAACTCGCGTCACCGTATTTCTGTAGGCGAAAGGCACGAATGATGAGCCAGGCGGCGAGCAAGATGAAGGGGAAGCCGACCGTTCCCAGGGCGAGTCCCAAGAGCAGCGCACACATCGCGACGCCCGCGCGCTTGGCCTTTATGGCGAAGATCATCATGATGCCCCCGATGATCAGAATCTCGAGGAATTGAGGCCAGTACGTCGAGGGTTGGGCCAGATGCGACTTGTCGCACAGCGAGGCCACCAGGTGATAACCCGCCTTGCAGACGTTGCCCTTGCCGGGCGTTGCGGTGACGGTGACCTTGGTGGCCTTGAGAAGCCGTGGGACGAAGATGCCCGCAAGCAGAAGGGCAATCGCCCCAGCGGCGTAGGTGACCTTCTTCTCAAGGTCGTCGATGCCCATGACGACTTCGCGGGGCACCGCTGACGGACGTCGGGGGCGGCGAGGTCGTCCGGTGAAACGAGACGTGGTCTCGAGCGACGAATCGGGTTTCTCTGGCACAGGTGAAGGCTACCGCGCACGCCAAAAGCGGGTGAAGGGTCAAGGTTAGGTAGGATTGCGGCTTCGGGCGCTTAGCTCAGTTGGTTAGAGCGCAGCCTTCACACGGCTGAGGTCGCAGGTTCGAGTCCTGCAGCGCCCACCAAGTTTTACTTGGTTCCCCGAAGGTTCTCCTCAGCACCGCTACGAAAACAATTGCAACTTTGAACATCAATTGGTGTGTGAGACAATTCAAAGATGAAAGCAGCACAATTCGAGCGCTTCGGGGGCCCGGAGGTCCTCAAGATTGTAAATCTTCCCGATCCGCACCCAGGTTCAGGCGATATACGTATTGCGGTACATGCGGCCGGTGTTAATGCAAGTGACTGGAAGAAACGTCAGGGCCTGATGGACCAGAATCTCCCACAGACTTTGGGCTACGAAGCCGCTGGGCTTGTCGACGAAATTGGTGTGGGCGTCACCGATGTTGCGATCGGTGACCGCGTGTTCGGATTCAACAGTGATGGTGCCGCTCAAGCGGAACTTGCAGTGCTATCGGCCTGGGCACCTATTCCACGTTCGCTCGATTTTGCTGGTGCTGCGGCACTACCGTCAGCAGTCGAGACAGCGGCACGTGCACTCGACCAACTCGGAGTTTCAAGTGGTATCACGGTTCTTATAAACGGCGCCTCCGGAACCATCGGAACCGCCGCAGTACAACTTGCAATTGCACGTGGTGCACGCGTCATTGGAACAGGTAGCCCGGCAACGCACGAATACTTGCGAACACTGGGTGCTGAACCAGTTGCTTACGGCGAGGGTATGACGGAGCGGGTACGTGCTCTAGCTCCCGAGGGTGTCGGCTTGGCGCTCGACGCTGGGGGCAGTGGACTGCCTGAACTCATTGAACTTGCCGGTGGCGAAGACCACGTCATTACGATTGCTAATTTCGCTGGCGCCAAGAAATACGGCGTGCGCTTCAGCAGTGGTGATTCAGGTCGCGCGATCTACGCACTCGCTCAAGTCGCCGAGCTTGTCGATTCCGGCCAATTCTCTCTTCCGGTAGGAAGAACGTTTCCTTTGGGCGACATAGCTGAAGCTCAACGTTTAGGCGAGACTGGAGATGTACGCGGAAAAATCGTGCTGCTGGTTGACTGACAAAGTGGCGAGCGATTAACGATTTCGTCCATGCTTGTCACGAAGTTGGATTCCGTGTCCTAACAGGCCATTCCGCACAGTGTTGGCGCAGAAACCGAGTCGTTCACCGATTTGATGACTCCGGGCGTTGGAGACTGGCCGCGCATCGCTATTCCCGCTTTCTTGAGCCGTTCGGCCACGGTCGTGCGATGACAGCCATATTCAGCAGCTAGCTCGTACACCGTGGCTCCCATCTGATATTTCTCAGCCATTTCAGTCACTTGAGCGTCAGTGAGCCGTCTTTGTCGTTGACGGAGTGAGCCAAGAAGTTGATAATCAGAAACTGTGGAATCACCCTGTTTTTGGCCTTCCAAGAGAGCCTTGAGAAGGGTTAACCATTTGTTTGAGTCAGGAGTGGATAGGTCCACCCGAGAGCACGATAACTGAGCGCGATTCGCCATTTTAAAACGCGCCGAACGTCAGAGTTCCATTCCACGATCGTCTCGCTCCTTCTGACGCGAGCGCTCGAGGACCTGGCGAAGAATTGGGAG
>Ga0302320_10004218_pt1 | contig 32728 bp, 26 predicted proteins | sample Bog_T0_3_FD_202130 | JGI IMG/M metagenome (GOLD analysis project Ga0302320, IMG submission 202130) | Peat permafrost microbial communities from Stordalen Mire near Abisko, Sweden - Bog_T0_3 | ecosystem: Environmental > Terrestrial > Soil > Wetlands > Peat | place: Sweden: Abisko, Stordalen Mire... | reverse complement strand
CTTTTGCAGGCGAGGAAATGGCGGCAAATGTCTTAGGGTCAGAAGTTTGTGCTGCGGGCTTGGCGATCAGCTGCGCCGTGACTTCCTCAACGGTCGCTTCGAAGGGTTCCGCGGCGGATTCGGTGAGCTCGGTGGGAACCGAGGCTACAACACTCGGCTGCATCGCTGGCTTCTGAGTTGGGATACTCGCTGTCGCTGCCGTCACCAAAGGTGCAATCGGCACCGGACGCGCAGTAATTGGCTTTGGAACTACGAGTTGCGGCGCTGCCTTCGGAGGCAGCGGCGCAGGCGCTTCGGGCTTCACAATGCTGCTTGCCGCCGGTGTCGAGGGTTTTGCCGCTTCGCCCTTGCGCAACAATCCACGGGCTACTCGTAACGTCCCTTTTGCCTGCTCTACATTAATGGGCTTGGTGAGAACCAGGTTTGCCCCGATGCGGAAAGCCTTGGCCACGCCAGCTTGTCCTTCCACGACCGCGACGGCCAGGGACGACTGGTTGTTGGTGGCGTTACGCGCACTCTTGAACAGCAACGTGGCGTTCTGCTCGTTATCGCAGTCCACCACAACCGCGTCGAAGTGCTCGCCCATCAACTTCTTGACGGCGGCAAAAGGTTCGGTGCAGGGAACCACAGTGAAATCCAGCTCGCCTAGAACTTGGGTGACGGTGCGAGCCGTTTTTTCGTCGGGGCAGAAGAGGAGCGCTTGATAACCCATACTAAGGTCATCGTAGGTACACTCGTAAGGCTCATCAAGTTACGGTGGTAATTGCCCCTAAGCTGGTTTGGGCTTGCCAGAAGCGGCTTTCGGCGCTTCTGTGTTTTCAGTTTGTTCCCGACGAATACAATACCGGGTCATGCGAATTCCGCTCTGGATCAAGGTGCTCTGGACGCTGTGGGTAGTCATCTGGGTGCCCGTCTACTGGCGGCAGTACGGTCTGCAGAACTTTCTCTTTTTCTGCGATCTCGGCAATCTGTTGATTGCCGCCGGTCTCTGGCTCGAGAGCCCGTTGATATTCTCCTGGCAAGCGACTGGACTGCTGTTGTTCCAGAGTCTATTCACCATCGATCTGGCGGGTGCTCTCGTAAGTGGACGGCACTTGATCGGCGGAACGGAATATATGTTCGATCCGAATGTTCCGCTTACGGTTCGGTTGCTTAGCCTGTTTCACGTGCTTGTGCCGCCATTGCTGCTGTGGGGGATCTGGCGTTTGGGGTATGACCGGCGTGGATGGAAGTATCAGACACTGACGGCGTGGATCGTGGTCCCGATCAATTACTTCTGGCGTCCGGAATACGATGTGAACTGGGCGCGGGGTCCGTTCTTTCGGGAACAGCACGCCTTACCCGGACTGTTATATCTGCTGATCTACCTGGTCGTTGTTCCGGCTGCTGTGTATTATCCGACCCACCGTTTTCTTGTCTGGCTGACGCAGCGTTGGCACGCAAAGCCCTAATCGTCTTTGCCTGTTTTGTCTCCCGCGAGGGGCTTCTGGTTGGGCAATGCTGATTCCGGCTGCGGACGGTTAGTCGAGTCCTGTCGGGCAGAAGCACTGTCTAGAGCGTTCTTAGCCGCGGCATCTGTCTTTTCTTTTTCCTTTTTCAATCCCGAGTTGCGGCTCAGAATAAGGGTCTGCGATGAGGATGCGAGCGTGGTTCCGGAATCCTCGACAAAATTCATGATCCGCAGCAGCAGGTCTTCGCGAACGGCGGCGAATTCGTTGAAGTCTCGTGTTAACACGTAACAGAAAAGCTCCACATTGAGGGAACTCGAGGTTACCTCTGTGAGGCGCACGCGGGTCGTGTTGGTTTCAATCTCGGGATGGCTGGATACGACGCGGTGGATTTCGGAAAGCACGTAACGGAGATGGTCGGGCGAGGTGTCGGAGTGGAGACCGAGGACCGTCTTGAACAGGATCTTATCGCGCCGGCTCAGGTTCTCGACGTTGATGGTTGCGACCGTGCCGTTGGGGATGGCCAGCAGCGTCCTTTCTTCGGTGCGCACGCGAGTGGATCGCAGACCAATGTCTTCGACCGTGCCGGTGCGGTCGCCGAACTTGCAGACGTCGCCCACGCGAATCACTTCATCGCCCAACACCGAGACGCCGCCGAATAAATTCTCGATCGTCTTCTGCGCGCCGAAGCCGACGGCGAGCGTGCCAATGCCAAGGCCCGCCAGCGCGGTGCTCATGTTGAAGCCCAGCACACCCAGGATGAGAAACAGCGCCATTATGACGACGACCGCCTTGATGATCCGCTCACCCAGCAACATCAGCGATCCGGTGCCGGAATGACCGCGGGCGAGTGCCCGGCTGCGCACGCCCTGCAGGAACCAGCGAATGACTCGCCACAGAATCCAAAACGCCCCAGTAATTACAACGACCGCGACCACCTGGTTGTAGTAGTGCCGTGGAAGCAGCGGAAGCCCAAGATAGCTGGCCAGAATGCGGTGAACCACTGCACCCACGAAAAGCCACGCTGGCGCGGACACCGACCGCCATTGCTCCAGTTCGGCCTGGCCGTGCCTGCGCGCCCACCAGCGCAAAGGAATCTGCAAGAGCACCAACAGCAGCCAGACAGCCGCTGCAGCTACCGGGATCAGGAGCAACAGAGCGAGCCACTGCCACACTGGCATGCCGGCGACCTGATGGTTCACCATCCACTTCGGCAAGCGCGACTCGACCTGCCGGGCCTCAACCTGATCGTAGAGTTCGGGAACTTTGACCAGAGTGTCGGAAGCGATCAGCCAGATTTTCCCGGCGGTGGGATCGGTGAGTCGCACCAGGTCGAGGTCGGCTTCCACATCGCCTGCGGACATGGTTCCCAGCTTCTGCCGGTCAAGCGGAACGTCTTCCTGCGGCGTGCCTTCGGGCTGTCTACTCGGCTTCAGGCTGCCGGCAAACGCCGCGTTCATCGCCGCATACAGCTTCATTGCGAGCGCATCGCCTTCGGTCTGGCGGCGCGCCGGGCTCATCTGCAGATACTGCGCCGCAATACTGTAATTACCCGATTGCGCCGCTTGTAGAAATCCAAAGACGGTTCCATAGGGCGTGTCGCGGCCCAGTTGGTCGGAGGTTTTCGAGGGAGCGCTCGTGGTTGACGATCCCTGCAGTATCTGGGTGAGCGGACTTTGCGCGGAGAGCGGCAGGGAGGCCGCAAGAGTAAGGACAAGAAAGGCGATGGCTTTGGAAAAAGTGGACATGATGTTTTCCCGCAAATTATCCGCGCTTGGGCCGAAACACGTCGGTGCTGGTGCCAAAGAAAACTTCCGCGGATTCCATCACCGTTTCCGAAAGCGTGGGATGGGGATGGATGGTCATCGCTATATCGCGGGCCAGCGCGGCCATCTCGATGGCTAGAACTCCCTCGGCGATGAGTTCGCCAGCGCCGACGCCAACAATGCCAACGCCCAGCACGCGCTCGGTCTGCGGATCGATGATCAGCTTGGTCATTCCTTCAGGGCGGTCCAGCGTAATGGCGCGGCCGGATGCGCCCCAAGGGAACTTCGCAACTTTGATTTCGCGCTTTTCTTTTTCCGCCTGAGTTTCGGTGAGACCGCACCAGGCAACTTCGGGATCGGTGAACACCACGGCTGGAATCGCGTTCGGTTCGAAAGCGACTTTGTGCCCAGCGATAGCCTCGGCGGCAACGCGTCCTTCATGCATTGCCTTGTGCGCCAGCATAGGCTCGCCGACCACGTCGCCGATCGCGTAGACGGACGGGTCGGCGGTCTGCAGTTGCTTGTTTACTTCGATAAATCCGCGTGGGTTGATCTGCACCTGCGTGGTCTCGAGTCCGGGGATTTCGGAATTCGGCTTGCGTCCCACGGAAACCAGCACGCGATCGAAAGTCTGTTGGCGGTCTTTTTCTTGTAAGGCGGAACCTTCAAAAGTTGCGCGGATTCCCGCGCCGTCTTCTTTGAGAGAAGCGACGGTGGTGTTCAACAGAATTGCGGCGAACATTTTCTCCAGACGCTTGTGCAGCGGAAGAACCAGGTCGCGATCCGCGCCGGGAAGCAGACCGGGCAGCATTTCCACCACGGTGACGCGCGTTCCCAGCGCCGCATACACGGAACCCAGTTCGAGGCCGATATATCCGCCGCCTACCACCAGAAGGCTGCCGGGGATGTCGTCGAGATTAAGGGCGCCGGTGGAATCCATGAGGCGCGGCGAATCGAGCTTGAATGCGGGAACGATTGCGGGGCGAGAGCCGGTCGCAAGAATGATTCGATCGAAACTGAGAACGGTTTCGGTATTATCGGCCCTGCGGATGCGCAGCGTGGTGGAATTCTGGAACGCCGCACGGCCCTGAATGTATTCCACATGGCGCTGCTTGGAAAGCTGCCCCAGGCCTCCGGTAAGCCTCTTGATCACACTCTCTTTCCAGGTGCGCAAGCGTGCCAGATCGATTTTCGGCGCGGCAAATTCGATTCCCCAGTTTTTCGCCTGCTGGGATTCTTCAATTAGCTTGGCGACGTGCAAAAGCGCCTTCGAAGGAATGCAGCCGCGGTAAAGGCACACGCCGCCCGGATTTACCTCGGGATCGATCAACGTAACTTGCAGGCCAAGATCGGCGGCGAGGAAGGCGGCGGCGTAACCGCCCGGTCCGCCGCCGACTACGGCGATGCGGAGTTTCTTAGCGTCTTCGGGAGATCCGGGCAACGCTTGGGTGAGAGGTTCGTTCATGAAATGACTTTCTTTAGATTCGTCGATCGGGTTCGTCGATCGTTAGATACTAGACCTTGGATACTGAATCTAGCGCGGCGCAGCTATCCTTGCACGGAAAGCAGGAACGGCTGCTCGAAGGCCTCCGCCACCCAGCGCAGAAAACGCGCCGCGTCGGCGCCGTCAATCAGGCGATGATCGTAAGAGAGCGAGAGCGGCAGAATGAGCCGCGGCTCGAACTTTCCGCCGATCCATTCCGGCTCCATGCGCGAACGCGAAAGTCCGAGAATAGCAACCTCGGGATGATTCACAATCGGCGTAAACCCCGTGCCCCCGATGCCGCCGAGGTTGGTGATGGTGAAGGTACCGCCTTCCATGTCGGCGAGCGTGATTTTCTTGTCTCGCGCTTTCTGCGACAGCTGCGACAACTCGACCGCAAGCTCGACGATATTCTTCTTGTCCACGTCACGGATCACCGGAACCAGCAGCCCGCGATCCGTATCCGCCGCGACGCCGATGCTGATGTACTGCTTGTAGATGATCTCTTCCTTCTCCATGTCGATGGTGGCGTTAAATTGCGGGAAGACTTTCAGCGCGGCGGCGCAGACTTTGAGGGCAATCGCGGTCACCGTCATCTTGCCGCCGGCTTGTTCGGCCTTGGGAGCAAAACGGGCGCGCAACTGCTCGAGTTCGGTGATGTCGGCGCGGTCGTGCTGGGTGACGTGAGGGATAAGGTTCCAGGATTCCGCCAGATGTTCCGCCGTCTTGCGGCGAACCCCGCGCATGGAAACGCGCTCGATTTTTCCCCATTTGGCGAAATCCGGCAGCTTGGGTTCGATGAACCGCCCGGCGCGAGGCGGGGCCTGCGCGGCCGTGGCTGCGGAGATCAGCGCGGCCTTGGCGTGAGCCTTTACATCGTCTTCGCTAATGCGGCCGCCGGGACCGGTGCCTTTGACTTCGTAGATATCGACACCGATTTCGCGAGCCAGGCGGCGGGTGGACGGAGCCGCGGGAACCGCTTCGCGGTATTCGGTTCCGGCAACCTTGCCCAACTGCACCGGCATGGAAAACGCGGCTGGACGCGGCATGGGCTGATCCGGAGGCAACGCTTGTTCCTCGGTCTTGCCCTCGGCGCGAATCGCGGCCTGAAAGGCAAGGCGCGCGCCAGTCTGACCGGAGACATGCTCGACCGGCCCTCTCGGAGGACGAACCGCCGCGGCCGGCGATGACGCCGAACCTTGCAAGGTGAAAATCACCTGCCCAACCTTGATCTTCTCGCCTTCCTTGACCTTTACTTCATTGACAACGCCGCTCACGGACGAAGGAACCTCAACCACCGCCTTTTCGGTTTCCAGTTCCATGACCGGCTGGCCTTCGGAAACTTTGGCGCCTGGGGTGATCATCAAGCGAACCAGATCGCCCTCCGAAATGTTTTCTCCGAGTTCCTGCAGGCGAAATTCGGTAGGGCCGCCGGCTTGCGGAGCGGATTGCGATGGTGGTGGTACGGGCTCTGAAGGGGTCGGCTGCACTTTTGCGACGGCTGACGGCGGTTCGGGGGATGGAGGTTGCGCCGCCGGCTTGGCCGCGTTTTTCGGCGCGGCCGCCGTGCCATTGTTGTCCGCGGTAAAGATCACCTGGCCGACCTTGATCTTGTCGCCTTCTTTGACCAGAATTTCTTTGATGGTTCCGCTCACCGACGAAGGCACTTCCACGACCGCCTTATCGGTTTCGAGTTCCATGACCGCCTGGCCCTCGCTAACTGTCGCACCGGGCGCGATCATCAGGCGCACCAGGTCGCCTTGTTCAATGTTTTCGCCGAGTGCGGGGAGTTTGAATTCGATCACTGATTCCATTCCTTATGCTTCTTAAGAGGCATTCGTGACTCCGCGCCTAACTTGTGGCCGGGTTAAGCTTTTCCGGATTAATCCCGAGGTCATGGATCGCCTGCTTTACCAGATCCAGGCCGATTTTGTTCTCCCGCGCCAGCGCTCCCAGGGTGGCCAGCACGATGTGCTTGGCATCCACTTCGAAGAAGTCGCGCAACGCTGCCCGGTTCTCACTGCGGCCAAAGCCGTCGGTTCCGAGCGAGACCAGTTGGCCGGGCACCCATTTCGCCAGCGCTTCCGGCAGAACTTTCATGTAATCGGATGCGGCAATGAACGGTCCGGGCGCGTCTTTCAGAGTCTGAGTCACGAACGGGGTCTGCTGCGGTTCGCCGGGATGCAGCATGTTCCAGCGTTCGCAGTCGTTGGCATTGCGATAGAGTTCTTTGTAGCTGGTCACGCTCCACACATCCGCGGCGACGCCGTATTTCTCTTTGAGGATGGTCTGCGCCTTCAACACCTCGTACATGATTGTTCCGCTGCCCAGCAGTTGTGCGCGCAGCTTGGCATCCGGCGCGTCCGCAGCCTTGAAGCGGTAGAGTCCGCGCAATACGCCTTCGCGAACGTGCTCCCCTTTCGGCATCTCCGGCATGGGAAGGGGTTCGTTGGTCACGGTGAGGTAGTAGAAAATCGATTCCTGATCCACGTACATGCGCTTGATGCCTTCTTGAATGATGATGGCAATTTCATACGCGAATGCCGGATCGTAGGCCAGCAAGTTGGGAACCGGCAGGGCCAGAACGTGGCTGTGACCATCCTGATGCTGCAGACCTTCACCGGCCAGAGTGGTTCGTCCAGCGGTTCCGCCGACGAGGAATCCGCGGCAGCGCATATCCGCCGCGGCCCAGATGAGGTCCCCGATGCGCTGAAAACCGAACATGGAGTAATAAATAAAGAAGGGGATGGTGTTGATGCCGTGATTTGCGTAGGCCGTGCCCGCCGCGATGAAAGAACACATCGAGCCGGCTTCGGTAATGCCTTCCTCCAAAATCTGCCCGTCTTTTGCTTCTTTGTAGTAAAGGAGCGTGTCCATATCGACGGGCTCGTAAAGTTGTCCGGCGCTTGAGTAAATGCCGATCTGGCGAAACAAGGCCTCCATGCCAAAAGTGCGGGCTTCGTCGGGGATAATCGGAACGATGAGCTTGCCCACTTCCGGATCGCGCAGCAGTTTCGAGAGCAGGCGCACGAAAACCATGGTGGTAGAGGCTTCGCGACCGTCAGTGCCTTTGTAGAATTCCTCAAAGTACGATTCGGGTACCGGTTTTAGCGGCGTGGCGCGCACCTTGCGTTGCGGCATGTATCCGCCGAGCTGTTGCCGCCGCGCCTGCATGTACTTGATTTCGGCGCTGTCATCGGAAGGGCGGTAGAAGGGCGCGTTGTGCAGTTCGTCGTCTGGAATCGGAATTCCAAAACGCGAACGGAACATCTCCAGCTCGTCTTCATTCAGCTTCTTCTGCTGGTGCGTGATGTTCTTGCCTTCGCCCGCTTCCCCCAGGCCGTAGCCCTTGATGGTCTTGGCCAGGATGATCGTGGGAGAGCCTTTATGATCGACCGCGGCTCGGTATGCGGCGTGAACCTTAATGGGGTCGTGGCCTCCCAGTCGCATGCGCGACAGTTGTTCATCCGACAGGTGCTCGACCATTTTCAGAAGGCGCGGGTCGGTGCCGAAAAGGTTCTGGCGGAAGTAGGCTCCGCTCTCGACAAAGTATTTCTGATACTGGCCGTCGCTAATTTCTCCCAAACGCCGCACCAGCAGTCCGTCGCGGTCACTGCGAATCAGGCTGTCCCAATCCGAGCCCCAGACGACTTTGATGACGTTCCATCCTGCGCCGCGGAAGATGGCCTCGAGTTCCTGAATGATCTTCCCGTTGCCACGTACCGGGCCATCGAGGCGCTGCAAGTTGCAGTTCACGACGAAGATCAGGTTATCCAGATTCTCCCGCGAAGCCAGAGTGATCGAGCCCAGGGACTCCGGTTCGTCCATCTCGCCGTCGCCCATGAACGCCCAGACTTTGCCGCCGGTGGATTGCTTCAGACCGCGATTCTCCAGATAGCGGATGAAGCGCGCGTGATAGATCGCCTGAATCGGGCCCAATCCCATCGAAACCGTGGGAAACTCCCAGAAGTTCGGCATCAGCCACGGGTGGGGATACGAACTCAGCCCGCCGCCGGGCTTCAACTCGCGGCGGAAGTTCTGCAGCTTCTCTTTCGGGATGCGGCCTTCAAGATAGGCGCGAGCATAAATACCGGGTGCGGCGTGGCCCTGAAAGTAGACGAAATCGCGGTCGCCGCTCTCGGTTTGCGCCTGAAAGAAATGGTTGAAGGCAACTTCGTACAAAGTGGCCGCTGAAGCAAACGTGGAGATGTGGCCGCCGATGCCTTCCTGGATCTTATTGGCACGTACCACCATGGCCAGCGCGTTCCAGCGCACCAAGCTTTTGATGCGGCGCTCCATTTCCTGACTGCCGGGAAACGGCGCTTGTTGCGGAGAGGGGATGGTGTTCTGGTAAGGCGTAGTCGCTGAAAAGGGAAGATTCACCCCCGCGGCGCGCTTGGCATGAAGCGCCAACTGTTGCAGCAGCCGCCCCGCGCGGATGGGGCCACCCTTGGACAACACATAGTCCAGCGAATCGACCCATTCCCGGGTTTCCAATACCTCTTGACCGTCAGTTTCCGTCTGCGCCACGTCTGATCTCTCCATCGAATAAGGTCGAATGTTCCATGATATTGAATTATGCGAAACTTTGCTGGACGTTTGGGGCATGCCCAAACGTTTTACAATGCGAAGTGTCGGAGATGCAGCTTCGCCGGCGTGGATTGTATGCGGTGTCCTGGAGGTCCTTAGCTTATGTTGTTGCGAATCACGCTGGTGGTAGTTGTGATTGTGATCATCATATTTCTTGTTCCGCGCCTTCTGTCGGGTTCGCGGGCCGCGACCCCCAGCCCTGGCAGCACCGCACCCGGCTTCACGTTGCCGTCGCAGGAAGGCGCTTCCGTCAGCTTGCAGGACTACCGCGGCAGCTGGGTCGTCCTCTATTTCTATCCCAAGGATCAGACTCCGGGTTGCACGCGGGAAGCGCACAACTTCCAAATCGATCAGGCGAAGTATGCCGAGCGGCACGCGGTGGTTCTGGGCGTGAGCGTGGACAGCGTGGATTCGCACAAGAAGTTCTGCACCAAGGAAGGACTAAACTTCAAGCTGCTGGCCGACAGCGACGGCAAGGTGAGCAATACCTACGGTTCGCTGACGAACCTTGGAGTGGTGAAGTTCGCCTCGCGCCACACCTTCCTCGTCGATCCCGGCGGGAAGGTTGCCAAGGCATATACCAGCGTCGATCCCTCGCGGCATAGCGAAGAAGTGCTGGCTGCTCTGGACGAACTGCAGAAGCAACAGCCGCGTTGAGTCGAGATCAATTCTTGTCTGGCTTGTTCTTGGCGTCTGAAAGATACAGGTCGGCGACGTGGTCGGCGATTGCGCTGGGATTGGACTCCGCTAGATTTGCCAGAACTACGACGGTTAGCTGATCGTTCACATAGCGCGCGATAGTAGTCTGGAATCCCTGCCATGCGCCGTCGTGGCTAATGACGTGGTGTCCGTTGCGGTCGCCGATGGCCCAGCCGAAGCCGTAGCCCGCTTTGTTGGGTTGGCCGTTTTTCAACTTAGCGGGTGTCCACATCTGGTCGAGGCTGGGGCGCTTCAGCAGCTTCTCGGTGTATAGCGCGGCATCCCACTTTGCAAGATCCAAGATGGAGAAGTAGAGGCTGCCATCGGCCGTGGTATTGAGCATGGGCGCAACCCATTCCTGGTTCTTCAGTTCGCCCTTGACCAGGCGGTATCCGGCGGCGCGATTGGGGACGATGTCGGCTTCGCTGATGATGCGCGTGGTCTCCATGCCGAGCGGGTGAAAGATTCTCTGCTGCAGAAAGTCTCCGTAGAATTCTCCGGTGACGCGATGGATCAGAATGCCCAGCGTGAGGTATCCCAGATTGCTGTAATCCCACTTCGTGCCGGGAGGGTACGCCAACGGGATGCCTTCAACCAGCTTCAGCAGCTCCGCTTCCGTCCAGTCTTTGCGGAAATCGAACTTCTCGGGATAATCGCCAAAGCCAGCGGTATGGCTGAGGAGTTCGCGCACGGTCACTTCGTTCCAACTGGACGGCGCGTCTGGGAAATACTTGGTAAGAGGATCATCGAGGCCGATTTTTCCTTCTTCGACCAGCATCATCACCGCGGTTGCGGTGAACTGCTTGCCGACCGATCCCGACTGGAAGATGGTCTCCGGCTTCACCGGAACTTGCAGTTCAACGTTGGACAGGCCGAATCCCTCGGCCTGCACGATCTTCCCGCCTCGCGCCACCAGAAGCGCCAGACCGGGTATGTGCTGCCGCTGCATCTCGTCGCGAACGTAGGTTGAGGCTTTGTCCGAAATAGCAGAAGTCGCCTGGGCATACGCGACTGAGGAAGAGCCACACGCGACGGCGAACGCTGCGACAAAAGATACAGCGCCCAAAATTGTTGGGCGACCGAGCAGAACTTTGGGACGTTTAATCATGGGCGGATGCCGAATTGCCGGATAAGTCTATGACCAGGTGTGCCGCTCAGGCAAGCGGTTCAGCCTGGGATACGGCGGCCATCAGCGGGTTACCTTTTCCAGCAGGTATAGGTACGAACGATAAACTTGGCCGGTAGCTCGGGTCATGCCAATTTCGCAGGTTCGGCTGCTGGAGTAACACGCGTCGGGATGTTTTGCCTTGATCTCGGTGGCTTCCAGCCGGGTGGCGGATTGCGTCAGTTCAGGGAACAGAAAACCTCGATCGCCCGCAAAGGCACAACAACCTGCGTCAGCTGGAATCAATACCTCATGACTGCATGCTTTCGCAATGCTTTCCAGCTTCGGCGTAATTCCCATCTTCGTAACCGAGCAGACGGGGTGCAGCGCGACGGAGTTGACCTTCGCCTTCACCGTGAGTTTGGGCAGGAGTTCATCGTGGACAAACTCGATGGCATCGAGCAGCCTCAATTGATCGAAGCGTGCCTGGTTTTCAGGAGTCAGAGAATCGCGCGACGTCTTCAGAGAATAGGTGCAAGGACTGGTATCGACCACGACCGGCAGTCTTCCCTGTTCGGACCATCGCCAGAGGCGTTCGATTGCGGCATTGGCCGCGATGGCATGGGCGCGAGTGAATCCCTTGGAAGAGAACGGCATGCCGCAACAGGTTCCGGCGACGTCGGATGGAATATACAACGGCACGCCCGCGCGCCGGGCCAACTCCACGGTTACTTCCATCAGAGACCGGCCGTTGTCGCTGCCCTGGGGCTCGCCGGGCAACCGGCCCATGATGCGAGAAATACACGCCGGGAAGTAAACCGCCTGCGCCGCTTTCCGGTCAGTTGCAGGAATCTCTCCTGCTGCGAAAGGAGTATCGGGTGTCCACTCGCCAAGGTTGTCTCCGGCAAAGCGTTTCAGCCAGCGAGTAAGCGAGCGCATAGCACTGATGCCGATTACGCTTTCCGTCGCGTGCCCAAGGCGCAGCGCCCAGCGTAGCGCCATTTCTGTGCTTCTGAAGTTCGACGCGATGCGGACTGCCCAGTCCTGTGCTGCGGCGGAAGCGCGAAGACTGCGGAAACGCTTCACAAGCTTTCCGGTATCGATATTGACCGGGCACGCCGTGGCGCAAAGGCCATCCGTGGCGCAGGTATCGAGTGCCATGTAGGGAAAATCGCGATCCAAGGCATTCCAGAGCTCCGAGCCGTTGCCCGCCGCTTGCTGTCTTGCCATCTCACGCCGCACCACGATGCGTTGACGCGGCGTGAGAGTCAGGTCCCGGCTGGGACACTTGGGCTCGCAGTAGCCGCACTCAATACATTTATCGATTTCTTCCTCGACCGACGGAATGCGCTTGAGGTCGGCAAGATGCGCTTTCCGATCCGCGTTGATAATTACTCCCGGATTGAGAAGATTGTCGGGATCGGCCAGTCGTTTCAACTGGCGCATGATCTGGTAGGCGTCGCTGCCCCATTCCGTCTCAACAAACGGAGCCATGTTGCGCCCCGTGCCATGTTCGGCTTTCAGAGCTCCATCGTAGCGATGCACCACGACTTCGACCATGTCGTCGATGAAGCGAGAGTACTGATCGATCGCGGCTTGATCGTTGAAACTCTGGGTGATCACGAAATGCAGGTTGCCGTCTTTAGCGTGGCCGAAGATGATGGCGTTGGAGTATCCGTGCTTACGAAACAAGCCGTTGAGATCGTGCGCCGCATGGGCCAGGCTTTCGACCGGAAACGCGACGTCTTCGATAATCACGGTCGTACCGCTCTGGCGCACCGAGCCGACGGACGGAAACATTCCTGCGCGAATCTTCCAGAGCAATGCCTGCTCGGCGGCGACATGGGTAAAGCGCGCGGGCTCGAACAGCTTGAGTCCGCCGACTGCGTCCCGGGCCAGCGCTTCCAACTCGGAACGATTCTTCTCTTCGGCGGATTGGAATTCCACCAATAGTCCGGCAGCTTCTTCGGGAAGCGTTTTGATCGAGGTCGGTATCCCTGCTTGATCCTCGACCGAGCGCAGGGAAGCGCGGTCCATGATCTCGAGTGCTTTGGCGCCGGCGGTGCGCAAGGGGACGATCGAATCCGCAGCCGCATACAAGTCTGCATACAACAGCAGTCCCGTGTACTTTACCGGGAGATCGGGAACAGTATTCAAAACGGCTTCCGCGATAAAGGCTAAGGTCCCCTCGGATCCGATCAGCACGTGCTGGAAAATGTCGAGGGCGGTGTCGAAATCGAGGAAGGCGTTCAGCGAATATCCGGTTGTGTTCTTGCGCTTGTACTTGTTGCGGACACGTTCGCGCAGATCGGCATTCTGTTCCAGCTTTTGCTTCAAATCCAAAACGCCGCGGGCCAGTTCCGGTTCGCGGGCGTGAAATTCGGCGTCGGCATCGGGCTGAGAGGTGTCAATGACTGTGCCCGACGGCAGCATGAACTTCATGGACTTCAGTGTGTGATAAGCATTTTGCTCGACGCCGCAGCACATGCCGCTGGAGTTGTTGGAAAGAATGCCGCCCATGGTGCAGGTTGCGATCGACGCTGGATCAGGCCCGATCTTCGCGCGATAGGGTGCAAGCGTTGCGTTGGCGCGGGCGCCGATCACTCCCGGCTGCACTCGAACTTGCTTGCCCCCGTCCTCGACCTTGACCTCTCGCCAGTTCCGCGCAATGTCGACCAGCAGGCCGTCGGAGATCGACTGTCCCGACAAGCTCGTGCCGGCTGCACGAAACGTCATTGGTATTCGCTGCCGCTGGCTGAATGCAAATAATGTTCGTATCTCTTCGAGCCCTCGGGCCTGCACCACAGCTTGAGGGATCAGGCGATAGAAACTGGCGTCGGAAGCGTAGGCGATGAGGTCGATCGGACGGATGAGGATGCGAGAGCCGTCGATGGAGGCGGCAAGTGTGGCCTTGATGTCTTCGGAAGACATTTGAAGGCGAATTCGTTCGGCCACCGCCATTTGCTTTCCTCCGAATAAGAACGGCGTTAAGACGATTCCAGTTCGTCAACCAATCGCTGCACCGTGTGTTCGACTCTTACGGTAGAGTTCTGTTTGTCCAGACCGCCGCGGATCTGCATGACGCAACCCGGACAATCCATTACCGCGAGTGGCGCGCCGCTGTTCTTGATGTTTACCAGCTTTCGTTCGAGAATGGGAGCTGAAATTTCTGGCAGCTTAAGAGAATATGTTCCGCCCATGCCGCAGCACATGTCGGCCTCATACATTTCCGCTATTTCGTAGCCGGCCTGGGTGAGCAGTTGTCGCGGCTCTTGGCTGGCGTGCAGTGTGCGCTTCAAGTGGCAGGAGTCGTGATAGGTGATCTTTCCCAGTTGCTGCCCTTCTTTGAACTTCAAGCGGCCTTCATCCACCAGTTTCTTCACCAGGCTGGAGAAATCGATGACCTTATCGGCCAACTGGCGCGCCCGGGGCAGCGAGTCGGTCTGGCCGAGGCTTTCGAAGGTGCTGATGAACTCGTGCTTCAACGCGACCGTGCACGTGGGGCACGCCGAAACTACGTAAGTGACATCGTTCACCAGCAACGCGTTGATGTTGTCGTTCGCATTCTGCGCCGCGACTTCGTAGGCTCCGCTGTAGCGCGCGGGCGCTCCGCAACAAGTCTGGCCTTCGGGGAACACAACCTCGATGCCGGCTTTATTCATGATCTTCACCAGCGCTTCGCCCATCTCGGGATAAGCGAAGTCGATCAGGCAGCCGGCATAGAATGCAATCTTCTCTTTGCAAGAAGGTTGCTGGATTTTCTTGATCGTATCGCGGAGCGGAGCTTCGGCAATCGCAGGCAGACTGCGGAATTCCGTCATGTCCGAGAGGAAAAAAGGCAGGTGACGAATGAAGTTGCCTTTCTGCAGCGGCTTCTGCATCACGTAGGCCGCGCGCAGCATGGAGTGAAAGAGCTTGCGGTTGTTGACGACCGAGAAGATCGCTCTTTGCGCCAGGGGCTGCCCTTTCTCGACCGCGAGTCGACGCCGCAACTCGAGAATCAATCCGGGGATGTCGATCTTGCCGGGGCACACTTCGGTGCAATTACCGCATTGAATGCAGAGGCTCTGGATGTCGTCCGACGACTTCAGCGCGTCGAACCAAGCGGTCAGGATTGTGCCGATCCCGCCGGTGTAAATCTTGCCGAACACGTGTCCACCCACAAGACGGAAGACGGGACACACGTTCAGGCAGGAGGCACAGCGGATGCATTGCATGGCCTGTTTGAACTTCGGGTCCTGCGACATCTCGGTGCGCCGGTTATCCATCAGAATGACGTGCAGTTGCTTGGGCGTTCCGTCGGTGTTGGGGACGGGGCCGCTGATCATGGAGACGTAGCTGGTCATCAGCTGCGCCGTGGCGCTCTTGGGAAGAGCTGTCAGGACGGGCACCACGTCCTCGAACTTCTCCATCAACTTCTCGAGGCCGACGATGGCGACATGAATTTTCGGCAGCGTCGTCACCAGACGCGCGTTGCCTTCGTTGGTAACGATGACGAGAGTGCCCGTTTCCGCGACCGCGATGTTTGCTCCGGTGATGCCCATCTGCGCGTCGAGAAACTTGGTGCGCAGCTTGCCTCGTGCAAACTTCACCAGTTTCGGGATGTCCGGCTTCTGGCCTTCTTCAACTTGATCATTGAAAACCGCGGCAACTTCTTCCTTGGTCATGTGGATGGCGGGCATGACCATGTGCGAGGGCGTCTGGCCCGCCAGTTGAATGATCCATTCGCCCAGATCGGTTTCGCCTACTTCGATGCCGGCGGCTTCGAGATGTTGGTTGAGATGAATCTCTTCCGAGGCCATGGATTTCGATTTCACGACGCTCTTGACACCATTGTCTCGGGCGAGATTCAGGATGTACTCGCGCACCTGGGCGGGATCGTTGGTTCGAAAGACTTTCGTGCCGCGGGCTTCGGCGTTCTTGGTGAAGAGGTCGGCGAGTTCGTCGAGATGCGAGGCTGCGTAAGATTTTCGATCGGCAATCTGGGTCCGAAGTGCCTCGAAGTCGTAGCCCTCGTAAGCTTTGGCGCGGCTGATCCGGTAAGCCTCGGAAAATCGTCCAAGCGCGCCGGTGAGGTTAGGATTGTGTACCGCCTTTGCGATGGACTCGCGAAACTTGGTTTCCATCAGTTCACACTTCCCGGCCCATCGTAGAAGATAATGATGAGCTTCTCTGGGCCGTGCACGCCGATGGTGAGCACGCGTTCGATGTCAGCGGTGCGGCTGGGCCCAGTAATGAAGGAAATGTAATTCGTCTGCTCCGGCCGTATCTTGGTCAGGGCCGACGGCAAGTCGGGTACAAGACGATCGCTCCGAATCAACGCAATGTGAATCAGGGGGAGCGTGGAGACGAGTCGCCGGTCGACGGCTGCAGCGTCCTGTATAAGCGTTCCGGTGTTCGCAATTGCCCAGTCGAGTTGGCTGATGCCCACCTTCGCAAGGGCAGAGACTTCGCGATTCACATTGAAAATCACGCCCGGAAGTTTAGCGGTAAGTTGCTTCTGGTCGAAGCCATCGAGGAACGGACACTGTGCCCACACCGCATAAGCCTGAGGAGCATCGTTTACACCTGCGTCTCGCAAATAGTGCAGGATGAACTCCAGAGCTTCGTTCTTGTGGGGGAAGCGATGGACTTCCGCGTTCACAGCTTCGGCGCGGAGTTTGAAAGTGTCAAAGATGGCATCCATACGCTCACGCCTTTCAGAAGTTAGTCCTGGCTCTTCGCCGCAATCCTCACCGCAATACCATGTGGGTGAACGGGTATACGTAGGCCATGAGAAAGATGAAGATGCCGACCAGCGCGGCCAGGGCAATGCTGTGCCAGAAGACGTAGCGGAGAATCTGGCCTTCATGCCCGTACCACTGCGTTGCCGTACTGGCTACGACGATGCTCTGCGCGTCAATCATTTTGCCCATTACGCCTCCGGTAGTGTTGGCCGCGGCCATCAGCACGGGAGAGACATTGACCTGCTGTGCCGAAATCTTCTGCAGGCTGCCGAAGAGCACATTCGAGGAAGTATCCGATCCGGTGAGAGCCACGCCCAGCCAGCCGAGCAGGGTCCCGAAAAACGGGTAAAGATGGCCGGTGCGCGCGAACGCCAGTCCCATGGTTGCGTCGAGTCCGGAGTAGCGGGTTAGCATGCCGATCGCCAGCATGGCTGCGATCGTCAGCAGCGAGAAGCGCACCTTCACGATGGTTCGTCCGTACACGGAAAGAATCTTTCGGAAGCTGAGTCCCATCACGAGGCCCGACAGAATACCCGCCAGCAGGATGCCGGTGCCGGTCGCGCTTACCCAGTTCAGCCCGAAGACCGCGCCTTCCTTGGCCGGCTTAGGCACCACCGGTGGGACACGAAGAGCCAAATTGTTCAGCCCACTGACCGGAAACTGCGGGTTGGTGATTTTGCTCGGTGGAGTACTCCAGCTTGCCAGCGAGGCGAATGTTTTTTCCGGCGCATTCATCAGGTTCTTGCCGGTTTGAGTGCCCCACAGGAAGACGATTACGCTCAGGATGATCCACGGCACCCAGGCTCGCGCGACCTCAGAACGAGTGAAGCCGTGATGAGCGTGGTGGCCGGTCTTGCCCTCTTCGCCCTCGAATGTCCAGACGCGCTTGGGGTGCCAGATAAAGAGGAAACCGATCAGGCAGGCCATGGAGACGACCGATGCGATGACATTGACCACCCAGGGGCCATGCAAATTCGATATGAGCAGTTGAGGAATCGCGAACGAGACTCCGGCTACGAGGATGGCCGGCCATACCTCCAGCATTCCGCTCCACCCGGCAAATGTACAAACCAACCAGAAGGGCACGAGGACGCAAAACGGCGTGAGGATGCGTCCGGCCATCGCGCCCAGGGTGATCTCGCTGAACCCTGTGACCTTGGCCAGTGCAATGATCGGCGTGCCCAGCGCGCCGAATGCCACGGGCGCGGTGTTGGCGATCAGCGACAGGCCGGAGGCTTGCAGCGGTTTGAATCCGAGGCCAATCAGCAGAGCGGCAGTTACCGCGACCGGTGTCCCGAATCCGGCTGCGCCCTCAAAGAAGGCTCCGAAGCAAAACGCGATCAGGAGCAACTGCAGGCGACGGTCCTGAGTGATGCCGGTAAGGCTGTGCTGCAATACGTGGAATCGTCCGGACTCGACGGTGAGTTGGTACATGAAGATGACATTCAGCACGATCCAGCCAATCGGGAAGAGACCATAAGCGGCGCCATAAACGGCGGTCGCGCCAGCCAGACGCGCCGGCATATGGAAGGCAAAGATGGCGGTGAGCAATGCTGCTGCCAGGCCGGCGAGGGCCGCGTAGTGCGCCTTAACGTGTCCGAGGGCGAGGCTCCCGAGCAACACGACAATCGGCAGCGCGGCCAGCATCGTGGACAGCCACCAATGCCCGGTTGGATCGTAACCTTGGGCCCACGGCGATGACAAAGGAGGAATTCTTAGGATCGCGATGGCGGCAATCGCCGCAATGATCATAACGACCGCGGAAACAAGGAGGTTTGCTGGCGGAGGAGCCGGTGCCTTGACGGGGGTCGTGGGCGGCGTCTTGGCCGGCGCGAGCGTAGTTGCCATAAATCACCAATCAGCAGGGCGTAGCTTGACAACGACTTGCAATATGCCCGGCCCTGCGCGTCAGCGGTGCGGCTGTGAACGAATCTCGAACACGGAAATTCCAACCGCAGTGCTGATCGCTACAAATCATTCAAACCGGCTCGGCGCACAGGTTTCCAGCGATACCGGAACGCCAGGTGTACAGAGCTGGGCCGCAGGGGAGATGCCACGTTTCGTCCTGCCATGAGTCAGGAGTAAGATGCTTTCCACAGCAGGCTGCGACTGATCAAAAGTAGAGGGCACAGAACGTCCGGTCTGTGATGTTAATCACATCGCTTCGTGATCCTCGGGGATGACCAAAGAGCGCGAGCCCAGGTAGAGGCCGAAGAGGATGAGTTCCTGAGCGCCTTGCCAAAGCCGTGTGGTCATCATTTATCCTTAGTAACATACGTTTTTGAAAGGAGTGTCATGAAGACTCTTCCCGTACTTAGCCTGACCCTGGTGCTGGCTGCACTTTTTGCCGTTGCCGCGGATCAACCGCAGCCCCCGAGAGTGGGCAGCGAGGCCCCCGCTTTCAGCCTGCCCAGCCAGGAGGGAGCGCAGGTGTCGTTCGATCAATTCAAGGGTAAGTGGGTGGTGCTCTACTTCTATCCCAAGGACTTTACCTCGGGGTGCACGATCGAAGCACACAACTTCCAACGCGACATCGATAAATACACCCAGAAGAATGCCGTGGTCGTCGGCGTCAGCGTGGACGACGTCGATTCGCACAAGAGCTTCTGCACCAAGGAAGGTTTGAACTTCAAGCTGCTTGCGGATTCCAGCCACGCGGTTGCTCAAGAGTACGGCTCGATCATGGAATACAACGGAACGACTCTTGCCGCGCGCAACACTTTCCTGATCGATCCCGCGGGCGTGATCAGAAAAGGTGTACATCAAGGTCAGTCCGCAGGGTCACAGCGAGGAAGTGCTGGCCGATCTGCAACTACTGCAGTCCGCTAAGTGAGGTCAATCCGATAGCAGTAGATGATGGGGCGCGGGCTGGTTTCGATCACAGGAGAAGAGGTGCGAACATGCACGTTTGCATACGAGCGGCTAAGTTTGCTTTGGCAGTCTTCCTGCTGTTCCTTTGCGCGTTAGCTCTGTCGGCGCAGCAGCAAACGCGGTTGCCCACGCCCAAGGGAGGCGACTACGTTTCTCACGATTTCCATTTCAAGTCGGGCGAGACCCTTCCTGAATTGCGGATGCACTACGCGACCTTTGGAACGCCTGTGCGCGATGCGAACGGCCGGGTTACGAATGCCGTGCTGCTTTTGCACGGTACTACCGGTTCCGGCGGACATTTCCTCGCGCCGCAGTTTGCGGGCGTGCTATTCGGACCGGGGCAACTCCTCGACGTCACGCGTTATTACGTGATTCTGCCGGATAACATCGGCCACGGAGAGTCCAGCAAGCCCAGCGACGGCATGCACGCCCATTTTCCGCAGTATGACTACGACGACATGGTCGCGGCGCAGCACGAATTGCTGGAAAAAGGATTGGGGGTCAACCATCTACGCCTGATCCTGGGTACCTCCATGGGCTGCATGCATTCCTGGGTTTGGGGCGAAACCTATCCCGACTTTATGGACGCACTCATGCCCTTGGCCTGCCAGCCGGTGGAGATTGCGGGACGGAATCGAATCTGGCGGAAGATGGTGATCGATGGTATTCGCGAGGATCCCGACTGGAAAAACGGTGAGTATACTGCCCAGCCATGGGGCGCGCTGAAGATAGGGGCAGAGATGTTTTACATCGCCGCAGGTTCGGCCCTGCAGATGCAGAAGAACCTTCCGACGCGTGATGCGACCGATGCGGCGGAGCGGGACTACGTGAAGCGATTCAGTGCGGACCACGATGCTAACGACCTGCTTTACGCGCTGAATGCCTCGCGGAACTATGATCCTTCGCCGCAGCTCGAGAAGATCACCGTGCCGGTGATGTTTGTGAACTCAGCCGACGATTTCATCAATCCGCCGGAACTGGGAATTGCGGAACATGAAATCAAACGAGTGAAGAAAGGCCGCTTCGTGCTGATTCCGATCTCGGAGCAAACCCGCGGTCACGGTACTCACACTTGGGCGGCAGTGTGGCAGCAGTATCTGAAGGAACTGCTGGAAGCCTCACAACATTGAGGTCGGCAGAGCGAGATAGCTATAGGGAGGATTGGAGGCGCGGGTCGGAATCGAACCGACGCATAAAGGTTTTGCAGACCTCTCCCTTACCACTTGGGTACCGCGCCCTCTCATTGATTAAAGTAGCGTTACCAGCCGAAAAAGTCCACCCATGCCCATGGGGGAGAATCACGGGCAGGTGAGTTTCCAAGAAGACCACTCAGAAGACTGACCGAGGTCTCACGGAGTCTCCTTGAATGACGGAAAATGTCTGGAGCGGGAGACGGGGGTCGAACCCGCGACATCGACCTTGGCAAGGTCGCGCTCTACCACTGAGCTACTCCCGCTCGACCAATCGATTATAAACAAGCGGGCAGTCTGCGGCAATTGGCGGCACGTCACAGTGGCTTCGACATCACGATACAGTGGCAACTGACGCCAGCCTTTAGCGGACGGGTCGGGTGAAAGTCCTCGGTGCCGGTTTCGGAATATCCCAGGTTTCGATAGAACGGAAGCAATTCCGGGCGCAGGCTCAACACGCTGATGTCCATATGCTCGCACGCATGATCGCGGCCGTACTGCTCTGCCGCCGCCGTCATTAATTTTCCCAGCCCCTTGCCTTGCTGCGCCGGATCGACCGCGAGCATTCCGAAATATGCCCGTTCGCCGCGCAGTTCGACGTACACGCTCGCGATCGCTTGCCCGTCGCGTTCTGCAACCATAAGATCGCCTTTGCGCATAGTTGCTGAAAGGTGTTCGTCATCCGTGCGCGTGCCTTCGAGGAACGCCTCGATGCCAAACGCCGCGTTGATAATTGGGATCAGGGATGGCCGGTCGTCTGCATTCGCGATCCGGATAGTGACGTGATCAATCCGATGTGGCATGACCTTCATTACGCGCCGCTCATCGCGGCGATACGTGATCCTCACGGGGGAGGTAGACGACGCCCGAAGGAACACCTCTAAGCGCCTTTAGTGAGGCGCCCACTGCGGATCTTCTTCGGGTTGCACAATGTGGCCGTCGCGCATGTGAATGATGCGGTCTCCATAGCGGGCTGCCTCGGGATTGTGGGTGATCATCAGCACGGTCTGGCCTAATTCCTGGTTGGACTGCCGCAACATTTTCAAGACAACGTTCGAGTTCTCGGTGTCCAGATTTCCAGTGGGCTCGTCGGCCAAAACCACCGCTGGCTTGTTGACGAGGGCGCGAGCCAAGGCTACGCGTTGTTGCTCGCCACCGGAAAGTTCTGACGGGCGATGGTCTAGCCGCTTGCTAAGTCCCAATAAATCGCAGATGCGGAGAAAAAACGCGGGATCGCGGTCCCCGTTTCCGGCAATCTCCTGCGCGATGGCAATGTTGGAACGAGCGTCGAGCGTGGGCAGCAGGTTGAACTTCTGAAATACGAAGCCAATTTTGCGCTTGCGTATGCGCGTGCGTTCCGCATCCGAGAGCGTGGCGAAATCATCGCCAGCCATGATCACTTTGCCGGAATCGGCACGCGTCAGCCCACCCAAAAGGTAAAACAGAGTGGACTTGCCACTGCCCGAAGGGCCGACCACCGTTACAAACTCTCCTTTTTGCACGCTGAAGGAGACGCCACGAAGCGCGGGCACGTCGATCTTGCCTACGCGATAAGTTTTGTGCAAATCAATGGCTTCGATGAATGCGCCCATGCCAGCCTTGATCTTACACGATGGGATTTGGAGAGTGGCGGCGCAGGGACCGCCGTGTCAAGCTACTCCTTGCTGCTCAGGCAATTGCACCGATCTCTGTTGCATTCGCTTGGGTCCGCGCTTGCGCACCAGAAGCAGACGGATTCGTTCCAGCAGATCCGCGGGTGCGTACATGCCCCGGGCCAGGAACACGTCGGCTTGCGATTCATGATCGTAGATGCGGGCCTTGCTCGAAATGAGGATTGCCGGAACGTGGGGTGAAAGGTTTTTAACTGCTGCGATCAACTGCGGACCATCCAGGCCGGGCATGGCCATGTCGGTGACAACCAGATCGATGCCTCCCTGCTTGAAACGGTCCAGGGCCTCTTCGCCGCGGGAATAACTTGCCACACGATAGCCGCGGGTCTCCAGCATGATCTTGCGATAGGAAAGAGACTGTTCGTTGTCGTCGACACACAAGATAGTGCGCTTAGGTTTCATTCACCGTCCGTATCCGGAAGTCGCCGGTGGTATGCCGGGAACAAGCGGAAGTTTTCTCTGTTCACGAAGAATAGAAGAGCGAAGTGATGCTAACGGCAAGCGACCAGCACTGTAAAGTACCGTTGAAGTCATTGGCAGATTTTTGCCATTGACTTTTTTCGAGATTGCGAAAGGTGCAATTCTGCGATGCTTGCACGCCTTCCGTTAAAGAAAAACTTCGCCGCGCATGATTTCAACCGAGTTTCCACCCACGCGCACGTTAACTACCCGGTTATCGCTCTGCGAGGCCCGCACGAAAATCCGACTGGGACGCCTCATCTCCACCCCTTGTTCAATAAGGACGCGCTCGTCGGGCTTAGCCACACCATGCGCCACCATCCAAGCCGCGGAACAACCCGCGGCTGAGCCCGTGGCTGGATCCTCGCCGTTGTAGAAGAGCATTCGAGCGTGCAAGCGAGCTTCGCGATCCACGGTTTCCCGGGTGACGAAATAAAAAAACTTGCCCGCGGTCCTCGCGAGATACTCGGCCGCGCTGCTCAGATCGATTTGTAAATTCCGCATGACCGTCAGCGATTTCAGAGGCGTCACAGTGAACGGAATTCCCGTGGAAACGGTTTGAATGGGCAAGGAGTCGTCGAAGTCCTGCACGCGCAAACCGGTCGCCCGGGCCACCGCTTCCCGCTCGTGTTGTATTCCAAAGGTCGGATCGATCTGCGTCATTTCCCCGAACGGCGGCTGTCCCTCACACTCTTCGAAATTTACCGGGACCTTTCCGACATTCAGCTCAAGCACGATTTGTTTGGCGCCGGTGTGACCGCGCAACGCAAATGCCGTTCCCAGCGTAGGATGTCCGGCAAACGGCAGTTCCTCCTGCACGGTGAAGATGCGCACGCGAATGCCCCGCTCCCGTTCGATGGCGGCATCGCGGGGCAGGATGAACGTCGTCTCGGAAAGGTTCATCTCCTTGGCCAGCGCCTGCATCTCGGCGTCGGTCAATCCACGGCCGTCGAGAAATACGGCCACGGAATTGCCCTCAAGGCGACGCGAAGAGAAAACGTCCCACTGCGCTATCTTCAGACATCTTGATGGTTGGCTCATGAACCGTTCCCGAGTGGAAAAGTCGATGGCATTTCGGCAAGAACCGTGCCGTAGCTACAGAGATGACAGCGACTGTTTTCACGATGCAACAAAACTCCCCAGAAACGGCGCTGCTGGCTACCTGGCGGTTGACACGGTCAGTTGAGGATTCTATTCTAGCTGCATGTTTTGCTTCCCCAATGCCGGCTTCGCGTGTTGTTGCATGTGTCCGCCGGCGTGTGGGTAGGAAGCGAACAAGATTTCTTCCAACCCACCCGGCAAAACGGGTGGGTTTCGTTTTCATCCGACGTTCACCCGAATTAAGAGCCGCGGCTGGGCCAACTCTTACAGCGTCGAGCAAATTGAATTCACGAGGAGAGAAACATGAGCACCGAGACGGCAACCGAAACCTCCAGGATCCCGCGCATCAATGATACCGCCCCGAATTTCACCGCCGAAACCACGCAGGGCACCATCAACTTCCACGAATGGATCGGCGACGGCTGGGCGATTTTGTTTTCGCATCCCAAAGACTTCACTCCCGTATGCACCACGGAACTCGGTTACATGGCGCGCCTGCAGCCTGAATTCGCCAAGCGGAACACCAAGATCATCGGCCTCAGCGTGGACCCGGTGAGCAGCCACGGCAAGTGGGCCGCCGATATTGAGGAGACTCAGGGCGCCAAGGTGAACTACCCGATGATCGGCGATCCCGAGCTCAAGATTGCCAAGCTCTATGGCATGTTGCCGGCCGAGAGCGGGCATACCTCGGAGGGACGCACTGCGGCGGACAATGCGACAGTGCGCACCGTGTTCGTCGTCGGTCCGGATAAGAAAATCAAACTGCAACTGAGTTACCCCATGAGTACCGGCCGGAATTTCGACGAAATACTTCGGGTGGTTGACTCCATGCAGCTCACGGCCAAACATAAAGTTGCTACGCCGGTGAATTGGAAGCAGGGGGACGAGGTCATCATCCTGCCCTCAGTGTCGAACGAGGAAGCGCAACAGAAGTATCCGGGAGGCTGGAAGTCGCCCAAACCGTATCTGAGGATCGTGCCCCAGCCGAAGTAGCTGGAACTTGTTGGAAGCGCATGCGGTCCGGTGATCGTCCCGGTCTTCAAAACCGGCGGGCGGCGGGTCACCCCGTCACCGGTGGGTTCGACTCCCACTCGCTTCCGCCAATCACCGATTTTTCCGCCGAAGCTTGCGTTCGGGCGGATAGGCGATTATGTTAGTAGTGTTACTCGTCTTGTCGTCAGTGCGGTTCCGGAAGGCCATCACGTTAAACCGGGAAAAGAGCAGACCTGACCATGAAAATTGCAAACGATATTACCGAACTCATCGGCCACACTCCGCTGGTGCGGCTTAATAAGGTCACGGAAGGTTGCGTGGCCGACGTTGTCGTCAAACTGGAAAGCCAGAATCCGGTGGGCAGCGTAAAGGACCGTATCGGCGTAAGCATGATCGCCGAGGCGGAGCGCGCGGGCAAAATTCATCCGGGCAAGACCGTGCTGATCGAGCCCACGAGCGGCAATACCGGAATCGGCCTGGCTTTTGTAGCCGCCGTTAAAGGCTACAAGCTGATTCTGACGATGCCGGAAACCATGAGTCTGGAGCGGCGTGTACTGCTGCTGGCCTTCGGCGCGGAAATCGTTCTTACGCCCGGTCCGCGAGGCATGAAGGGCGCCATCCTCAAAGCCGAGGAGTTGCTGGCGAGCACTCCCAACAGTTACATGCTGCAGCAGTTCGACAATGCGGCCAATCCCAAGATCCACTTCGAGACCACGGGCCCCGAGATCTGGAATGATACCGACGGACGGGTCGACTTTCTGGTCTCCGGCATTGGCACCGGCGGGACCATCACTGGCGTTTGCCAATTCATCAAGCCCAAGAAGGCGTCGTTCAAAGCCATCGCCGTCGAGCCGACGGAAAGTCCGGTGCTCTCCGGAGGAAAGCCCGGGCCGCACAAGATTCAAGGGATCGGCGCCGGCTTTGTTCCCAGCATCCTGCGCCGGGACTACATTGACGAGGTGATCCAGGTCAGCAACGATGACGCGATCCGCACGGCGCGGCGGCTGCCGTTGGAAGAAGGCATTTTTGTGGGAATTTCTTCCGGAGCCGCGGTCTTCGCCGCTCTGCAAGTGGCGCGGCGTCCCGAGAATGCGGGGAAGCTGATCGTGGCGATTTTGCCGTCTTTCGGAGAGCGCTACCTGAGCACCGTTCTGTTCGAGGAGCTGCGCAACCGCGCCCAGCAGATTCCTACCGCGACGCTTCCGGCCTGATCGCGCAGGCGGCTGACAGCTAGCCGTTGCCGCGCATGCCCGCTGCGGAGTCCATTGCTTGGGGCGTGGAAATCCCTGTGGAAATCTACGCCTGCGCGGGCAAATTTTCGGAACCCGCGCAAAACACTCGGGTGTATGATTATTTCCCAGCAAGCCATCCAAGAGTCCAAGTGCAGAACGGCGGAGGCGTTTGGTGTCGACCGCTACAATTCTGGCCGTGGTCCGTGCCCTTAAGCATCAGGGAGAAAAATGAGAAGCAACCAGCAGCGGTTACTGTGGTTCGGTGTCTCAATTCTCGGAGTGCTCACTTTGTCTCCAGCGTTGTTCGGTCAGGCTTCCCGCAGCCCGGAGGCAACCATCCCGGTACCCAGCGACTGGAGTCATCGCAGCGTCATCTTCTCCAGACCGGCGACGACGGAACAGGCCAAGCGGGTGGAACAGGACCCTCGCTATTGGCAGCAGCGCTATCGGCGCGAGTTGCCGGTGATGGTGCCGGCGGCGCAGAGCCGTGACGCCCTGGCCTCGGAGTTGCGCAGCGACGCGAGAGTCCGGCGCAGGCGTAGAAATCAAGAGATGAAGCGGGACTGGCAGGAAAGCCTGGGCCTCGGCGCAAGTGTTGGCGCCGGAAACTTCCCGGCTAAGTTTTCATTTCTGGGAACTACTGCCAACTGCGGGAATGCCACGCAGCCCGATTTCGTTGTCTACAGTACAGGTCTCGAAGGATCGGCCACGCAAGCCAGCGTCGTGGCCTACGACAACCTCTACTCCGGCTGTGTCGACCTTGACTTGGCGACGGCCGCGAACTTCTCGGTTCTCGCTTCCTCTGGTGTGACGAACACGGGGAATACCGTGGTCACGGGCGCCAACATCGGCATCTCTCCCGGCAGTCTAACTGGTTTTCCGCCCGGCGTGCTTACGTCTCCCGCAGTGGAGGACATCGGGGATACGGCGGCAGCCCAGGCCCAAGCGGACGCCAGTGCTGCGTATACCCACTATCAGGGATTGGGGGGCGCAACAACCATTACTTCACCTCTGGATGGAGAGACTTTTGCTCCCGGCCTGTACAACGTCGCCGCTTCGCTCGCCTTGAGTGCCGGGCAGACCGTGACGCTTAACGGCAACGGAACCTACATTTTTCAGATTGGCAGTACGCTCACGCTTTCTGGCACCGTGGTGCTGACTGGCGGCGCAACGGCTGGAAACGTGATTTGGGTCGTTGGAAATTCGGCCACCCTCGGCGCTAATGCCGTTGCGGTAGGGGATATCCTCGCGCAGGTGTCGGTCACACTGGACGGGGGTGCTTCGCTCGCCGGTCGGGCGATTGCCCTGACCGGGGCGGTGACGATGAGCGACAACGCGGTCACGACGGTGGATACGGTGCCCTCGGTGTACTGGGCATACAACACCGGCGGAAAGATTCTGACTTCTCCCGCGTTCTCCCGCGACGGCACGCAAGTCGCGTTTGTTGAAACCGAAGGCGGCTTCGGAATTCTAGTGCTGCTGAAATGGGCGCCTTCCGTGACCCAGACCGTCGGCGCGCCGCAGACCCTTACTCCCGTGACCGCTGCCGCGTACCCAGGTTGCCACGCGCCCTGCATGACGGAAATCCTCCTGAGTGACAGCGGGTCCACCCAAACCGACGACACAACCTCTTCGGTCTTCGTGGACTTCAGCGGCGATACCGGTTGGGTCGGAGGAGCATCAGGCTGGCTCCACAAGATCACGCCGTTGTTTAAGGGAGTCCCGGCGGAAGTTCACAATGGACTTTTCCCCGTCCAGGTGAATTCCGCCAACCCCACTGCTCTCTCCAGCCCGGTCCACGATTATGCGACGGGGAATGTGTTTGTCGGGGATTTCGGCGGGTACTTGTACTGGGTGAATAGCACAAGCGCCGCAGTGACCCAATCGGGCAAGTTGGATTATGGCACGGGGATCGTAGAAGGCCCGATCGTCGATTCCACGTCTGGATTCGTCTACGTGTTCTCGTCGAGTGACGGCAGCGTGGGTTGCACGGGCGGAGCTGCCTGCTCCGTGGTTTACCAGACCAACACAACCTTTACTGCCCATGATGTTCCAACGAAAGCGATCGTTGGAACCAGCACAGTGACTCTTTCTGGACCAGACCCGAATCCTCTCTATATCGGCGCTTTCGACAGTGCCTACGAACACTCCGTAGACCCGCCCACAGGAAACCTCTACGTTTGCGGCAACACCGGAGGGCCTCCAACCCTGTACCAAATTCCCATTGCGGCTGGCATTTTACCCTCGGCTGGGATACCCATCACACCGTTCACCACGTCCGCCACGCCCGCGTGTTCTCCGGTCACGGACGTTTTCAATGCGAATGCCACAGGAGGAGCGACGGAATGGCTCTTCGTCAGCGTGGAAGACAACGGCCGGAACCTAGCCTGCGCCGCGGGCGGCTGCCTCTTCAACTTTGAGGATACCGTCTGGCAACCCACCACCACATACGCGGTGGGGCAGGAGGTTCTCGCACTCGATCCCGCTAGCATGTCCTCCGATCTCCTGTTCATCAACGTGGTGGTCGCGGCGGGAACCTCCGGAGCGACGACGCCCATTTGGACCGACGCGGCCGGGTCGACGACAACGGATGGTACCGTGCAATGGATCAATCAGGGACCGCTTACGGCTGCCGCACAGGCAGTCTGGTCGGCCGGTGAACTTTACACCAGAACGGATCCTCGAATTCTCGATGGCAATGGAAACATCGAGGTCGTGACCATCGCCGGTACAACCGGCGGAACCGTCCCGACATGGAGCACGATTCCGGGTGGAACCACGCTCGATGATACGGTGACGTGGACCAATGCTGGTGCGCTCGGTAGCTTTGTTCTCCCGGCCACCGGAGGTACGAGCGGCATTATCGTCGACAACACGGTGGGCTCGGGAACTCTTCTGGGAACTTCTCAGGTATACTTCTCCACTCTGAGCGATCACCCTTGTGGAGCGTCGGGTACCGGCGGGTGCGCGGTGCAGGCGTCGCAGTCGCAATTGAAGTAGCGAGGCGGAAGTGAAGGGCAGTAACGAGGAAAGATCATTATGGCCATGAATCAATCATCCAGCGAAGAGCCGCGTCCAGCGGCAATCGAGAAGAAACCTTACGAGAAGCCGGGCTTTCGCTACGAACAGGTCTTCGTGACCTCGGCGTTGGGGTGCGGCAAGATGACTACCACCCAATCCGGATGCTCTCTGAATACTAAATCATGAAGCAGGGCGAGAGAACCCCATCTGAAACTGCCGACACTGTGAAGTGCGACCTTGCAGCGGAGGTTCTGCGTTCTTTCGGCAAACTTCGTTTTGCGGCGACGGGCTGGAGCATGCTCCCTGCCATCTGGCCAGGGGAAACGCTTGTGGTGGAACGCGTTAACCGGGACCAGTTTCACGTCGGAGATGTTGTCCTGGTGGCGCGCGAGGGCAGGCTTCGCGCTCATCGCCTTGTCGCGAAGGCGGATGTTCCGGGGAAACCTCAATGGATTACGCAGGGTGATGCTATCCCTGCGCCGGATGATCCGGTGAGTGACGGTGACTTGTTGGGTCGGGTGGCGTTTCTAATCCGTGCGGGAAGATTGATCCCAGTTTCGGCTGAGCTGAGTCCCGTTGGACGTGTGACCGCGAATATTCTCAGGCGCTCAGTTCCGGCGGCGCGGGCGCTGGTCTTGCTGCACCGTTTGATTCACGCTGGCGAGAAATTAGTCTCCAAGGAAGCGATTCCGTGCCAGAGCTAGCGCTACAAGTCGAGCGTTACAGTGCGGTTATCGTCATCGGCGATGTCGCCATCAGGGTGAATACCAGAGACTCGAGCTTTCTTGATCTGCTGCAGCAGCGGTATTCCGGATTTGTCAGCGCGGAATCGGGAGCCGAATTCGAATTCGACGTGGAATTGGTGGAACCGACGTTTGCCGATCCAGACGCGGAGGTGAACGTCAGTCATCACTCCGGCCGGTGGCTCATGGAGAGGGCCGATTTTCGCGCTGAATGGAATCCTGCCGAGCGCTCGGGGGTCATTCATCAGAAAGCGAACCCTTACTCGATGGACGCCGTGCTGCGCATCGTGCATACGCTCGTGCTGGCAAAACAAGGTGGATTCCTTCTGCACTCGGCCAGCGCGATTCGCAACGGGAAGGCTTTCTTGTTTGCGGGAGTTTCCGGGGCAGGGAAGACGACTATTTCAGGACTCGCGCCAGGGGACGTTACCCTTCTCACCGACGAGATCTCATACCTGCGCAAGCATGACGAGGGCTATGTTGCTTACGGGACGCCGTTCACCGGCGAACTCGCGAGGCTTGGGGAAAATACTTCTGCGCCGGTAGCCGCGCTTTATCTCCTGACGAAAGGTCCCGAGAATCGCATTGAGCCGGTCGCTGTGACCGATGCCGCTCGCGGGCTTCTGGGCAATGTACTTTTTTTTGCCGAAGATCCAAAGTTGGTTCACCGGGTATTTCAGACTGCCTGCGACTTCGTCCATCGCGTGCCGGTTTACAGGCTTACGTTCATGCCGGATGCGCGCGTTTGGGAGATGATCCAATGAGCAAGAAAGTTTATGTCGCACGGAGTCCACGCATCGCCGCCCGCATGTTGGGTGAGGAAATGCTGGTGATGTCGGCGCAGGGATCGACGCTGTTCACGCTGAACCCGACTGCCACGGTTCTCTGGCAGGCGGCCGACGGCGCGACACCGCTTGATGAAATTGTGGAGAGCCGCATCTGCTCCGAGTTTGAAGTGAAGCCGGAAGAAGCGATGCGAGATGCCGAGGCGCTGGCCGCGGATTTAGCCAAGCACGGTATTTTGCTGATCTCGGAAGAGCCGATCCCGAGTAAATCGCCCGTGCAGGAGCAACCGCAACCATGAGCGTGCTGATGCAGGAGATGGGCGAACGGGCGCTGCGGCTGGGCGTGCCTTTCAGCGTGCAACTCGATCTCACTTACCGCTGCAACGAGCAGTGCGTACACTGCTACCTCGATCACGACGATCACGGCGAGATGACCACGGTCGAGATCAAGCGGCTGCTCAAGGAGATGGCCGAGGCCGGTGTTTTCATTCTCACCCTCAGCGGCGGCGAGATTTTCATGCGCAAGGACTTCTTCGAGATTCTGGAGTACGCGCGCGAACTTACCTTCTGTATCAAGCTCAAGACCAATGCCGTATTGATTCGCGAGGCGCAGGCGGCGCGGCTTCGCGATCTCGGTGTGGAATCGATTCAGATCAGCATCTATTCGCACCGGCCCGAGGTGCATGACGCGATCACCAAAGTTCAAGGCTCGCTGCGGCGGTCGGTCAACGCCATCCGTTTTCTCAAGTCGCAAGGGCTGAAAGTCATCATGGCCAACGTTTTGATGACGGAAAACATGCAGGATTATCACGGTGTCCGAGCGCTCGCTAAGGAGCTCGGGGCCGAGTGCACTCTGGACCCAACCGTCACGCCGATGATGGATGGCGACCGCTCCATCCTCGGCTTGAATGCCGGCGTGTCCGAGTTGCACACGCTGTTTCGGGACGAAGCTTTTGTCGGCGATGCGGAGGAGTTCTGCGCCCCGCCGCCGGCGCCCGACGCCGACAGCATGAATTCTTTGCCTTGCAGCGCGGGTCACACTGCCTGCTACGTTTCTCCTTATGGTGAGTTCTATCCTTGCGTGCAGTTTCCTTTGTCTTGCGGCAACGTCCGGCAGCAGCGCTTTATCGACATCTGGCGCAACTCCGAGCAATTGAAGGAAATTCGTTCAATCCGCTTGCGCGATCTGTCGAGTTGTTCACAGTGTGCGCACGGCTCGACCTGCACTCGATGCCCCGGCCTCGCATTCATGGAAGGGAATATGCGCGGTCCCTCTACCGCGGATTGTGAGAAATCCTTCGCCCGAACCGGTATTCCTTCCGCCAATCTGCTGGCGAAGAAGGAGACAGCCTCCCCGCCGCGTCTGGTGCAGATTCAGATCGTACCGGCGATTACAGGGATCAGGCTATCCGGCATCGGTGTCCCCGCAAGTGCAGTAGCGTCTTAGCGAACGCATTCCACGCCAATTTCGTGCCGTATACTACATGGCCTTACGCGAGCACAGGGACACACGCTCCACGCCGCTTGGTTCGACCGCAAGTACAAGACCCGTTCGTAATGCTAGTCGGGCGGTCCGTTGCAAATAACATGTTTGAAGCGGTCTGGCGGTTTCACGCCTGGCTGCTGAGAGGGGTTTGCTATGAGCACAAGGCGCGGCCTCATTTTCGTCCTGATCCCGGCTGGAGTGGTTTGCTTGTTCGCGGGAACCCTATGCGGGCAGGATTCGCCGTCCCTCGGTGACCTTGCACGCCAGCAGCGCCAGCAAAAAGAGCAGTCAAAAACCACGCCCAGCAAGGATGTCAAGGCATCCAAGGTCATCACGAACGAAGAAATTCCCGAGCACATG
>Ga0302320_10004217_pt1 | contig 32729 bp, 26 predicted proteins | sample Bog_T0_3_FD_202130 | JGI IMG/M metagenome (GOLD analysis project Ga0302320, IMG submission 202130) | Peat permafrost microbial communities from Stordalen Mire near Abisko, Sweden - Bog_T0_3 | ecosystem: Environmental > Terrestrial > Soil > Wetlands > Peat | place: Sweden: Abisko, Stordalen Mire... | reverse complement strand
GCTGAGATTCAAGCCGGTGCCCGCCGCGCGCAGGCTCAACAGGAACACGCACGCGCCGGTTTCCTTCTGGAAATCGCTGACGACTGACTGCCGATCCTTGGTCTGGCCGGTGAGCATGTGCGTGTGGATATTGCGGAGGTGGCATTCCTTTTGAAGGATTTGCAACATCTGCACGAACTGGGAGAACACGAGCACCTTCTGACCGTCCGCCACGAGCGTGTCGAGGAGTTCAAACAGCGTGTCGGTCTTGCCGCTGGCGGTGTCGCTGCCCACGAGCGACGGATGACAGCAAATCTGCCGGAGCCGGGTGAGTGCGGCGAGCACGTGCATCTTGGACTTGTTCAAGCCCTGCGTCTCGACGGCCTTCAGCACCTGGTCGCGGCTGCGGCGCAGTTCCGCGAGGTAGAGCTTGCGCTGCTCGTCGCCCAGCGGACAATCGCGCCGTTCCTCGATGCGGTCGGGCAAATCTTTCGCGACGTGTTTTTTCAGGCGGCGCAGCAGGAGGGGGCGCAATTTGGCCGACAAGCGCCGGCGCGCAATGCGCTGCTCGGACTCGGCATTTTCGCCGCGCGGCTCGTAGGTGTCCAGAAAATGGTCCTGGTTGCCGAGATAGCCCGGCTGGATGAAGTCCACGATGCTCCACAAATCGAGCAGGCGATTTTCCAGCGGCGTGCCGGTGAGGGCGATTTTGTGTTCGCACTTCAATTGCTTCACTGACTGCGTGACTTGCGCGCCCGGATTCTTGATGAATTGCGCCTCATCCAAAATGACGGCGCGGAAGGAAAATTTGTGGAACTCCTCCAGGTCGCGGCGCAGCAGCGCGTAGTTGGTGACGATGATGTCGTGCTGGGGAATCTGTTTGCGGAGGTTGTGCCGGGCCGCGCCGCTTTCCAGCACCAGCACTTTCATGCCGGGCGTGAATTTCTCCGCCTCGCGCCGCCAGTTATGGAGCACCGACGCGGGGCAGATGACGAGCGAGGGCTTGGGATCCTTCGTGTGCCGCTTCTTGAGCCAGGCCAGCCAAGTTAACGTCTGGAGCGTTTTGCCCAAGCCCATGTCGTCGGCCAGGATGCCGCCGAGCTTCACTTCGACCAGGTGCGCGAGGAAATCAAAACCTTCCTTTTGATACGGCCGCAATTCGGCCGACACGGCGGTGGGCAGTTCCACGCTGGGAACGCCCTTGAAATCGCGGACGCGCTCGCGCAGCAACTGCGCCTCGGGCGTATCGGCAAAGCGCATGAATTCCTCCTCGCCCAGGTGCGCGACGTGTTCCAGGCCGACTTTTTGCGGCACGGCGATGAGGCCGTCCACGCCCATGTCGGCCATGGCTTCGTGCGCCCCCTGCACGGCCTCGGTATCGAGTTCCACCCAGCCGGCGGTGGGCAGCTTGACGAACCGGCTCGTGGCGGCCGCCAGGCGCTCCAAGTCAGACTTGGAAAGTTTCATGCCCTCGGCCTCCCATTCAGCGGAGACGGCGAGCCAGTCAATGCCGCTGCCTTTGACTACGAGGCGCGGCTTGAGCGAGCGCGGGGTGAGAAACAGCCGGTGAAACGCGCCGTTGCCGAGGAATTCCGCGTCCTTGGGTTTGTCGGACCAGGCCTCGGCCAGTGAGGCGAGAAAACTTTCGTTGGCGTCGCCAATCCACAGGCCGGGCTCCTGCATGAACCAATCCAGCTTGCGCAGCCATTGAACGGCGGGTTCCAAGCGCGGATCATCCAAGATTTCGGGTTTTTCGCCCGGTTTGATGACGCGATGGTGGGGTATCCACTCGTGGCCGCTCCAGATCCAGGCGCTTTTGTCGCGGAGGCTGTGCGCCAGCAGCCGCAACTGGACGGTGTCTTCGAGCAGTTCAAAAACAAACTGCGGCGCCGCCGGATGCGCCACGCAAAGCTGGTCCCAATCCACGCCGTGATTCGACTGCGTTTTACGCAGGTGCAACAGCAGGCGATGGCTCAGGCGGCGCACGGGCAGGGAAGGCCTTTGCGCGAGATGTTTCAGCACGCCGTTGGGCGGGGCGTTGCGCAACAGGAAAAATTCATTGCCCAGCAGCGCCACGGGCGACTGGCGGTTGAAAAACCTGGCGTCCCCCACGGGAAGGTGGGTGCCGTCCGGCAACGCGACGCGGTGCGTGAAGGATAGCTCTTGTCCGCCGTTTTCCAAGTGCGGAGCGAGCGTCACGACGCGGCCATGAAAATGCAGCGGCTGGCCGTTGGCGGCGGATTCCAGCCGGCGCGTGTGGCCCCAGCGCGCCAGCCACTGCAGCAGCTCCGCATCGGCCAGGAGCTGCGTGGTCTCGTGGCTGGCGCGATCCCGGTGCGTTTCGTAAATCCACTGAATGAACTCCCAGTCCCAGGGAGTGAACAATTCCTGTTCATGCGCCGCGCGGACCACGAGATCCACGAGGTCATGCAGCGAACGGGCCTTCTCGCCCGTGCGCGGGCGGAGCAGCAGGAATTGCACGGCCAGGCGGAAACGCGAGGGCTCCAGTTCGTCCGGTTGCGGCCGGCAGATCACCCGCAGCGTGGCGCGCGGAGTGTCGAGGTGGAGCGGCGTGGACGGGGCGAGCCAGTTCTCCAATTCGCGGACCAGGCGCTGTTCTTGCTCTGCTTCCTCGGCGCAAGCGAAGCGCTCCGGGCTGGCGTAGGGCTGCAGTTCCGGCGGCACGGAACGTTTTGCGCGCAAGAACAAAAAAGCCAGTTCCTCAAGCCGGGTTTTGCCTTGGGCCACAAGCATTTTGGGCCACCAGTCGGTGGCGGGAAAATCGCGGCGAGAGAGCGAGAGTTTTTCGAAATAATCCTCCAGCGCCAGCCAGGCGCGCTGCGAGTCCGGGCACGTGGCGAAGGAAGTCAAAAGGTCGCCGCGCTCATTGACGGTTGTCTTGGAATCGGACAGTTCACGGCGCAGATCGGCGAAGGCGCCATACGTCTGCGACAGAACCTTGTGGTGGGCGTCGTACTTGCTCGCGCCGTTGCGGGGCGCTCCGTTTCCGTTTCTGACTGGGGTTCTCGGCATTACATTATTTCCAACAATGTTTTATCATTTCCTCATAACTTGCGCCGCCGGTCAATCGCAATCGAAAGGTTTTTTGGTTGGCAATGGCCGGGAGCCAAAACTTCACTCGATAAAACTTGCTTTTGACGGTCGCTTTCCTAAACTGTCCGACCGTTTTTCTAATTATGCACGTGAATTGTTTAAGTGGCTTGCTCGCGATGTCCGCGCCGCCAGCCGGCAGCCAGCCCGGCCCGGCGCAAAACCCTTTGATCGCGTTTCTGCCGATGATTTTGCTGGTGGTGGTGTTCTACTTCATTTTGATCCGCCCGCAGCAGCAGCGCACAAAACAACAGGCCAAGATGCTGTCCGCGCTGAAAGCGGGCGACAAGGTCATCACCGCCGCCGGCATCGTCGGCCTGGTCATCGCGGTCAAGGACAAGACTGTGACGCTGCGATCGGCCGATGCAAAATTTGAAGTCACCAAGGCGTCCGTCACCGAAATTATTCCCGAGGACGCCAGCACTCCAACCGCCTCCTGATTTGCCATGAATAAGAACAACAACTTGGGCCGTTTCATCCTCGTCCTGGTTATCATCGCCTGGGCCCTGATGGAGGTTTACCCGCCAACCTCGCGCGATCTGGTGCAGGAATTCACCCGCCGGGCACAGAACAAGGACGCCGCGTTCAAAGACATTGTGGACAAGTCCGCCGCCTTGCAAAAGGCCGGGACGAACAATGAATTTGTGGCGCTGCAAATCGCGGCTGGCACGAACGATCTCAAGCGGTATTTCCCGTTCTACAGCGCCGCCGCGAACCAGATATATCCCAACGTCTACATTTTGAACCATCTCCAGCGCGATGCGTCCGGCAAGATCAAACTGGGCATTGATTTGCAGGGCGGCACCTCGTTCCTGGTGGAGATGGACACCAACGTGCTGTTCGCGGCGAACACGAACAATGCCGGGCAGACGCGCGCCGAGGTGGCCAATGCCGCCCTGTCGCAGGCCATCGAGGTCCTGCGCAAACGCATTGACCGTTTCGGCGTGGCTGAGCCAATTATCCAGTCCGCCGGCGGCAACCGCATTTTGATCCAGTTGCCGGGATTGTCGGAATCGGATCGCGAGAGCGCGGAAACGCAGATCAAGAAGAAGGCCTATCTGGAATTCCGGATGGTGCATGAAAATAGCGATGAAATCATCCACAACGGCGACCCGATTCCGCCGGGCTATGTATTGCTGAAACATCTCGAAACGATGAAGAACAACCAGACCCGGCTGGAACAGGTCATTGTCAGCAAGAATCCGGAGAACGGCTTGGCCGGCGACATCATCAAGAGCACCGGCGTGGGGCGCGACAACATGGGCAATCCGCGGATTGAATTCGAGTTGACTGCCGATGGGGCCAAGCGGTTTGCCGACACCACCCGGGAGAACGTCGGCCATCGGCTGGCCATCGTGTTGGATGGTGAATTGTATTCCGCGCCAAACATCCAAAGCCCGATTGAAACCGGCAACGGCGAAATTACCGGCAGTTACACGCCCGAAGCTGCGTACGAACTGGCCAATGTGATGCAGAACCCGCTGAAGGCTCCCTTGACTGTGGTTTCCACCAGTGATGTCGGCGCGACCCTCGGCCAGGACGCCATCAGCAGTGGTATCAAGGCCTCGATTGCGGGCGTAGCCTTCGTTTCGTTGTTCATGTTATGTTATTATTTCCTGGCCGGCGTCGCGGCCAACGTGGCCCTCCTCACCAATATCATCATCCTGCTGGGAGTCATGTGTTCCGTGGGCACTACGTTCACGCTGCCAGGCATTGCGGGCGGCGTGCTGACCGTCGGCATGGCGGTGGACGCAAACGTGCTGATTTACGAGCGAATTCGCGAGGAACTGGCGAAAGGAAAATCACTGCGCGGAGCGATCGATGCGGGCTATGCGCGCGCGTTCGGCACGATTTTCGATTCGCACGTCACCACGCTTATTTCATCCATCATTCTGATTATAATGGGCACGGGCGAAATCAAGGGTTTCGGTGTCACGCTCACCATCGGCGTAGCCGCAAGTTTGTTCACGGCCTTGGTCGTCACCCGGCTGATTTTCAACTTCCTGGTGGACCGGAATTGGATCAAATCGCTGCACATGCTGCACATTATCAAAAGCGCGAAGATTGATTTCATGAAATTCGCGACGCCGCTGGCGCTGGCCACGACGGTGTTCGCGCTGGCCTCCATCGGCTATGGCTTCACGCGCGGCAGCCAATTGTTCGGCATTGATTTCCGCGGCGGCGACAGCACGACCTTCAGCTTCGCGCAGAAAATTGATCTAAAAGACATCCGCGCCGCCCTGCCCGAAAAGGACGCGCAAATCCAGTATCAAAAGGGGGCCAGCGTGGAAACCCTGTCCATCACCGGCTCCAGCGGTTCCGCCAGCAAGGTGGAGGCGGCGCTCAAGGAGAAATTCCCGCAAGCGAAATTCGTGGCGGTGGGCCACCAGGAAGTGGGCGGGACGATGGGGGTGGAAATCCGGCAGTCAGCCGCCATCGCCTGTCTCATGGCGATGTTTGGCATCCTTGTCTATGTGGCATTCCGTTACGAATTCTATTTCGCCGTGGCCGCTGTCATTGCGGTGCTGCATGACGTGCTGTTTGCCATCGGAGCCTATTGCATTGCCAACGCCATTTCCGGCCGCCAGTTCAATGCCACGGTGGTGGCCGCCGTGCTGACCATCATTGGTTTCTCCATCAACGACAAGATCGTCATTTTCGACCGTATCCGGGAAGACCTCAGGCTGGGCATGCGCGGCACCTTCAGGGAAATCATCAACCACGCGCTGAACCAGACCCTGAGCCGTACGATTATCACCAGCGGCACGGTGCTGATCGCCACGGGTTGCCTGTTCATCTGGGGCGGCGGCGTGATCAATGACTTCGCCTTCACCTTCCTCGTGGGCATTGTGGTCGGCACCTACTCCTCCATCTTCATCGCCAGCACCATTGTGCTGCGGTTGCACAAGGGCGAACGCCCGAACATCGGCGCCTCGGCCGTCACGGTGCCAAACGCGCAGGTGGCCAAGGGTTGACGCGAAGGCGGAAGTCCCGACGTCCGAAACAAATCTGAAATCCGAATTCTCTTGAATTTCGAGCCGATCTCAGTGTGAGATATGCAGGCTAACTGCTTTCCGATTCCGTCGTCACCGGCTTGGCCCCGTCGCCCTTGAGGGCGCCCATCAGCGCATGCCACGAGAGGATGGCGCATTTCACGCGGGCGGGATATTTGTACACGCCCGCAAACACCGCCAGCTTGCCCACGTCGCCGCTGGTTTTGCCGGTGGTCACCAAGTCGCGCACGCGGACGAACATCTGCTCCGCCTCGGTCTTGGATTTGCCTTTGACGTTTTCCGTGAGGAGCGAGGCGGAAGCTTTGGAAATACAGCAGCCGGAGCCGACAAAACTCGCGTCCTTGATCACCTCGCCGTCCAGCGTCAGAAACAGTTTCAACCGGTCGCCGCAGAGGGGATTATGGCCTTGCGCTGAACATGAGCACTGCGGCAACTCGCGAAAATTGCGCGGGTTCTTGCAGTGGTCCAGGATGACCTGCTGATAAAGGTCGTTGACGTCGTCAAACATGGTTGAAGTGTGCCACGGTTTAAGATTATTTCTTCCCGCCGAGCAGCGACGACAATTTTTCGTCCGCTTTGGACAGATCCACCGGGGCGGGAGCTGCGGTGGGTGGTCCGCTTTTTTCGGCCGGCCGGGCGGGTGCAGTGGGTTGCGCCAGGGCCGCCAGCTTGGAGTCGTCCATCATGGATGGGGCGGCTTCTGTCACCGCTTTGGCGCTGGCTGTCTGTGCCGCTTGCGGCAGCGCCAGCTTTTCCAAAACCCTTTCCCCCGAAGCTCCGGCCTCCATGCCGCCGCGCAGATACTCAGCCACCCGCGCCCCGGATTGCGCGCCGCTGGTTTCGTTGGCGGCACGGGCCTTCGCCACTACGTCGAGAAAGTAGCTTTCGAGATTTTGCGTGGGGTTATCCACGCGCACCTCGCCGCTGGCGGCGTCCGCGCGGATGATTTCCAGGACGCGCTCCAGGGTCTGGCGCGACAGCACGGGGGTGGTGATGCGCAGGCTGTCCGGCTTGGCCAGCAGGTCTTTCAAGGTGCCGTTGGCCTGGATTTTGCCGCCGTAGTAAATCACCACGCGGTCGCAAACGTCTTCCACATCCGAGAGCAGATGGCTGCTCAAAATCACGGTCTTGCCGCGCTTGGCGAGCGCCAGGATCAAATCTTTCACCTCGCGGCAGCCGATGGGGTCAAGTCCGGCGGTAGGCTCGTCCAGAATCACGAGGTCCGGATCGTTGATCAGCGCCTGAGCCAGCCCGATGCGGCGCTGCATGCCCTTGGAAAACTCGCCCACGGGGCGCATCTGCGTCTTGCCGAGGCCGACCATGTCCAGCAACTGCTCGGCGCGATTGGTGCGGTCGGCTTTGCTGAGGTGGAACAGATTGCCGAAAAAATTCAGGGTTTCGCGCGAATTGAGATAGCGGTAGAGATAGGATTCCTCCGGCAAATAGCCGATGCGGGATTTGGTCTGCACGTGGCGCGGCGAATGGCGGAAGACCTCGATGTGCCCCTGGGTGGGATTGAGCAGGCCGAGCAGCAGTTTGACCGTGGTGGATTTGCCGGAGCCGTTGGGACCGAGGAGGCCGAAGACCTCGCCCTGGCGCACCTCGAAATCCACGTTGTCCACCGCGCGCGCTTTCGGGCGGTTCCAGAAATCTTTGAAGACTTTGGTGAGCCCGCGCACGGACACGACCACTTCGCCGGATGGTTGATTTCCGACCTGCGATTTCGGATTTGGTTCAACGGCTGTCATGTAATATCATTCTTTGGCTCGCTTGCGGAGAATTTCCGCCAAGTCCGCCTTGTTTTTCTTTTTCTCGGCCACATCAATCATCGCGGAGTACAGTTCCCAAGTCGCAGGCTGAGCATAGGCGCCATTTCGTGCCAGAAAAACCAGCGCGGCAACGACCGCTGTGCGCTTGTTTCCGTCAATGAACGCCTGCGATTCAGCCAGATGAAAGCATAACCGGCGGCAACGTCAAACAAATCGCCGCGACCATGATAAAAGATGTTCTTTGCCGACGCGAGCGCGGAGTCAACCAACCCCAATTCCCGCACGCCTTCACTTCCGCCGTGCTCAATCAGGCTGCGGGCGTGGATGCGGAGGACTTCATCAATCGTCAGAAAATCCGGCTCGTTCACTTGGCCAGCTCGCTCAATAATTGCCGGTTCTCACGGAAGACGACCTCGCACGCATCCTCGAACGAAAGCTTTTTGCCAAGCCTCGGCTTTGGACCGCCGGCCCGCGCGCCAACAACCTTTTTGGTCAGGAGCACAAAAAGTTCCTGCTGCTCCTTCGTGGGCAGTTCCTCGATTTGCTGCATGATTTCTGAGGCACTCATGGCATCAAGCTACCTTCAATTCGTCGAGTCAGCAAGCCCCCTGCATGAAGCGGGGCAGATCGTCAGATTCTTGATTTACGAGATGGCATTAGGTTCGAAGGCGGTTACCTACAATCAAAGTTCATCACCCGGAACGGGCAGTGCGTCAGGCACCTGCGCCAATGCGGCGTCAAATTTTTCCCGCCTCCCACAGCCGATGCTTACTGTTTGTGCGCAGATATGCTGCCAAACACCAATGTCCATGAGCATTGCACTATCAACATCAATTCGCCCAGCCAAAACTGGATGCGGTACGAACGCACAACACTGTCCTGCTTGCGCAACGATTTTGCGGTCGTGAAGCTGTTGAACAATCAATGACATCAAATGTTCTTCCTGCCATTTTGCGGTGTTTACCAATCCAGCGAACTCTTCTGGAGTGGAGGCGATCTTTGAATAGGTGCCCTCAATCACTGATAGTTCATTTGTGCTGCCGTCAGGAAGTTGCAAAAACCAATCGCCAAATTTCGACATGAATTTAGGCGCAACTTTGCTTTTGATGGTGCCTTGCCAAAGGCCAAGCCAATCACGGCCGTTCGATTCAGATATATTCTGGATCAAGAGATCGTTCCACGTGAGTCGAGTTTGCATTAAAGCCGTTACGATATTTCGCCCGTATACAAGTCTGCCATCGGAAACACGAGATCAAAGTCGTTCCAGTGCAGGAAACCGTCCTCAAGGGTATAATTGCGAAACTGTTTGCGGTCGTGATAGGCCTGCACCGCCGGATGCCGCGACTGGCCCAAAAACGGGGCGAAATCCACAAAGCTTTCGTGGCCTTCGTCAAAACTCAGACGCAGCTTGTAGAGCGGCACATATTCCGCCGACTCGATGCGGACGACTTTTTTGATCATGCCAGTTTGGGCGTCAACTGGCCGGGGGCCGGGCGGGCGAAGGTTTCCATTTCGGGATGGAAGTGCTCCAGCTCCTCGCCTTTGCGCACGAGCCGCGCGCTGTTGAAAATCACGATGAGCGAGCCGACGTTGTGCAGAATCGCGGCTGGAATCGGTCCGATGATGCCGAAGGACGTGACCGTCCAGCCGGCAATAATGAACAGCACGCCAAAGAGGAAATTCTGGTTGATGACGGCGCGGGTGCTGCGCGAAAGCTTGACCAGAAACGGCAGGCGGCGCAGGTCGTTGTTCATCAGCGCAATCGTGGCGCTGTGAATGGCCACTTCGCTGCCCGCCGCGCCCATCGCAATGCCAATATCACCCGCTGCGAGCGCGGGCGCGTCGTTCACACCATCGCCCACGACCGCGACTTTGTAGCCTTTGGCCTTCACGGCGCGGACGAAATCCACCTTGTCCTGCGGCAGACAGTCGCCCTTGGCCTCTTCGCAGCCAATCTCCGCCGCGACGCGCGTGGCCACGGGCTGGCGGTCGCCGGAAATCATCGCGATGCGGCGCACCCCGGCTTCCTTCAATTCCGTCAGGGCTTCCCTCGCATCGGCGCGGGTCTTGTCCTGCAGACCCACCCAGCCGACGCACGTTCCGTTTTGCGCGACAAAAATCAGGCTCCAGCCTTCGGCGTCGTTCACGTCCACGGATTTTTCGAATCCGGAAGCAATGCCGTTGTCCTTGAGCCACTGCGCGCGGCCCACCAGTACGGTGGCCCCATTGATTTGGGCCTTCACGCCGCGCCCGGCGGTTTCGACAAAATCCTTCGGCTCGACGAGTGGCACCCCGACTTCAGCCGCCAGATTGGCCAGCGACTTGGCGGTGGGATGGTTGCTGTATTTTTCAGCGGAGGCGGCCAGCAACAGCAGTTCGCCGGGCTTGGTGTCACCAAGCGGCGCCAGGCGGTTGACGGCGAGCTGGCCGGTCGTGAGCGTGCCGGTTTTGTCAAAGATGAAAGCGTTGATTTTAGCGGCGGCCTCGATGTCGGCGACATTCTTGATGAGGATGCCCAGCCGGGCGGCGGCGGACAGCGCGGCGACCATCGCGGTGGGCGTGGCCAGAATGAAGGCGCAGGGGCAGGACACCACGAGCACGGCGATGACCCGGTTCAAATCATGCGTAAACGCCCAGACCAGCGCGCCGATGACGAGCACCAGCGGCGTGTAAAAACCCATGTATTGGTCCACGATTTTCTGGATGGGGAGCTTGGTCTTTTCGGCCGCGATGATGAGTTCGCGCACGCGGCCCAGCGTGGTATCCGTGCCGGCGCGGCTGACTTTCACCTCGAGCACGCCGGTCAGGTTCTGCGTGCCGGCAAAAACTTCGTCGCCGGTCTTCTTGTCGGCCGGCAGGGATTCACCCGTGATGGTGGCCTGATTCAATGAACCCTGGCCGCTGACAATGACGCCGTCGGCCGCCACGTTGTCCCCTGGCCGGATGCGGATGACGTCGCCAACGGCGAGCTGGCTGGCGGGAACCTCTTCTTCGGCGCCGCCCTGCAACAGGCGGCGCGCTTTGGTGGGCGTGAGTTTGATGAGCGATTCGATGGAATTGCGCGCGCCCTCAGCCGTGCGGCTTTCGATGAGTTCGCCCGTAAGCATGAAAAATGCGACCACCCCGGCGGTCTCGTAATTGCCGGAGGCGAAGGCCGCGAGCACGGCGATGGCGACCAGCTCGTTGATGCTCAAGCGGCCGACGCGCAAATCCTTGACTGCCGTGACGACGATGGGATAAATGAGGATGAGCGCACCGATCATGGCGCTGGTGCTGGCAAGCGGGGTGCCGGCTTCAAACAACCAGTCCACGATAAAGGCGTTGAGGACACAAACCACACCGAGCACGGCCTGCCAGAGATGCACCACGGAATGTTCGTGGTCGTGGCCGCAGCCGCAATTCGGCCCGTGCTCGTGATCGTGCTCGCTATGGCTCAAAAGAGAGGTGACTTGCATACAAATTCTACGGATTCGCAGCGGACCGCGCGTTCTGCGGCGGCTCGCGGTTTAACATTAGCCTAAGTTCGCGCGGTTTGCCATCGGCGCGCTGCGGGAGGAAGTCCTTGTCCACGTTGGAGAGGATTTGCGGCATGGCCTTGGCCAGTTCCAATTGCGCATAAAGCTGCGGGTTGCTCTGGTATTGGGGCAGCAGTTTGACAAACGCCTCCGACTCGGACTGGATGGACGTGACGTAGCGGTTGCGCGCCGTTTCGGCGGAGTTGGTGATGGCTACGGCTTGGGCGCCGGCCGCGCTCAAAATGCGATTCTGGTCGCCGAGCGCGTCTTGCACCAGCTTGTGGCGGTTTTCGCGGGCGGCGGTGACCTGCCGGAACACGTCCGCCAATTGCCGGGGCGCGACGCTTACCACCTGGCACTGGTCAATGACCACGCCGAGACGCTCGCGCTCAACCAGATCATTGACCCGATGGCGAACGCCATCTTGAAACCCGGCGATGTCCCGAGTGAGAATATCGTCCACATTGAAGCGCGCCGCGCCGGCGACCAGGGCGTTGTTCGCGGCATCCTGCACGGCGTTGGAAATCCCAGCCACGTCGAACTCGTGGTTCGTGCCGGAGGCGAAATTGAAGATGGCCGCCAGGGGGTCGTCAATGTGATAAGACACCGTCGCCCGGGTGTGGATGATATTCTGATCGGCGGTAATGACATAGCTGTCAATGGCCGGATTCAGTGAATTGCCGCCAGCGGGGGGTTGGGCGCCAGTGGCCTCAAACGCCACCTCGTCCTGGTGGCTCATCGCATACCAGCCGACGCTGGAAGTGACTTTCTGGATTTCCGCAATGGGTATCCGGACGACTTCATCAATCGGATACGGGAAGGACCAGTAAAATTTCCCCGAGCTGAGCAACATTTTCTGGCCTTCGCCGCGCGGTTTGCCGAAACGGAGAACGACCGCTTTTTCACCGGGTTTGACCGTGAAGAATCCCGCCGCCAGAATGATGGCAACCAGCGCCCCCATCGCGATTTTGACAATGGTGAAGCTGCTGTGCAGCGCCTCGGCGAGCGCCCGCGAACCGGCGTCCCGCGTTTCCGGCTCGTGCGCCTGGTCTGGATGGTCGTGGTCGTTCATGTCACTTGATGGCGCCATTCGCCGGCATATTCTGGAACAAACTGAACGGCGACCAGCGCTCGTCGAAAATCAAGGTGGATTTCTGGTTCATCGAATTCTTGAGCGCGTCCAACTGCAACTCAAAGACCGCCAGCTGCGGATTTTGCTGAAACACGCCCAGCATTTTGGCCGCTTCCGCTTCGCCCGCGCCCTGGATGCGGGTGGCGTCGGCGGTGGCGTCGGCCACCAAGTCGGCGGCTTGGCGGTCGGCGGCGGATTTGATTTTGGCCGCCTGGGCCTCGCCGTCGGATTGCGCCTCGGTAATGTATTTGGTGCGCTCGGCCTTCATGCGGTCGAACACCGACTGGGTCACGCTTTCGGGCAGGCCGATCCGCTTGATCCCCAGAAATTCGAGACTGATGCCGTAATTATTCTTGGCAAGTTCGGCATCCACCGACGATTTGATTTCCTGTTCAATTTCGTTGAACTTGAGCTGGGTGGGATCCGAGTTTACGAATTCGGACAGATTGTGTTTGCCGACGACGGCCAGTTTGGCGCTGCGAAGCATGTTTTCCAGCTTCCGTTGCGCCTCCAGCACCGAGCCCCCGGGGAATTTCGGGAAAAACGCCTTCGCGTCGGAGATCCGCCAGCCGACATACACGCTCGCCAGCAAAATGGACTGGTCCGCCAGATAGGTTTCGCTGAATTTGTCCTCGAAAGTCTGCACCCGCTGATCGAAACGGTTGATGCTCTGAACCGGCCACGGCCATTTCACATAGAGCCCGGCGTTGGTGATGGTGTCCGTCGGCTTCAAGAAGGTTGAGACCACGACGACTTCCGACTGCCGCACCTGGAAGGTGAACAGCAGCAAGGCAAAAATCACCAGCAAAACTGCGGCGATGATGATGGTTAAGGCGTTCTTTTTCATGGCGAATTGGTGAGATTAAGGTTTTCCAAGTCAGTGCGGATCTTGTCTTCGAGATCGTAAATAATGACGTCCTGCGTGTTGGTGACGAGCAGGATGTATTTGCGGGCATTTTTGGTGGCCGCGGCGAAATTTTGCAGATAGAGGCGCTGGCGATAGACCGACGGCGCGGCTGCATACGCGGGAATCTGGTTCGTGAACAGCGCCGCGCGGGCATAAGCCGCGGTCACCACGCGGACACGGTTGGCGTCGGCGACGTTGGTGACGGTGAACGCCTGGGCGTCGGCCAGCTTGTTGGTGCGAATGGCGGCAGCCTCGGCCTCGAGGATTTTTGCGAGCCGGGTCTCGCCGGCGCCGACCACATTCTCGTATGTCTTGGCGACATCGCTCCCGGTCGGCGGATGAATGTCCTGCAAGCCGACGAAAACGATTTTAGCGCCGAGCCTGCGGTCATTGGCGGCGGCCTGAATCCGGTCGCGCAGCGCGGTGGCCGCTTCCAGGCGGCCGTGCGAAAGGACATCATTTAGATCGCTGCCGGCGAAATAACGCACCACCTCGCGCGTGGCGAGGCTGGTAAGAAATTCATCCGGGGCGGTATTGTTATAGACCCAATCGATGATGTTCGTGATTTGGAATTGCACCGGAATGCTGACCGTGATGAGGCCGACGGGCTTGGTGCTGGCGGCGTCGTTCGTGCCGGCCTCGCCGACCGTTGAAGGCGCGCGGTTTCCCACGAGGAAATTCTCCTCTTTCGCGTGCGGCACCGTCCACAGCACGAGGCTGGCTGCTTCGCTCTGGGCATCCGGCGTGTAACCGACCGCGAACGACTGGATTTGTTCGGTGCGGAAGCGGTAAATCTGGTCCGCCGGCCACGGGAGCTTCACATGCGCACCCGGCCCATAAACTCCGGCGTTTTTGCCGAAGTGCTCCAGGACCGCCTGTTCCCCGGCATCCACAAAAAAGACCGTGGTGGACAACAGCAGCACGGCGAGCTGCGCCAGCAGCAGCACCGGCAGATTCTGCTTGCACGCTTGAAAAAACCACGTCTCGGAAACCTTGAAGCCAAACTGGTAATCGAGGGTCTGGGCCGCCGTGGTGAACAGACTTTCCGGTTGCGCCAGCAGGCCGGCGACGCGGCTTTCGTAAAGCGGGCGGACGACCTTGCCCTTGACGCGCGGGCGGTAGATTTCCAGCAGCAGCGTGAGCAGATTTTCCACCGCCAACAGGCCCAGCAGCACGCACAGGGCCCGCGCCGCCCACAAGTCCGCGTCCGGATATTTGGCCTCCACGCCGGCGATGCCGAGCGCCGTGAAGGCGCACACGTAAGCGCCCGCGAGCAGAAAGCTGGCGCCGGGGCGGAGCAGCCGGTGATTCTCCAGCCGCGCCATTGTGACGGAGAAACGGCCGAACAAAAACAGCAGCAGCGCAAAAATCGCGAAGAGCGAAAGCGCCTTCGTGGCCCCGGCATCCTTGAGCGCGGCCGGATTTTTGCCGCTCCAATACCAGAGCAGGCACGCGCCGCCGGCTTCGAGCAGCAGCAGCAGGACCGCGAAGCCGGGCACAAAGTATTTCTCGAACTGTTCGCGGGCGTTGCGCGCCGGAAAACTTCCCGCATCCTTGGCCTCGAACAGCGACGCGCCCCGGCTGCGGGCGAGTTCGTCCAGTTCCAGCTTTTCCAGCCGCTCGTTTTCCTCCAGGCGCATCTGGAACCAGCTCACAAAGGTCACCAGCACGGAGAGGCCCAGAAAGACGGCCGCCGCCTGCCCGGCTAGCGAGCCGGCAAATACCGTCACGGCGAACCCGGCGAGGAAAATCACCAGCGCCACCGTGAAGTTCACCACGCCATTTTTTTGTATGCTGCGGTCCATTTGTTTTCTTTTTATCGTGGAAACATCAAAGCGCTAAAGCGTGAAGCCGGCATCCGCTCTCGCGCTTGGCCCTTCACGTTTCAACATTTCAACATTCCATTTTCAGCTCAATTCTCGTTCCTCAAACAGCGCCACCGCCACGGCCAGCGCCGCGCCGGCGTAAAAAACCGTGTAGCCGAGCGCCTTGCCGACATAGTCCCAATGAAACGTGCTCTTGCCCGTTTCGAGTGCGTCGGCGAGCCAGAAAAGTTGCCAGTTTGGAACCACGCTGTAAAGCGTGGAAGCCCACCAACTGCCTTTGGCGGCAGGCAAACCGAACAGATAATCCGACATCAGCCCGAGCAGAAACACCGCCGAGCAGACCGCCAGCGTGGCAATCATGTCCAGCCGCGTGGAGCAGGCCAGCGCCACCGCCGCGAAAATCCAAAAGGCAAACAGGATCAAAATCCCGGCCGGCGCCAGCCGCCAGTCCACCGCCGCCATTTGTCCCACGCTTTGCGATTGCTGGGTGAACTGCAAAATGACGAAGGCCGCCAGCGTCACCATCACCACCAGGGCGAACACCGCGTCGCTCACAAACGGCCGGCGCAGGAAAAAATTGCTGAGCCCCGCCAGTCCGTAAGCCGCGGCAATGCCGCCCCCAAAAATTCCCAGGGCGGTGACATCGGTTTTGCCGTAGGCATCGAACGCCATCCAGCTTGCCGTCATCACTCCGACCATATTGACATAGGCCAGCAGGGTGAGGGCCGCAGCCAGGCCGGCGAATTTCGCCAGCACAAACTGAGCGCGCCCGACGGGCTTGGACAGCACTGCCAGGGCGGTGCCGGTGCGGATTTCCCGCGCCAGCGAGGCCGAGGCGCTCAATACCGCGCCGAACAATCCCGCCAGCAGCATCACCGCCAGCGTGCTGGTTTTGACCAGCTTCATTTCGTCGCCAAACGCGAAGTAATACGGCACCGCGAGAAACAGCTCAAACAGCACAGAGCCGGTCAGCAGCAGCAGAAAAATCGGCTGCCGGACCAGTTCCATGAACGCATTGAGCGCGATATTGACGAATTGACGCACGTAAAGTCTGGCCATTATAAGCGCTCCCCGGAAGATTACCAGCCGTTATTCCAGCGGCGGCGCCTGCAATGGGGGCTTTCAAGGGGCCCTTCATAAGTAACTGAAAGTCTACACTTTCCATTGATTTTCCGCGAAATTATTGTCGCGAAATTATTTGACGCGCCAAAACCTTCATGGAAGGTTTCTGGCGGATGGCCAAATCCGCCCTCCTGCCGGTTGCGTGTAAATCGGGTCGGAAATGGCCCTGTCGCTGCACAAAACTGAATGGGCCTTGGTCCGGCCGCAACCTGCAAAGTACAACGTGAAGGATGGTTGTGGCTGTGATTAGGAAAATGATGTATGCGAAAAACAATGAATTTCATCGGCTTGACGGTGGCCTTGGCCGGCGCATTCGTGGTCCTGCTTGCAGGTAATGCGCAGGCGGTTGAAGTGACCGGGCGCATCAGTGATCGGGTTGCGCCTCCGGTTGACGACCAGTTGGCCAACCTTCAAGAGTCATTCACGAAAACCCCTGCCCAGGAACGCACTACGGTACGAATTCCAGCCACGACTTCGCGAGTTCTGGAACCTGCTGCCGCGCACACAGCAGGACCGTCTCAGCAGCTGTTATCTGAGTTGCTCAGGTTGGAGGCCTCGGAGGCCCAAGCCAGGCTGCGGGATACCCAACTCGGAGCATCTGCTTCGCTGTTGTCCGGGTTGCGGTTGGGCAATCATCCCGGGGAAGATCCACACTCAATCCCGATGCCGGTCGGGGACCCTTACATGCCGGCTCCAATCGTCAGTTCGAGCTGGATAACCGCGCCGGAGATCCATCCCGTAACCACGGCTTCCCGCGACCCCCAATCAGTTCCAGACGGCGGCTCGACTTGGCTCATGCTAGGCCTGGCGCTGGGCGGGCTGCTCCACTGGCGGGGAAAGTGGTTGTGTTCGTAAGCGTTATGTTTCGATGGACTTCGTTTTGATGGCGAACCAATCATCTTTGCCTGCTTTTCCAATGATCCAAATGGACAATTCTATTTGTCCCAGCAAGAACACTTGTGAATTTTTCAGTTCTTTGACGATGAGGTCTTTGAGGCGCCGATACTTCTGAACCTTCGCCGTCTCCTCGGTGCCATGCCAGGACTTCTCCGCCACCAAATCTTTGAAAAAATCATCCAGCGTCATCGTCCTGATGATAGTGCCGGCTGGGCATTTCGCCCGAACTGAGACTTGCCGCGGGCCGCAAATCTCACCTGCATCTTTCCAGTGGATAATGTCAAAAGGCTCGTCTGATTCGCTTCGGTAGAGCAGATCCTTGAGGGCTAAATTCAGTTTATCAATAAGGGAGGCAGACATAAATCAATTCAAGGGACCGTGAAAAACAGACTTGGCATGGGGAATCACCTGGCTGTCCACGCGTGTTTTGAGCGGTTCAATGACCGAAGCGGGAATCCGGTCAAAAAATTTATAGCCCGTCAGCGTCTCAATCTCCTTGACGGAAACGCGGAAGCCGGACCAGTTTTCACCGACGCTCATATCATTCGGGATGATGACTGAAATAATTCTGGTGTTTGCGCTCACCCTGGCCGAGTCATTGCCCTCGCCCGCGTCCAAAACCATGATGACCTTCCAGCATTTTGCCGGAACCACAACCTGATGCTGCCGTCCCGCCTCTTCCTTGAAACCGTCCCGCCCGGTTCCACCCTGGCCGGCCGGCCCGTCAATGATGTAAAGAGTCTTGTGTTCGTGCTCCACCAGTTCGCGGCAATACGTTTCCAACTGCGCCCAGGCTTTTTCGTTGACGCGGGGAGACTGCGGAATCATGTTGGCCATGGAGAAGGTTTCATAGCTCATGTCATCATCCGCGCTCCGGTCGCTGTGCGGACACAGGTGCCCCCGGTCGAAGCCACTGCCGGTGTAATCGCTGGGCGTGATTTGCGTGAACCAAAACGGCAAATCCGGCTCCGGATGAAACTCCTTGCGGGGCGCACTGCCCACGTCTTTCTTGCTCAGGCGCCAACTGACCCAATTGGGGATGCCTTTGCGATTATTGTAGGACAGGGCAAAATGCCGTTTCTCCAGCAGAAAGTTATTCCACTGGAAAAGACCATGCTTCGCCTGGCTTGGATTGCCCATCAGCAGGTTGGCCGGGTCGGGTCTTGACCAAATGGAACAGCCGGTAATGCGAAGCGCAAACCAGGCAGCCAGCAAGATCGCTCCAACCGCGAGGTGAATTTGCTTCATAAATTTTGCGGGCATTGGACTTTGCCTCTAAAACGCTGTGATTTTAAGCGAACATTCTTCAAACGCAAACGAAAGGCAGCCTGCCCCCGTCGCACCCGATATGGAGGCGGAACCAGCCAGGTTTTTGGATGAATTGACGGCCAAAGAGAAGACTGTTCTGAACAAGTTTTTGCCCGGGTTTGTCGCGCGGAGTGACGCCAAATCTGATTTTGCTTCACTCTGGCCTGAGCGCGAAACCTCGATTCAACCAGAGCACTATGAGCAATACCGGCAATATGAACAACTAGTGGCGGCATGATCCGACTGGAAGACGCGCTCAATCCAGCGTCTGCTTGTAGCGTTTGATTCCGACGGCCAGCATGACTGCCAAGAATAGGGCGATGGGCCACAGATCCGGCGCGCACTCGGCCAGGCCGTTGCCTTTGAGCAAAATGCCGCGCACCACGCGGAGAAAATGGGTGAGCGGCAGGCACTCGCCCACGGCCTGCGCCCAGCCGGGCATCCCGCGAAACGGAAACATGTAGCCGCTCAACAGCAGCGACGGCAGGAAAAAGAAAAACGCCATCTGCACCGCCTGCAACTGATTTCTGGCGATGGTGGAGAAGGTGATGCCGACCGCCAGGTTCGCCACGATGAACAACAGCACCAGCACCAACAACAGCCACACGCTGCCGAGCATGGGCACGTCGAATAAATACTTCGCCGCCAGCAGCACCAGCAGCACCTGCACATAGCCCACCATGATGTACGGCACGATTTTGCCCACGATGACCTCGCTTGGATGCGCGGGCGTCGAGAGCAGGTTTTCCATTGTGCCGCGCTCTCGCTCCCGCGTGATGGCCAGGCCAGTGATGATAATCATGGTCATGGTCAGCATCACCCCCATGAGGCCGGGAACGATGTTGTACTGGCTGATGCTTTCGGGATTGTAATGCTGGTGCGTGACCAGGTTGAACGGGGGCGCCCCCGCCTGCAAACGGGCAAGCGGTCCGGTCAAGTCGCGGTTGATCACGGAGTTGGCCAATTGATTCACCGCCGCGTTCGCAAAACCCACGGCGGAGGGATCGGTGGCGTCCGCCTCCAGCAGCAGGTCGGGCTTTTCGCCGCGCAGAAGTTTCCGGGAAAAATCCACCGGCACGGTCACGGCGAACTGGACGCGGCCCTCCGCCAGCAGGTCGTGGATTTCCGCCGCGCTATGCGCCTCGCGCGTGATATCGAAGTAACTGCTGTTCCGCAGGCCCCAGATCAAGGTGCGCGAAAACGGGCTGTTGTCCGCCGCAAACACCGCCGTGGGCAGATGCTTCGGATTGGAATTGATGGCGTACCCAAAGAGAATGAGCTGCAGCATGGGGATGCCGGCCATCATGCCGAAGGTCAGCCGGTCGCGCCGCATCTGGATGAACTCCTTTACCACGATGGCCCAGAAGCGCGCCAGGCTGAAAGAGTATTTTTTCATGGCCGAATCCCCGTTTGAAAAATGACCAATGACCAATAACCAATGACCAATGAATGACGAAGCCCGAATGACAAATGGGCTCCTCGCCGGGGAGCGCGCGCTTTGACCCGCTTCAGCGCGCATTTTTCCATACACCTGGAAGCGGCGTAAACGCCGCGCGCCAAACCTTCGTCATTCGTCAGTGAAAATTCAATCGTCATTTGGCATTCGTCATTCGACATTCTACGAAAAGTTGTCCTTGGCCGTTTCCATCAGGCTGATGAACACGTCTTCCAGGCCCGGCTCAATTTTTGTCCAGCGGTGGGCGTTCGACTGGAAGGGCGCCACGCTGGCCTGCAATTTCTCCGCATCGCGGCCGCTGACATGCAGCGTGGTGCCAAAGGCGACCACTTGTTCCACGCCCGGCAGGCCCCGAATTTTGTCCGCCAGCGCCCAAAGATGGTCGCCCATCACCTCCCAGGTCGTCAGTCCGCCGGCCCGCACGACTTCGGCCACCGTGCCGCTCGCCAGCAGATTGCCGTACGCAATGTAGGCAAGCCGGTGACACCGCGACGCCTCGTCCATGTAATGCGTGGTGATCAGCACCGTCAGTCCGCCCGCCGCGAGTTTGTGAATCTCCTCCCAGAAATCGCGCCGCGCTTTCGGGTCCACGCCCGCCGTCGGTTCGTCGAGCAGCAGCAATTGCGGCTCATGGATCAAACAGGCCGCCAGCGCCAGGCGCTGTTTCCAGCCTCCCGACAGGGTGCCCGCGAGCTGCCGTCGCCGCTCCGTCATGCCGAGCCGTTCCAGGCTTTTCTCCACGGCGGCCTTGCGTTGCGGCGTGCCGTACAGCCGCGCGATGAAATCCAGGTTTTCCTCGATGGTCAAATCCTCGTAAAAACTGAACCGCTGGGTCATGTACCCGACGCGTTTTTTGATCTCGCTGGATTCGCTGCGGAAATCCAGGCCCAGGCATTGGCCGCTGCCGTCATCGGGCGTGAGCAGGCCGCAGAGCATCCGCAGAAACGTCGTCTTGCCGCTGCCGTTCGGGCCGAGGAAGCCGTAAATCTCGCCGGGCCGCACTTGCATGGCGATGTCGTTGACGACCGTGCGTGTGCCGAAGCGTTTCGTGACGCCGCGCACGTCTATGGCAAAGTCGGTTGTATTCATATTGATGCGTGGTGCATGCTACGTGAAAAACTCAAGCATCACGCATCATTCGCCATGCTTCATGCCGCCACTTTAGCATGAGATGTTACCAGCTCAGAGCTTTTGCCATTCATCCAAGGTAATGCTTCGGCCCAAAATGGATTCCGCCTGCCGCAGGAGCATTCGCACTTGTGGCACGGAGTATTCGGAATTAGTTGGTACGGTTTGACGATGCTCGCCCAGCACATGAATTGGTGGCGCGTGCCGGAAAATGGGCCGTCAAAGCCCAGCACCCGCAGCCGGCGGATGAATTCGCGCCGCTTAAGTGGTCGCCACGCGGCCATTTTGAACCTTGTTCAAATCTATGCCTGCCAGCACGGGCAGTTTGTGGCCGAGTTTGAGGCCGACGAGAATCCAGTCTTCAAGCACGGAGCGCAATTCGTTTTCACAATCGCGCAAGGTTTTCCCAAAGGCGGCCACGCCCTTGAGCTTGGGAATTTCGCCGGCAAAGGTACCGTCCCCAAGCTTGTCGTAACGCGCCAATTCGAGCGCGGCTTCAAGGTAGGCGGAAAGCGGAAACATCATGGCGAAACAATAGGCCAACGGCGGCAAAACTCAAGCGGAGCTTTATCGCAACTCCACATCCACGGGCTGTCCCGGCCGCAGCTCCGCCGCGTCCGCCGGCGTGAATCTCGCTTCGATCATGAACACGAGATTCGCCCGCGCCTCGCGGCTGAAAATCACCGGCGGCGTGTACTCAGCCTGCGTGGAAATATAATTCACCGTGGCGTTGATCGGATGTGCTGCGCCGTCGGGTGTGACGGCCACCGAGGCGCCGGTTTTGATCTGCGGCAATTTTTCCTGTGGCACAAAGAAGCGCACCTTGAGGTTTTCCGGCGGCAACAAGACCACCACAGGATTCCCCGCCGCCACGTATTCTCCCTGGCGGTATAGCGTGTCGTGCACCGCCGCATTGGCCGGCGCGAATTGCTGCTTCTGGTCCAGGCTCCACTTCGTCCGGTCAAGCGCGGCGCGCTGCGATTCGATCGCAGCCTGCGCGGCGCGGATGGCATCCGCGCGCCCGCCCAGCTTCGCCGTCGCCAAATCCGCCGTGAGCTGGTTGATCTGTGCCTCGTTTGCGTCATTCTGCGCGCGGGCTTGATCGAGTTCCTCCTTGGAAATCACCTCGGAGCCGCGAAGCTTCTCGCGCCGCACCAGTTCCGCAGCGGACAGTTTCAAATCTGCCTGCGCCCGATCCAACTGCGCCTGGAGGGATTCGATTTCCGTCGGGCGCTCGCCTTTTTTCAAATCCGCCAGTTGCGCCTGCGCCTGTGCGAGGTTCTTTTCCGCCTGCGTCACCGCGTCGGCTTCCGACTGTCGCTCCAGCGCAAACAGGATCTGGCCGGTTTTTACAGCATCGCCACGGGCGACGGCGAGATTGGTCAACGTGCCGCCGAGCGGCGCGGCCACATACACATATTCGCCCTCGACGTAGCCTTGAAAGCGGTTCGTTGGCGCTGGCGAGCAGCCCGCCAGCACCACGGCCAACATTAATGCCGAAACCCGAATCCCCGAAACCCGAAAGAAATCCGAAATCCGGACTCCGAAGGTAATAGTTCTCCGAGGGCAACTGCGGTCCACGACGCTGGCGCGAACGTCAGTGTCCCCGTGTGCGCGAAGCGTCTTGGACTGCGAGCGGCCCTCCGCCGCTTTTGAAAGTGGCAAACCTGGAACCGGCCGAATTTCAACTTTTTGATTGGCGCGGGTTGGCAGGCGGTGCGAAAGCGCCAGAGGGCTGGCGCAGTCCAAGACGCTGGCGCGCAGGACCGTGGTCCTGTGTAAGCGAAGCGTCGTGAACTGCGCCGTTCTTTCGCCTCGTTTTGAACCCTTGCGGATAGGAGAATAAAACCCCTCAAACCTGCTGATTCGGGCTTCGGCCTTCGCATTTTTTTCGGGCTTCGGATTTCGGATTTCGGATTTTAGGCGCATAGCATTTCTTTTGCAGCCGCCGTCACAGCGTTCGCCGGAACAGCAGCGTGGCCGCGGTCATCGCCACCGCGGTGAAGCAAAACAGAAAGAGCAAATCGCCGCTGATGGCCATCAGGCCCGTGTTTTTCAAAATGAGCTCCTTGAAGCCATGCACGGCATAGCTGAACGGGTCCGCGATAGTGATCGCCTGCATCCACGGCGGAAACGATTGGGTGGGATAAACCGCGCCGCTGGGAAAATACAGCACAGTGTTGAGCATGCCAAAGATGGCGCGCGGCACCAGCGGATCGCTCACGCGCACCATGATCAGAAACATCATGCTGATGAGCGCCAGCGCCGTGGCGACGACCAGCAGGAACATCCGGGCCAGCCGCAGCGGGTTCAGCGGATCGGGTATGCCCGCAATGACCGAGCCGACGGTGATCAACACCAGCCCGGCGATAATCGCCTTGGCCGCGCCGGAAAACGTGAAGCCAAAGATCAATTCATACTTCCGGATCGGCGTGACGAGATAGCCTTCGTGCAAACCGCGCGCCTTGTCGTCAATGAAGATGATGCCGCCGCCGATCATCGCCGAAATGAACACCGCTAGCACGATGACACCCGGCAGCAGGAATTGAATGTACGGCACGTACGGATACACCTCCACGACGGCCAGGGTGGCGGTGGCGCTCATGCGCGGCGGAACGGACGGCGAATTGTAGGCCGGTAGCAAGCTGTTCACCGTGCCTTCGAGCGCGGACGCCGCGAACTGGTCTGTGTTATCCTCCACCAGCGCGATGCGCGGATTCGCCCCGGCCAGGACCTTCCGCGAAAATTCCGGGGGGATGTCCAGCAGTCCGCTGAGCTTGCCATTGCGCAGATCCCCCAGCGCGAGCGATTTGTCGCTGTAATAAATCGGCGTGAAAGTCTTTGCGTTGGCAGCCACGGCTTGGAACATTTCGTGCAACTTGATCGCCGGCAGGCCGTGATCCTCGTCCACTACGCCGACCTGGAGGTTCTTGATTTTGCCGCCAAACGCGTAGCCCAGCACCACCAGTTGCACCAGCGGCATGATGATGGACACCACGACCAGCACCGGGCTTCGCCGGAAGCGGCGCAAATCGCGTTCAATAATGGCCCAGATGCGGTGCATGCTAACCTCGCTTCATCAAAAACGGGCTATCCGCCGCGTTCGGCGCTTGCAGGGAGTCGCGCAGTTGGTGGCCGGTGTAGTGTACAAACACATCGTCGAGCGTTGTGCTTTGGACGGAGAGCGACGCGACCGTCACGTTGGCGCCGCGCGCGGCCTCAAACAGCTCCACCGTCGTGCGCGGACCATTGTTGGAGGAAATGCGAAAGATATTATCGTCGCTTTTCACCTCGGCCACGTCGGACAGCCCCCTCAATGTGTCGGTCCAGTTTTTGGGCGCGCCCGAAAAGCTGGCCTCCAAAATATTCTTGCCGGGAATCGAGGCCTTCAACTTCAGGGGTGAATCAAGCGCGGCCAGTTTGCCGTGGTCAATGATGGCGATGCGATCGCACAGCTTGTCCGCCTCGTCCATGTAGTGCGTCGTGACCATGATCGTCAGGTCGCGCTCGCGCTTGAGGCGGGCGAGCATGTCCCAGACCGCCACGCGCGACACCGGGTCGAGTCCGGTCGTGGGTTCGTCGAGGAAAAAAATCTTCGGCGCATGCACCAGGCCGCGCGCGATTTCCAGCCGCCGCCTCATGCCGCCGGAAAACATCTTGACCGGCTTGTCGGCCCAGGGTGTCAGGTCCACCTCCTCGAGCAGTTGGGGGATGGTGCGTTTGCGCTGCTCGCGCGGGATGCCGTACAGCTTGGCAAAAATGGTGAGGTTCTCCACCGCGCTCAATTCCAAATCGCTGGTCATCGCCTGGGGAATAACGCCGATGGACTGGCGCACGTCGTTCGCCTGGCGCGCGATGTCGAAGCCGTTCACCCGCGCGGTGCCGGCCGTCGGCGGCACCAGCGTCGTCAACATGCGGATCAGCGTGGATTTGCCCGCGCCATTCGGGCCGAGCAGGCCGAAGATCTCGCCGTGTTCCACGGAAAAACTCAGCGCGTCCACGGCGGTAAACTCGCCGAAGCGCTTCGTTAATTTTTCAACTTCCACGTCCAACATGTTTGGTAAAGTGTAATGCGTGACGCGTGAATTCCAGTCGCGCATCGCGCATCGTCCGTCAAGGCTTGGCGGTGCCGGAAGCGCGTGCCAATGTCAGCTCCACATACGCCGTCATGCCCACCGCCAGCGCGCGGTCGCTATTGTCGCAGCGCAGGCGGATTTCAAAGGTCTTGATGTCCCGCTTGCTCCGGCTCACATCGCGTTGCGTGGCGTAATCCGCATCCACCCCGCGATAAAAGACCGTGCCTTCGCGGGCCGCGCCGGAGGGCAGCCGCACCTGCATCCGGTCGCCCGGATGAATCCGGTCAATGTAAGTCTCCTCCACGTCGGCGCGCACCCACAGGCCGTCGGGATTGATCAGCGTGACGATGGCCTGGCCGGGCGTGACCACCTCGCCCTGCAGCGCGGTGCGCGTGTCCACGACGCCGTTGGTGGGGGCGACGATTCTGGTATATTGCAGATAGACTTCCGCTTTTTGCTTCTGCGCGCCCACGGCTTCAATTTGCCGGGTCACCGAATCCACGTGCGCCCGGGCCGAGTCGTATGCGGCCCGCGCCGCGTCGTGGGCCTGGGCCGACTCCACGTGATTGCTGTACAGATCCTGGATGCGCTCAAAATTCAGGCGCGCATTTTGCAAGTCCGCCTTCGCTTGCGCGAGGTCGGCGGCGGATTGCTGCTGGCTGCGGGCGTAGAACACCGTGTCCGCCTGCCATTGTTCCGGCTGGATTTGCGCGAGCAATTCCCCGTTCGTCACCGTGTCCCCCTGCTGGACGTACAGATGTTGCAGCCGGCCCTGGATTTCCGGCGCCACGATCACGTCGTCCGTCGTCACGATTCCGGTCAGGACCAGCGCCGCCGGCGGCGGCCTGAGGGCGCAATAAACCCCCGCCGCCGCGGCGGCGGCAACCAACCCGCCCAGGACGATTTTCCGGCCGGCTTTCATGTTCCGGCGAAAATGCCAAAATTTTTGTTGACCTGTCAAACAATTGTTTTAATTATTTGTTTGAAAATGAAATCGCCGGCCGCAGCCCCTGACCCCAGCCACGCGGAAACGCGCCGCCAGCTCTTGGAGGCGGCGGGCGCGGTGTTCGCCGAATTCGGGTTCCGCAACGCCACCGTGCGCGAGATCTGCCGCCGCGCGGGCGCCAACGTCGCCGCCGTCAATTACCATTTCGGCGACAAGGAGACGTTGTACACGGAGGTGCTTCGCTATGCCCACGGCAAGGCGCTCGCCAAATACCCGCCGCTGCTGGACGTCGCCGGCGACGCCCCGCCGGAGCAAAGGCTTCACGCCTTCATCCAATCGCTCCTGCTCCGGATTTTTGACCAAGGCCCGGACTCCTGGCACGGCAAGCTCATGTCGCGCGAAATGATTGAGCCGACGGCGGCGCTCGATTCGCTGGTGGAAGAGCGGATGCGCCCCATGGCGAATCTCCTCCAGGGGATTGTCGCTGGCGTCCTCAAGTGCCCGCGAAACGACGAGCGCGTCCGCCTGTACGCTTTTAGTGTCGTCAGCCAGTGCGTATTTTATCATCATTGCGGTCCCGTGGTTTCGCGGCTGTTTCCCAAGCAACCGCCGCTGAACCAGGCGGGCATTGAACGGCTGGCCAACCACATCACGCGTTTTTCACTGGCGGCCATGAAACATTTACCCAAAAAGAAACCTTGAACTTGATCCGCATATGAAAAAATTGAACCTCCCTCCAGCCGGAGCGCCGGCCGCTCCCGCTAGAAATCGGGACTCGATGGAAATGCCCCTGCTTATGAAAAGATTGAATCTCCTGGCCCGCGTGACTTTGGTGGTTTTCGCCGCCACCTGGAATCTCGCCGCCCAAGTGGCCGGCAACAACCCGCCGCCCGCCACCAACACGCCGTCGTGGCTCACGCGTCCCCTGTCGCTGGCAGACGCCCTGAACACCGCGCTGTCGCAGAACGCCTCGATTCTCAAGGCGAAAAACGATCTGGAAGCGTCCTACGGCGTCGTGGTGCAGACGCGGGCGATCGCCCTGCCGCAACTGAAGGCCAGCGGTAATTATACCGATGACGAAATTACACTGGTTCCGGGCGGGCTTCCCTTCCCGCTGCCGCACCAGAATTGGAACGGCGGCCTGCAAGTCGTCCAGAGCATTTACGAGGGCGGCCGGCTCCGTGCCGCTATCCAGGCCGCCAGCGCCACCAAGCAGCAGGCGGTCGCGCAATACGACACGGCCCTGGCCGATACCCTGTTGAGCGTGCGCCTGGCGTATTACGATGTGCTGCTCGCCGCCCAACAGATCGTCGTTCACGAAGCCTCGGTCAAGCTGCTCCAAAAGCAACTCGAGGACCAGCAGCACCGCCTCGACGCCGGCACGGTGCCCAAATTCAACGTCCTGCGGGCCGACGTGGCCGTGGCCAATGAGCGCCCGAACCTCATCCATGCCCGCAACCAGTATCGCATCGCCAAAAACAATCTTTCCAACCTGCTCGGCTACAACCTGCCGCGCGACATCTGGGAAAATCTGCCGCTGAATCTCACCGATGATTTTGACACCGCGCCGTGGGACGTGGTTTTGCCCGACGCCATCCAGCAGGCGCTCACCCGGCGCACCGAGTTGCTGGTCTTGCGCAAGCAAGTCGAACTTCAGGGCCTGAACATCGTCAATGCCAAAGCCGGTTACAAGCCGACGGTGCAGTTGTTTGCCGGCTATAACTGGATGAATAATCAATTTGGCGCCGATGTGGCCAACGAATTGGATGGCTGGAACGCCGGCGCGCAGGTGAGCTGGAACATTTTTGACGGCCTGCTCACGCAAGGTAAAATCACCCAGGCCCGGGCCCAGTACGCTCACGCCAAGACCGACCTGGACGACCAGTCGCGCCAGATCGAACTCGCCGTGCGCACGGCCTATTCCGATTTCATTGAAGCGCGCGAAACCCTGGAATCGCAGCAAAAAGTGCAGGAGGAGGCCGACGAAGCCCTGCGCGAGGCCAACGCCCGCGCCGATGCCGGCTCCGGCACGCAGCTCGATGTGTTGGACGCCCAAACCTCGCTCACGCAGGCGCGCACCACCCAAATCCAGGCGCAGCACGACTACGTCGCCGCCCGCGCCCGGTTGGAACGCGCCATCGGGGCCGACCTGACTATGGCAAAGTAGCGTCAGGCATCCTTGCCGACGTGGAGGGAGGCATCCCTGCCTCCGGAAAAGGCGCGACCGTGCCTGTGGCTGTCGGAAAGTGGTTGATCATTATTCGTCAAATGGCTGCCCCAGCCGGGCTGAAAGCCCGAAACATGACAGCCCAGGGCAACGTCCTGGGTTTTCCATTTGTCAAACTCTCTCCGAAAGATGCTGATGTAAAGTGAATGCGGTGATGGCTCAATTTTCCGGTGCTCTCGCCGATACTCGGTTGCAATCTGCCAGCGCAACATCAACCGCCGAAAGAATTCTGCTCCTGCCAACTCAGCGACATGGTGCGCTAGAATGGACTCGCGCAACGTACGTAAGCGCGCCTTAAACTCCGGGCTGCTTGGCAATCTTCACTCCCCATCTTCGACAATGCCAGACTTCATAAAATCAAAATTCTCTCGTGGTCTGACCCCCGTGAGCCGAGCCGCCGCCGATCTCTGACGTGGACCGCGACAGCGGAACTACCCGCATCAACGGCGGGTGGCTCCGGGGTTAGGCTGCGTGCTCATCTCGCCACAAAAATCAAAAGTGCCAGTGCAAACAACGCCACGAACATGATGCCAAAGCAAAACGGAACCCAGCACAACCCCGATGGCTGAAACTCCAATACTGACCTCATTGGATTTCGCGGATTCACAAACACCGTCACGGATTGACCAACCGAATAACGTGATGTCGCAGCCTGTGCGCTGATGGAATTGCCGAACGAAAAATTGAGTGGACGCCAGTGATCTGACCGAATTGAACGACCATCGTGAGTAAACTCGTACTCGATGATTGGCGAAGCCTCATAGGTGCCGAATCCTGCAAGTTGGCGCAATTTCGTTGTTGATGCCACAATAACTCCTGATGCTTGTGGCCAATCGCGGGCTGCTTGCTCTCTGTGACGAATCCAAAATCCGAAAGCAAACGACAACGCAGCAATACCCATGAAAATCTCAAGCGCTAATCTCTCGTCTGAAGCAATCATATGCCACAACTAACTCCCGTGCAGGACTCGTGATGTCAACCGCGAATGCGGATGGACCTGCGTTGTCGGCGGTGGCTCCAGAAAATTGGGTTAGGCGGAACGAGCCTGGGAGAATCAGTGATATTGGCCATACCAGTCCGGCTCATCTTTTGGAACATATGGCCAAGCAGTCTGGTTCGGAAGAGCCTTCTGTGCGGCCTCCGCTTGCGACGGCGTGAGGAACATGCCTCCTAAATCATTGCCTCCGTTGTCATCCAAGTTGGGTGCATAGATGATAAACTGCCTCGTTCCGCACTTGACCGCATACCTGCCAACGTCGTTGTCGGTGAATTCCTCAATCTGTACAGGCTGCGGCACATATTCTTGAAGCTCGGGCAGCATTGACTCGTATGCCTCAAGAATGCCCGCTTCAGCGAGATCCTCGGCATCAAGAAGAACCATTTTGTCGTAATCGAGTGTATCAGACATGTAATATTGTCCTTTCCGCCTAACCGCGATTGAACAACTGGCGGTGCCTGAGGCCATGCACGGGTGAAATATGCATTCCGGTTGCTATCATGCGTTTATGAAAGCGCACCTGCGAATTTCTGTCAAAGATTTTCAACTAAATCAGCATCTCACATTCCAGCTTGCCCCGCTTCCGTTTACCCGCAACCCCTACTGAAAAACCCAAGCGTATTGTTATTACCCCCGCAAACCCGGCACCGCCGCCGCCCCCGGCACCTTCCGCCGGCTCGGACGCGACATCGAAGCCCTGCCCCACAACATAATTGGACCAAACGTCACGTTTGTCATGAAGCCTGCTTCCCGGCGTGCTTCATTCAGCCGACATTATCCCTTCCAACATCACCAGCCTGCCGCGCGTCGCCCTGAGGGTATCGCCCCCCGGTGTCATACCTTTGGCCTGCCGGCCGCTGAGTAAATGTTTTCCCCGGCCGCACTGGCCGTCCACCCTGTAGTGCAGGCATTCCTGCCTGCGGGTTGCGGTTCTGGCAAAACGGAGCTGAATTCGCTGCCGGACGCTCTGCTTCGGCTTACGGGCTTCGCGTTTCGCGGTACGCGTTACGCAGTCTTGCCGCTGGGCCAAAATTCTGGCTTAATGCGCGCTGTTCATGTGTGCCGCAAAGAAAAAGAAAGAATCGAACCAGCCGGAACTGCCCATCGAAGGCCCGCAACCCGCCGCCGCGGGCGGCCTTGCGTCCGGGGCAGCCAAGCCGGGGGAAAAAAGCGCCGAGGAAGGCAATGGCAATGGCAATGGCAACGGCGGCGACCACGTCGTGGCTGAAAGCATTGAGACGCTGGCGCACCGGCCGTTTGATCCGAAGAAGTTGAATCCGGGTTTGCACACGCGGGTGGACCGCGGGTTTCTCGATTATGCCAGCTACGTCATCCGCGACCGCGCCATTCCAAACCTGGCCGACGGCTTGAAGCCGGTGCAGCGGCGCATCCTTTGGGCCTTGCACGAAAAGGACGATGGCCGTTTCATCAAAGTGGCCAATGTCGTCGGTCACACGATGCAGTACCATCCGCACGGCGACGCGTCCATTGGCGACGCGCTCGTGGTGCTGGCCAACAAGCGTTATCTCATCGAGGGCCAGGGAAATTTTGGCAATATTTTCACCGGCGACCCCGCCGCCGCGCCGCGTTACATCGAATGCCGCCTGACCGAGCTGGCGCGCACGGAGATGTTCAACGACGAGATCACTGATTTCATTCCCAGCTACGATGGACGCAATAAGGAACCGGTGTCATTGCCCAGCAAATTGCCGGTGACGCTCATGCTCGGCACGGAAGGCATTGCCGTGGGACTCAGCGCGCGGATATTGCCGCACAATTTCCCCGAACTGCTCGAAGCGCAGATCGCCATCCTCAAGCAGCAGCCGTTCAAGTGCCTGCCGGATTTTCCGACCGGCGGCCTCATGGACGCTCGTGATTATCAGGACGGCAAAGGCTCGGTCAAAGTCCGCGCCCGGATCAAGGCGAAGGACGAATCCACCGTGCAAATCACGGAAATTCCGCCCGCCACCACCACGGATTCCCTCATCGCCTCCATCGAGGACGCCGTGCGCAAGGGCAAGCTCAAGGTAAAGTCCATCAACGATTTCACGTCCGAGACAGCCGAGATCGAGATCAAATGTCCGGCCGGCGTGGACGCGGAAAAAATGGTGGACGCGCTGTACGCGTTCACCGATTGCGAGACGACCATCACCAGCCGCATCGTGGTCATCAAGGACAATCGCCCGGTGGAATTGACCGTCAGCGAAGTGTTGCGCGAAAACACGGAGCAGCTCGTGGCCGTGCTCAAGCGCGAGCTGGAGTTGCGCGAGAAACAGTTGCTGGACGAACTGCATTACCGCACGCTCGAACGCATTTTCATCGAGGAGCGCATCTACAAGAAAATCGAGCAGTGCAAGACCAACGAGGCCGTCACCGCGGCGGTTTTTGAAGGCTTCAAACCGTTCAAGAAGGAACTTATCCGCGAAATCGCGGACGCGGAGGTGGAGCGGTTGTTGCAGGTGCGCATCCGCCGCATTTCACTTTTTGACATCAACCAGCACCGCGAGCAGATGGAAAAGACCAGGGCGGAACTGGACGAGACGCGGAAGAACTTGAAGGGCCTCACGAAATATGTCATCGGCCATGTCGAAGGGCTGCTGGAAAAATACGGCCCGCAGTATCCGCGCCTGACCACCAAATCCGCGCGCCACGAGGAGGTGGACGCCAAGGCCGTGGCGTTCAAGGCCTTCAAGGTGGCCTACGATCGCGAGAGCGGCTACGTGGGCTGCAAGGTTTCCGGCGAGGAGTTCAAGCTCGAATGCACTAAATTTGACCGGCTTCTGCTGGTGTTCCGCGACGGCACGTACAAGGTCACCGAACTCCCGGAGAAATTGTTTGTCGGGCAGGAATTGTTTTATTGCGGCCTGCCCGACCGCGAGCAGGTTTTCACCTGCGCCTACACCGACCGCGAGGCGAGCTACCTCAAGCGATTCACCTTTGGCGGCACGATTCTGAACAAGGCCTATTCGTGCATCCCGGAAAAATCGCGCATCCTCTATTTCGCGCCGGACACGCCCAAGCTCCTGTACGTGCGTTACAAACCCGCGCCGCACCAGAAAATCTCGCAACAAACCTGCGACCCGTCGCAGGTGGAAGTGAAAAACCCGCGCACGCTTGGCCGGCAGATTTCCATCAAGGACATCTCATCCGTCACCGCCGAACCCACCCGCGGCTGGGATGAAGCCGCGACGACGACGAAGATCGTGTTTGCGTAATATGACACCCCAATCCTTAGCTTGGTGAAGAAAAAGGCATGAATAGGTGAAAAAGATGTTGACATTATATCACCAGTATGGTGATGTATCGCCATGCCAGCATA